>ERZ827197.2760-NODE-2760-length-11074-cov-2.758962_pt1 | contig 11074 bp, 9 predicted proteins | sample MGYA00519867_ERZ827197 | MGnify/ENA primary metagenome ERZ827197 (study PRJEB31778, sample SAMEA3449278) | human gut metagenome | biome: human gut; feature: human-associated habitat; material: faeces | place: United Kingdom | collected 2010/2012 ...
CGCCTACGATCCCGAGCTTGCCAAGCAGCTTTTGGCGGAGGCTGGCTATCCCGATGGCTTCTATCTCCGCATCGATGCCCGCAACGACAGTGACGTGAACGCCGATCAGGTGTCTCAGGCCATTGCCAGCTATCTGGAGAAGGTGGGCATCAAGGCCGAGGTGAACCTGTTGCCTCGCGCCTCCTTCTATGAGAAGACAAGCGCAGAGAACCTCCAGTCCTCCTTCTTCATGGCGGGCTGGGGCGACAGCTCCGGCGAGGGCATGGTCATCTTCAACGATATGCTCTATACCTACGACGGCAAGCCCGGCATGGGCGAAGGCAACCGGGGCCATTACAGCAATGCCGAGGTGGATGCGCTGCTGGATCAGGCATCTGTTGAGCCCGATCAGGCCAAGCGTGCAGCGCTGGTGGAGCAGGTGGATCAGATCGCCCGGGACGAGGCCGCCTACATTCCCCTGTTCTTCAAGGAGAATATCTTCGGCGTGCGCGCCGGCATTCAGTACACCCCCAGTTGCGATGACCATATTCTGGCTTGGGACTTCACCTTCTAAGCGTACATAAGAACAGTCAATGGGAGGAGGCAGAAGGGGATCTTCCCTTCTGCCTCCCGCCAAAAGGGTGTAAGCCCGTAAATGAGGTATTACCATGTTCAAGTATTTCCTGAAGCGGCTGGCGCAAATGCTAGTTACACTTTTCATTGTGTCCATTCTGGTATTTGTTCTGGCCAACTTTATTGGCGATCCCGTCAATATGCTGGTCTCGCCCAAGGCTCCGCCTGAGGTTCGCGAGCAGGTTCGAGAAGAACTGGGGCTCAACAGACCGATCCTGGAGCAATATGTATCGTTTGTTACCAATGCGGTCAAGGGGGATTTCGGCAAGTCCTATATCTATAAGGTGGACGTGCTCTCTCTGATTGCCCAGCGGGTACCTGCTACGCTGGAGCTGGTTTTTGTATCAGTCGTGCTGGCGCTGGTTATCTCTATCCCGCTGGGCGTATATGCGGGCGCTTTTCCCAAACGAAAATCCAGCACATTGGTGATGGGAGGCTCCATTCTGGGCATTTCCCTGCCATCCTTCTTCATTGGCATCATGCTGATCTACATCTTCTCTCTGAAGCTGCACTGGTTCCCCTCCTCGGGACGGGGCGCGACCGCGCCGTTTCTGGGGATGAATTTCAGCCTGTTTGCGCCCGGTGGACTTAAGTACATCATCCTGCCGGCCTTTACGCTGTCTGTGACCAACATCGCGTCTCTGGTGCGCCTTACCCGCGCCGGTGTGATGGAGAATATGCGGCAGGATTATATCAAATTTGCCCGAGCCAAAGGTGTGTCTACCCGGAAGGTCCTCTTTGGACACGCCCTGAAAAATGCCTTGATCCCGGTTATTACGGTGTTCGGTATGGAAATCGGTTCCCTTATCGCCTTTACGACGGTGACGGAGACCATCTTCTCCTGGCCAGGACTCGGCAAGCTTCTCATCGACTCCATTAACTCGGTGGATCGGCCGGTCATTGTGGCCTATCTGATCCTGACTACGGTGTTGTTTGTGTTTATCAATTTTGTGGTCGACCTTCTGTATACAGTCATCGACCCGAGAATCCAATTCAGGTGATGCGCTATGGATGAAATGAAAAAAAGGGGCGCGACCCCCAACAAGAGCTTGTTCCGGCGCATTGCTGAGTCTGAGTTCTTTCATAATTACAAGCGCAGTCCGTCCGCTATCGTCGGTACGGTGATCGTGGTACTGGTACTGTTCATTGCCCTTTTCGGGCCGTTGTTTGCTCCGCAGAACCCCTATGATGTAGCCTCTCTTTCCCTCACAGATTCCTACAAACCGCCTGCATGGGAGGCGGGAGGTGACGCCCGGTTTATTTTCGGTACCGACAGTCAGGGACGGGATATTTTCAGCTCTCTTATTTACGGAAGCCGTATCTCCCTCTTTATCGGCGTTGTAGGTACGCTGCTGGCCTGCGCCGTAGGTATCACGCTGGGACTGATTTCGGGCTATTTTGGCGGGAGAGTAGACGCTATCATCATGCGTTTGGCAGATATCCTGCTCTCTTTTCCCGATATCCTCGTGGCCCTCTTCATCATGACCATGTTTGGACGGGGTGTAAGCAAGCTGCTGGTCGTATTTACGATCATCGGATGTGTCACATACGTCCGTACCGTCCGCGCCGAGGTGCTGACGGTGAAGCAGATGGAATATGTAGATGCGGCCAGAGTCATCGGTATCCCCAATATCCTGATCATCGCCAAGCATGTGCTGCCCAACGTAATGACAACCGTCATCGTTATTTCCACGATGAAGGTGGGCGGCCTTATTCTGGCGGAAGCCACGCTGAGCTTTCTGGGCGCAGGCGTTCCGGTCACGGAACCCTCTCTGGGCATGCTGGTCAAGAACGGCTTCGACGTGCTGTTCAGCGGATACTGGTGGATCGCGGTGATGCCAGGTCTCTACATCATGCTGATCGTGTTTGGAATCAATCTTTTGGGAGATTTCCTGCGCGATGAGTTCAATCCTAAGCTGAAGTAAGGGGGGAGCGAGATGAGCGAAACACTGCTGCAGGTGGAAAACCTGCGAACCTATTTCCACACTTTCCGCGGTGTAGTCAAGGCGGTGGACGGCATTAGCTTTTCCCTGGATGAGGGACAGGTGCTGGGCATCGTGGGCGAGTCGGGCAGCGGTAAATCCGTTAGCAGCTTTTCCATTCTGAAATTGATCGAGCCGCCCGGTGTGGTGGAATCGGAGAAAATTCTTTTCCAAGGCGAGGACATCAGCAAAAAGAGCGAACGGGAAATGATGAAAATCAGAGGCAAGGCGATCTCCATGGTGTTCCAGGATCCGATGACCTCCCTGAACCCGCTCTATACCATTGAGAAGCAGATCACCGAGATGCTGGACCTCCACCAGAAGCAGATGACCAAGCAGGAAAAGCATGCGCGCTGTGTGGAATTGCTGCATATGGTGGGTATCCCCAATCCTGAGGATCGGCTGAAATCCTACCCCCATCAGTTTTCTGGCGGTATGCGGCAGCGGGTCACCATTGCGATCGCTATGGCTGCCAATCCGAAGCTCATCATCGCCGATGAGCCTACCACTGCCCTGGATGTGACCATACAGGCGCAGATCCTCAAGCTCATGGATAAGCTGGTGAAGGAGCAGGACGCTTCTCTCATTTTGATTACCCATGACTTGGCGGTGGTTTCCCAGATGGCGGATCGTATCATCGTGATGTACTGCGGCAAAATCGTGGAAAGCGGCTCCCGGGATGACGTGATCCACCGTCCCAGCCATCCGTATACTGAGGGACTTCTTAATTCCATCCCCAGAATGGGAGAGGAGCAAAAACGCCTGGAGTCCATTCCGGGTATGGTCCCCAGTATGCTGGATCTGCCCCAAGGATGTTACTTCGCTCCCAGATGCAAATACTGCCAGGATATTTGCCGTACCGTGACGCCTGAAAACCATGAGGTGAGTCCGGGGCATTGTGCGGCTTGCCACTTTCCGCTGACAGGAGGCGAGAGCCATGAGTAAGATTCTTCAGGTGGAGAATTTGGTGCAGGAGTTCAATCTAACCAAGGATTTTCTGGATAAGGTAAAATTCAAAAACGGCCATTTTTCACTGGAAAATCGGGTGGTCCATGCGGTCAACAATGTCAGCTTTGATGTGGAGCAGGGCGAGGTGTTCAGCCTGGTGGGAGAGTCCGGATGTGGAAAGTCTACCACGGCCCGCACCATCATCAAGCTGATCGAGCCAAAGTCCGGCAAGATCATATTCGACGGACGCGACATCACCCGGCTCAAGCCGCAGGAGATGCGCCCCATCCGTCGGGAGATGCAGATGATCTTTCAGGATCCTTATGCCTCCCTGAATCCCCGGCAGAAGATCATGGAGATCCTCACAGATCCGATGCTGTTCCACAAGCTGTGCAGCAGCAAGGCGGAGGCGCAGGAGAAGGCGATCCATCTGTTGGAGCGTGTTGGACTCAGCTCTGAGCAAGCCAACCGGTATCCGCATCAGTTTTCCGGTGGTCAGCGTCAGCGCATCGGCATAGCCCGGGCGTTGGCGGTCGAGCCTAAATTTATCATAGCGGATGAGCCGGTATCTGCTTTGGATGTGTCCATTCAGGCTCAGATCCTGAACATTCTTATGGATCTGAAGGATGAATTTCATTTCTCCTATCTGTTCATCGCACACGATCTGAGCGTGGTCAAGCACATCAGCGACAGTTTGGGTGTCATGTATCTGGGAACTATTGTGGAACGGGCCCCGAAGCGGCTGCTGTTCTCCAACCCGGTTCACCCCTATACCAAGGCGCTTTTTTCCTCTGCACCGACGATTGATGAGGGCAGTATTGCCGAATCTCAGGAGTTGCGTGGAGAGATTCCCAGCCCGATCCATCTGCCCTCCGGCTGTCCCTTCCATGACCGCTGTCCTATGGCTTGCCCGGACTGCGCACGGGAGGTCCCGGAACTCAAAGAGGTAGAGCCCGGACACTTCGCAGCCTGTCATCTGCTGTAAAAAAGGGGATTTAGCGCGGGTGGATCACCTCGCACATCCCTGCGGCTATGCCGCCCCCGCTTTTTGATTAACTATCATGGAATAGACCATAAGGAGGAAGGAAAAATGGAACTGCAACTTGTGAAAAAGTATGACGCCAGATCATGGGACGGTGTGGTGGTCCCGCTGGGAGAAGGCAACCTGAACAGCTATCAGGGCCCTTGGGAGCAGGAACTTGCCGCAGTTCGTGCCTCGGGACGGTTTGAAGGGAAAACCGGTGAGATTTTCCGCTTTTCTGTTCTTTCAGAGGGCGTGCTGACCCAAATTTTCCTGCTGGGTCTGGGGAAAGACTGGAGCCTGGAGCAGGTGCTGGAGAGCTGTGCCAAGGTGTATCGTCAGTGTCAGGAGCTGGATCTGCGTGCGGTGTGTACCGATCTGCGGGGCGTGTGCCCGCAGTTCACGCCGGCGCTCTTCCAAAAGGCGGCAGAGGCTGCCGCTCTTACCGGCTACCGGTTTGACAAGTACAAGACGACCCCCGCGGCGCCGGGGATCGAAACGGCTGCGTTTCTCTGCGAGACGCCGGAGCGCTACGAGGCCGCCTTGGTGGAGGCGGAGGTATCTGCTGAGGCCACCTGCATCGCACGGGATCTGATCAATGAGCCCCCCACGGTGCTTACCCCCGCCAAGCTGGCGCAGGCGGCACAGGAGCTTTTTAAGGAGACGCCTGTGAAGGTGACCGTTTACGGCAGAGATGAGGTAGAGCGCATCGGACTCACCGCTTTTCTGGAGGTCGGAAAGGGCTCGATTCACGAGCCTAAGCTCATTGTCATGGAATATACCGGCGCGCAGGACGTGGAGAGCCGCTTGGGGCTGATCGGCAAGGGCCTTACCTACGACAGCGGCGGATACTCCCTCCAGTCGTCTGAGTTTATGGAAACGATGCAGCATGATATGAGCGGCGCGGCTGCTGTGATGGCCGCCCTGTGGGCGACGCAGAAGCGGGGCCTTCGGATCAATATTACCGGCGTGGTGGCGGCTTGCGAGAATAAGCTCTCCGCCACGGCCTATGTGCCGGGCGATGTGATCCGCTCCATGTCCGGGCGGTATATTGAGGTGAACAACACCGATGCCGAGGGCCGCATCACTCTGGCCGACGCCGTGACGTATACCAAGCAGTGCTGCGGCGTGGATCGCATCGTGGATATTGCCACACTCACCGACGGTATCCAGACGGCGCTGGGAAATCGCCGCTGCGGAGCCTTTACCAATAACCGGGCCCTGACCGCGCAGGTGGAGAAGGGCGCCGCCGCCGCCTGCGAGCGGATGTGGGAGCTGCCCTGTGACGAGAATCTCCGCCGGGTGCTGGACTCCCGTGTAGCCCATCTGAAAAACAGTGCGATGGGCTCCAGCGTGGGTGGATATGCCACGGTGGGCGCCATGTTCGTGAAGGAGTTTGTCGAGGAGACGCCTTGGATCCACTTGGATATCGGCGGTACCGCTTGGACCACCGAATGTGAGGGGATCTATACAAAGGGCGGTATTGGATTTGGCACGCGGATGCTTTATGAGACGTTCAAGGTAATGGAGAAGGAGGGGACTCAGGTATGAAGAAGCTGGCGTTGACGGATTTTGCCAAATATCGGTATCCTTCTGCACTGGAGCTGTCTCCGGATGGCAGATATCTGACCTTTGCACTCAAGGATGTCGACAGGGAAGGAGACGGCTACCGGTGGAATCTGTGGCTGTATGATCTGGAGCGCAGGGAGAGCCGGCAGATCACCCAAGGAGACGACCAGCGGAAGGCTGTTTGGGAGGATAACACCCATATTCTCTATAAAACCACGGAGCCGGACGAAGCGCTGCGGGCGCGGGGCTTCGAGGAAGAGTGGACGGTGTATCACCGCCTGAATGTATGTACAGGGGAAGATCGCGAGGCGTTCCGTCTCCCCATGTCCGTATCCGGGCTTTGGAAAATGGACGAGGGCCGTTATGTTTTCACGGGCGAGACCCATTTGGACCGGCCGAATCTTCTGGAGCTGACGGGAGAGGCGCTGGAGAAGGAGCTCGTTCGCCGTCAGCAGACCAGGGGCTATAAGGTTTTGACGGAGCTGCCCCTGTGCGAAAACGGGGTCGGGATGTTTAATCAGACCAGAAACACGCTGTTTCTCTATCTGGAGGCTGCCGGAGAATATCGCCGGATCACGCCGGAGGACTATGATGTGAATCACGTGAATGTCCGCCCCGGTCAGGTGCTCTTCACTGCGTTTCCCTTCCGGGATGTAAAGCCGGTCACCGAGGGAATGTATCGCTGGGATGCGGAGCGGAACGAGACGGAGACGCTGATCACGCCCGATAAATACAGCATCGACTATGTGGGGCATTTGGGCCGGAAGGCGCTCTGCCTGGGACTGGTTATGCGGGACTACGGCGTGTACGAGCACCCCACATTCTTTGTGGTGGACGAAAAGGGCGAGGAAAATCTGGGCCGCTATGACCGTCGGGTCAACTCCGAGGTGGTCACTGACTGCTTTTCCGGCGCCGTCACAGGACAGAGGATGGTGGGTGAGACGCTGTATTTCCTCAACACGGACGGCGTGGGTTCTGGCTTGTGTATGTGGACGCGGGAGACCGGTGTGCAGACGCTCTTCGGCGGCGACGACTACCTTATTGATTTCGATACCAAGGACGGAAAGAGGTTTCTCTTCTCTGCGGCTGTGGGTCTGAAGCTCCCGGAGGTGTACCTTTGGGATGGCGGCCAACTGGAGCAGCTGACGGATTTCAACAGGTCTGCACTGGAGGGCGTGACCATTTCCGTACCAGAGCGGCTTACCTTTACCAATACCGACGGCGTGGATATCGACGGCTTCGTGATGAAGCCGGTGGGATACGAGCCGGGCAAACGATATCCGGGCATCCTTCATATTCACGGCGGGCCGAAGATGGTATTTGGCCCGGGCTTCCACCATGAGATGCAGCTTTGGGCGGCCTCCGGCTTTTTCGTATGCTACTGCAACCCAAGAGGAAGCTGCGGCAAGGGAAATGCCTTTGCCGATCTTCAGGGTAAGTACGGAGAGGTGGACTTCCGGGATCTGATGGAGTTCACGGATGAGGTTCTACGGAGGTATCCCGAAATAGACGCAGATCGGATGGGCGTTGCCGGCGGTTCCTATGGCGGCTTTATGACCAACTGGGTCATTGGTCACACGGATCGTTTCCGCTGTGCCGTGTCCCAGCGGAGCATTGCCAACTATGTGGGGGATTATCTCCTCTCGGATATCGGCTACTATTATGTGCCTGACCAGCAGCTTGGCACCATTTGGGAGCATCCGGAGCGTTTGTGGAAGGCGTCGCCCCTCACCTATGCCGACCGTGTTAAGACGCCCACACTCTTTATTCACGCAGATAAGGATTACCGCTGTACGCTGGCCAACGGTCTGGAAATGTTCGCAGCGCTCAAGCTCCATGGTGTGGAGAGCAAGCTGTGCATGTTCTACGGTGAGAACCACGGCCTGAGCCGAGAGGGAAAGCCCTCCAACCGCATCAGCCGACTCAGCGAGATCCTGCGCTGGATGGACGAGCACCTGAAGGAAGAATAAGGGAGCGCCAACCGGCGGGTTCTGGCAGAGTGTGTGCCGGAGCATTTGCCGCGCTTAAAGCTGCATCCCTTGGAAGCTGTCTTTTTTACATGGCGATTTCAGCGGATAGCGGCCACAGCGCCGCGTCATACAGGTATCGCGGAAGCATTACGCCGAGAGCCCGCCTTCTTGAGAAGGGGGGCTCTCGGCGTAAATAAATGTGCGAAACAGGACGCCTTACTTTTTGTCGAACAGAATGAACAGCGGGCTGGACAGGCACGGCAGGAAGGGCTAGAACAGCAGGGGGATGATGTCAAAGGCGCTGATGGCGTAGCCGATGGTTGCACAGGTGGAAATGGCCACCAGCATCTGGGCGCCGTAGGGGATGGTGCCCTGAAAGATGCAGGAGAAGGTGTCCAGTAGGGAGGCGGAGCGCTTGGGGCTGATGCCGTATTCCTCCGCCACCTCCTTGGCGATGGGGCCTGCCATGACGATGGCCGCCATTCCGAGGCGGACGTAGAAAGCCGCTGCCACAAGATGCGTCTGAACGCCGCAGAGCTGGAACAGGCGGTATTCCTGACGCTGAAAAAGCAGATGGAAGCCGCCGCGCCGCTTGCCCCGGACGGTTCGCTCCGGGTGGATACCTCCGTACCGGAACGCGCCGAATATGAGCAGCAGATTGAGGCGTTGCAAGACGGTAAGCGCGCCTTGTATGAACGCTATCTCATGGGCGAGATCGACCTGAACACCTACAAGGCGGAAAAGGCCGCGTGTGACGAGCTGCTTTTGAAAACGAAAAACGCCTATGCCGCAGTATTGGCACAGGCGAAGCAGAAGCAGGACGAACAGGCACGGCAGGACAGCCGCAAGGAAGCGTCCAAGGCGATTTTCGATGCGGACACGCTGACCACCGAGCTGGCCGAGCTGCTGATCGACAGGGTGCTGGTGTACCCCGACAAGCGCATGGAGATCGCATACAAAATCCAGGACATTTTTGATTGAGGTGGCAGTCATGAAAATCGCTTTCTATTGCAGAGTGGACGGACAGGGCTTTGGCTTTGTCCTCCCCGATGAAGCTGACAAGCTCCGCGAGTTTTTCGCCGAGCATCAGGATAAGCCTGCGCTTGAAAATCCATCAAGCGCAAGCTAAAAATTTTTGTCGTGTGCTTGACATACGGGTGCCGCAGATCATGAAAGCGCACCCGCTCACAGCCCGCGTGGTCCAACAGCCGGTGCAGCCGCTGGCGCACCACCGAGGGCAGCAGAGGTGAATTCTCCTTCTTTGGTGACGGGAACAGCCATCTGGAAACATTCCTTTTCCGGTACTCTCTGAACACCTCCAACACTTTGGGCGGTAGGAGCAGAGTGCGTACCGCCGCCTTTGTTTTCGGCTCAGTGATGACCAATTCCGAGCCTATGACCACCGCCTGCTTGCTGATTCGCAGTTCGCCCGTGGTCAAATTTAGGTCCTCCCATTGCAGGGCCGTCAGCTCGCCCAGCCGCAGTCCTGTGGCAAATTCCAGCAGGAACAACTCGTAGTACTTTTCCTCCTTCGCCTGGATCAGCAGCTTCTGCATGGACTCCCGCGAGAGGAGATTCATTTCCCCTTTTCGGGCGGACGGCAGCTTGCAGCCGGACGCTGGGTTCTGTGGAATCAGGTTTCCCGATACTGCCTTTTCCAGTGCCCGCCAACACAGGCTGTGGATGTTGCGGAGTTGGGAGTCCGTCAGCCCCGTTTTACCGTCCGATTGGTCCGCACGCCCCTCCGTTTTCAGCCAGACGAAGAACTGCTGCATATCCTTCGCGGTCAGCCTGTTCAGCGGGATATGACCCAGTCCTGGGTTGATGTACAGCCGGAGATAGCCTTCGTAGATCCGCCGCGTGCCGGGACGGGCGGCGGGTCTGCTGTGAGTCTCATACCAGTGCTCCATCCAGTCCCCGAAGGGCATATCTGCCTTGATCCTCGGCGGCGCAGGCGGCGCGAGGGCGTCCTTCAGCGTTTTCAGCTTCTCAACACACTCAGATTTTGTTTTAGCCAGCACATTTTTCGTTTTCGGCAGACCCTTGTCATCGTAGCCGATGACCACACGGCCCTCCCATCGACCGTCCTTTCTCAGGCGGACAGTTCCTTCTCCATTTTTCCGTTTTCTTCCCACGGTCTCAGCTCCTCTCCGAAAATGTCTGCCAGGAATTCCCCCACGATCTCCGCCGCTCGTCTCTGCATATCGCCGGTGGTGTGGGTGTAGGTGTCCAGCGTGAAGGTCGCCCGGGTATGACCCAGGATGCCTGAGAGCGTTTTCACATCCACGCCGGAGGTCAGGGCATAGTATTATATGATAAAGCGATAAATCGGTCAAGTGAAAATTCGGGACCGTGCAGAATTTCATCAGTTTAAACAGTTTTTCACTGCTTTTTTCTGCTGTTTTGCGAATTGCAGTCCCCACAAAAAGATGCTATCCTTTAAGTACAAAAAGAAAGGGTGAGACCAATGTACAGTGAGGATACCCCCGAGCCATGGCGGCACGGGGAAGACGGCTGCAAGGGATCTGAGAAAAACACTCCAATGTTCCCCGCATCATGAGAACCGCGCAACGGTGCATTGCATAGCAGAGAGCACCCCAGCACAGGAAAGATCTTGTATGCCGTGACTCCGCAGAAAGAGAGGTAGTCAATGATGTTAGATATTAAGAACCATGGATGACCCTTGGCCGTGAAACGCAGGAGATCGGCCAAGGGTCATCGTTGTTTTTGATAAGCGTTATGTGCAGCGGCTTTCGAGCCGCCGTTTTTTTGCCCTGCGAAAAAAGCTGAACGCGGCGCAGATCCGCGAATTTCTGAAAATCTACGCCCAATAAGCGATAAGCTGGATGCGCTTTGCGTTGTCAATTGGCGCGCCCCTGCTCAGTCATTCCCCTTGCCGGTGGAGCGGAGCATCACATCGTGATAGCCGCCCTCGACGATGCTGGTGGCGGAGACGAGCGTGAGCTTCGCGT
>ERZ827197.2768-NODE-2768-length-11050-cov-3.457208_pt1 | contig 11050 bp, 9 predicted proteins | sample MGYA00519867_ERZ827197 | MGnify/ENA primary metagenome ERZ827197 (study PRJEB31778, sample SAMEA3449278) | human gut metagenome | biome: human gut; feature: human-associated habitat; material: faeces | place: United Kingdom | collected 2010/2012 ...
GAAATCTTCTTTGTATGCTTAAGGGAGGATGGTTGTCTGGAACTTCCGGCAACCACAGTGTCTGCAAGATAAGTGAGAGAGCAATTGTGGAGGTGCTGAAGCATTTTAAGATGCTTCAAGAGAAATAAAAAAATTTTGTTCAATAGGAATTTGTAGGAGAACTACCATTGTGATTAGAAAATTACGAAAAGCAGATGTAAATAGAGTTGCAAAGATATGGTTGGACACTAATATAAAGGCACATTATTTTATATCTGTGCAATATTGGAAAAATAATTTTGAATTAGTGAAAGAACTATTATTACAGACAACTGTCTATGTCTATGAAGATAATCAAGGAATATGGGGCTTTATAGGTCTAAACGATGAATATGTTGAGGGTATTTTTGTTTCTGACGAAATGCAATCGCATGGTATAGGTAAAGCTTTGTTGAATTATGCAAAAGATAAACGGAGTAAATTGCTTTTGAATGTATATCAAAAAAATACAAGAGCAATATCTTTTTATCAAAGAGAAGGATTTGATGTTCAGAATAGTGGTTTAGATGAAGCTACTGGAGAAAAGGAATATGTAATGGCATGGCAGCGGAAATAGAAGTTTAAGTATATAAAATGGATAATGGGAAATGCGGTTTATTGACCGCTGGGGGAAATATTCAATTGTATGCTTATGAAGAAGGATAAATATAAATATACAATAGCAGCTTCGGTAGAAGCTGCTATTGTATGTAATGACAGTAATATGCTGAATATTATTTAGTCCCAGTAGACCCAAATCCTCCATCACCTCGCACTGTATCACTTAATTCCTCAGCCTCAACGAATTCAGCAGTGATATAAGGTGTGAGTACAAGCTGTGCAATTCTGTCGCCAGGTTCAACGGTTACAGGGGATTGTGAATGGTTGTGTAATGCAACCATAAGCTCGCCGCGGTAATCAGAGTCAATAACGCCGACCTTATTGGCTGGGGCAAGACCTTTTTTGCACGCCATACCGCTTCGTGCGTATACAAGACCAACAAGGCCTTCTGGGATTTCCATAGCAATCCCTGTCTTGATGAATTCTGTAGTACCAGCGTTGATTATCACTGGTTCAGTCATTCCGGAATAGAGGTCCGCACCGGCAGAGAATTCTGTACCATAAGTTGGAACTATTGCATTTGGTGTAAGCTTTTTAAATTTAACTGTCTGTTTCATTGATGATTATTCTCCTTAATATTATTGATATTCAGGTGACTGACTAATACCTAAATTTTTTATATAGATTTTCCACTGATTATTGATATTCCTCAGCAGTAATTACAGTGCCTTCTTTTAAGGACTGCTGTACAAGTATTGTGCGCTGGTTTGATGAACCCTTGAATTTAAGCATCATATCTTTTAATTCTTCAACAAATCTGCCATCTACGCATACGTCAATATATGAAAGCATTTCTCTGGTTTCAGGATATTTGTCATACATTTTATCCATAATATCCTCATCAAAAAGGTAACCGGTAAAGCACCATATATCCTTGGCCGGATAGTTTTCCTTTACAGTCTTTAGAAGCGGAATAAGTCCCCTTTGATTGGCTGGTTCAAATGGTTCGCCGCCAAGCAGTGTAAGACCAGCAATATAATCTGGCTTCATTGAATTAATTATATCAGATATGGTTGCATCAGTAAAAGGTGTACCATAGTTAAAATCCCACGCAATTTCATTAAAGCAGCCTTTGCAGTGGTGTGTACATCCGCTTACAAAAATGCTTGTACGTACTCCAGGACCATTGGCGATGTCGTTATATTTAATTTCAGCGTAGTTCAAAATATTCCTCCTGATTATGTGCCTTATATGTAAATTAATATGTATAATATCATAAATTGGACAAATATAACAGTGGTTAGAAGTGGCAATTAATATTATAATAACAATAGTTAAAGATTTAACGCATAACGTAATAGAAATAGTATAGCAGACACTACATATGTAAAATGCATAACAGAAAAGAGGCTTTATATGGTTGATATATTTTTTGACAAGTTATACAGATATCCAAGAATTAATGAATGTGTTAGCATAGCAGTTCCATTTGCTAAAGGGGAACTATATAATACAGATAATATAAGCATAGTTCAGAATAAGAGAAAATGTATTATCCAGCCAAAGGTTACGGCAGAGTATGATGATGGTAGTATAAAGTATCTTTTTGTCGATTTTATGGCAGATTTACCAGCTAATAAGTCGGCAAAGGCAGTATTGACAACTACTAAACAGGAGTTAGCTAATCTTATAGCAGACGGACAATCAGAGTGTGCTAAGCAAGATGGCACCGTCAGCGTAACACCGGTTAATAATGGCTTTTTAATAAAATGCGGCAGTCTGGAATATGAGGTTGCCAACAACAGCAGTTCAATATTCAGGCAGCTTAATGATTACAGGAAAGTATATACAGATAAGAATTTTGAAGGTCCATATCTTAAGGATAAAGATGGCAATGCTTATAAGCTTAAGATTGGAGAGTGGAAGGTTGTTGAGGCCGGACCAGTTACTGCAAGCGTAGAAGCTGAGTGCAGTAATATCGCAGTAGGGAATATTGAGAACAAAAATATTAAGGCAGTTATTAAAGTCACTGGTTATGCCGGAAAGCCATGGGTTAATATTACATACAGAATTATTAATACATCAGATGATGAGTTAAAGATAAAGTCGCTTGTATTTTATATTAAGAAATCAGAAGATAGTGTAATTACAGAGCAGTTAAAGCCTCTTAAAATTGCAGCAGGTAACGATTCAACAGGCTGTGGTGATATCCGTACAGATAATTCGCATAATGATGGTCCTGTATTTATGACAAGAGGTACAACAGAGCTTGATATGATTGAAAAGAAGGCTGATGTCAATAATATAAGAACTGTTGTTGCAACTTCTAATTATAAGACAAGCTTTATAATTGGTAAGAATGGCGAGGAGGTCAATGAGGTAATTGATGATAAATATCTTGTGAAAGAGGCTAATGAGCATTTTGCAGAGGTATTTTATGGAACATTTATGGCTGATTATACTGATGGTGAAGATGGCTTTAGTGTTACGGTTCATCAGGCACAGCAGAATTATCCTAAGGCAGTGAAGTCGTGCAGTGAAGGTGTGGCTGTTATGCTTGTTCCTGAGAATGTCGGGGAGATTACTATGCAGTCAGGAATGGCAAAAGAACAGCAGTTTATGATACATTTTCATAGTCCTGCTATGAAGCTGTGGGAGATAGACAACAGAAGTCTTATATACCAGATGCCAGACAGACCATATATAGCACCGGAAGTGTTTAAGAGGGCAGGGGTTATGATTGATGTGTTCCCTGTAAAGTATAATGATGATTTTGAGATATCACTTATGGCAAAAGCAGACGGACATTCAAGGTGCTATGGTATGCTTAACTGGGGCGACACGGTAGATCAGGGCTACACTGTTCAGGGACGTGGCGGTGGAAAGCCTGTTTGGAGCAATAATGAATACGATTATCCACATGCGTGTGCACTTATGTATGCAAGAACCGGTGTCAGAAGATTTATGGATTATCTGATTGTGTCAGCAAAGCATTGGATGGATATAGATGTGTGCCATTACAGCAGTAATCCTCTTAGAATTGGCGGACAGTGGGAGCACACGGCAGGACATTGTAAGAATGGTGTTATGGTATGCTCTCACGAGTGGGTCGAGGGTCTGCTTGATTATTACCATTTTACAGGTGATAAGAGAGGCTATGATACAGCCGTTGGAATAGGAGAAAATGTATTAAAACTTCTTGAAACGCCTATGTATCAGGTGCCGGGTGAAGCCAATGCAAGGGAAACCGGATGGGCACTAAGAACACTTACAGCCCTTTATGTAGAGACTAATGATAATAAATGGCTTGTAAAATGTGACTGGATAATTGATAATTTTAAGAAGTGGGAAGAAGAATATGGCGACTGGTTATCACCTTACACAGATAATACAGCCATAAGAGTAGGCTTTATGATATCAATAGCGGTAGGAAGCGTTATGAGATATTACAGAATATTCCCAAGAGAAGATATCAGGCAGATGATATTAAGGGCAGTTGATGACCTGACAGAGAACTGTTATATGGATAATGGTTTGTTCTATTATAAGGAGCTTCCAAGTCTTGCAAGAAATGGCAATAATACCCTGCTTCTTGAAGCACTTGCAATAGCCTATGAGCTTACAGGTAATAAACAGTATCTTGAATATGGAATTAATACGTTCAGGGGTGCTGTGAATGAAGTGCCTAAGGGAGCAGTAGGAGTCAAGACTATTATAGATGATGCGGTAATATGTCAGGGCAATTCAGGAAAAGGATTTGCACAGAGTTTCATACCACTTGCAACTTATTATAATGCAATTAGTGAAAATAATATGACATTCTGACAATAATGTGTTAAAATAAATATTATGATGTATGTGTAAGAGGCATAAGATGGCATTTCAGTAATGAAAGATGTCATTTTACTGGGTCGCACAGCACACCGGAAACAGACAGCCATATCAGAAAGAATATACTGATATGGCTGTTTGGGTTAAATAATCATAACACAGAGTAACAGCCTAAGGAGGTTAATTATGAGAATCGGTATAAGAGCACACGATGTGGCATATGCACCACTTAATGAACTTATTCCTAATATACATAATCAGGGATTTCATTGTATGCACATAGCATTAAGCAAGTCTATTAAGGAGTTCAAGCCTGGAGTAGAGACTATGACACCAGGTCTTGCAATGTATATTAAAGAATTATGTGCAGAGAATAAGGTTGATATAGCAGTACTTGGCTGTTACCTTAACCTTTGCAATCCTAATGAGGAGAAGCACAAGGATATAGTTGAGAAATATAAGGCACATATAAGATTTGCAAGTATACTTGGCTGTGGCGTAGTTGGTACAGAGACAGGTGCTGTCAATGAGGAGTACAAGTATGAGCCAGCTAACCATTCAGAGGAAGCTTTACAGTGCTTTATAGATAATTTAAGACCAATAGTTAAATATGCAGAGCAGTTCGGCGTTATAGTTGCGATTGAACCGGTATGGAAGCATATTGTTAATACAGTTGAGAGAGCAAGAAAGGTTCTTGATGCGATAGACTCACCTAATCTTCAGATTATATTTGATCCAGTCAACCTTTTATATGTGGGTAATATAGATAAGCAGGATGAGATAATTAATCAGGCATTTGATTTATTATTAAAGGATATAGCAGTTGTCCACTGCAAAGATTATGTAGTTGAAGGTGATGAGCTTAAGTCAATAGCGGCGGGAACAGGCGGACTTAATTATCCGCTTCTTCTTAAGAAGATTAAGGAACATAAGCCATATGTTCATTGTACACTTGAGAATACTGTACCAGAAAATGCAGTAGCAACAAGAGAATTTATGGAAAAACTATATTCAGAAGTGTAGGGAGAGATTATATGCCAGAGAATAATATAGAATTAGCAGGCAATACCAATATCAAGACAAGTCAGGTGGACAAGTCGGTTGATACTCCAGCAGATTTTACAAGTCCTGAAGTGCTTTATAATAAGCTTATAGAAACAATCAGGCAGTATCATCCTTCATCAGATTTATCTGATATAGAGAGAGCATATAAAGTGGCTAAGGAGGCACACGAAGGACAGTTTAGAAAGTCTGGAGAGCCATATATTATTCACCCACTGTGTGTTGCCATTATATTAGCAGAGCTTGAACTTGATAAGGAATCTATTATTGCAGGTCTTTTGCACGATGTTGTGGAAGATACAGTTATGACAAGTGAAGATGTTGCTAGGGAATTTGGCGATGAAGTAGCACTTTTGGTAGATGGTGTAACAAAGCTCACACAGCTTAATTACCAGCACGATAAGATTGAGGTTCAGGCTGAGAACTTAAGAAAAATGTTCCTTGCAATGGCAAAGGATATACGAGTTATTATGATAAAGCTTGCCGACAGGCTTCATAATATGCGTACAATGCAGTACCAGTCACCAGCCAAGCAGGTAGAAAAGTCAAGAGAAACTATGGATATATATGCACCTATTGCCCATAGGTTAGGTATATCCAAGATTAAGGTAGAGCTTGATGATTTATCAATGAAGTATCTTATGCCGGATACTTATAATGACCTTGTAAAGCAGGTTGATATTAACAGACCGGGCAGGGAGGCATTTATAAAGAGCATTATCAAAGAAGTAGGCATGCACATTAGCAATGCTGGAATTGAAGCTGAGATAGACGGAAGAGTTAAGCATTTCTTCTCAATATATAGAAAGATGGTTAACCAGAATAAGACACTTGACCAGATATATGATATATTTGCCGTTCGTATAAAGGTTGATACAGTCAAGGATTGTTATGCGGCACTTGGTGTTATTCACGAAATGTATAAGCCAATACCGGGACGTTTTAAAGATTATATAGCAATGCCTAAGCCTAATATGTACCAGTCGCTTCATACAACACTTATTGCTTCTAACGGACAGCCATTCGAGGTACAGATAAGAACTTATGAAATGCACAGAATTGCTGAATATGGTATTGCTGCCCACTGGAAGTATAAAGAAGGCAAGACAGGAGAATCTGATAAGAGTGAGGAAGCTAAGCTTAGCTGGCTAAGACAGATTCTTGAATGGCAGAGAGATATGTCTGATAACAAGGAGTTCTTATCATCAATTAAGAATGACCTTAACCTTTTTTCTGATTCAGTGTACTGTTTCACTCCTACAGGTGATGTTAAGACACTTCCAGCAGGTTCTAATCCAATAGATTTTGCATACAGCATACATAGTGCTGTAGGTAACAAGATGGTTGGTGCAAGGGTCAATGGCAAGCTTGTTAATATTGATTATGAGATTAAGAATGGTGACAGAATTGAGATTATAACATCACAGAATTCCAAAGGACCAAGCCGTGACTGGCTTTCGATGGTTAAGTCAACACAGGCCCGTAACAAGATTAACCAGTGGTTTAAGCAGGAGCTTAAAGAAGACAATATTATAAAGGGCAAGGAACTTATATCTAATTACTGTAAGAGTAAGGGAATTGTTCTTTCTGAGATTAATAAGCCTGAATTTGTTGAGAAAGCACTAAGAAAATATGGTTACAAAGACTGGAATGCTGTTCTTGCGGCAGTAGGACACGGTGCATTAAAGGAAGGCCAGATTGTCAATAAGCTTAATGAGGAATATCAGAAGACTAAGAAGGCTGAGATAACTGACAAGCAGGTACTTGACAGCATTGTGGCAAGTGAGAGCAAGGAAAAAGAAAAGGAGAAGAAGGGCAAAGGCGGTATTGTTGTAAAAGGAATACATGATGTTGCAGTCCGTTTCTCTAAGTGCTGTAATCCAGTGCCAGGTGATGAGATTGTTGGATTTGTTACAAGAGGAAGAGGAATATCAATTCACAGAACAGATTGTGTTAATATTCTTAATTTCCCAGCTAATGAAAGAGCAAGGCTTATTGAAGCTGAGTGGGAGCAGACAGAGAATAAAGATGAGAAGTACAGTGCAGAGATTAATATATATGCAGGCAATAGAAAAGGACTTATTGTTGATATTTCACGTCTGTTTACGGAAGCCAATATAGATGTAAGATTTATGAACAGCCGTGTTAATAAGAAACAGCTTGCAACAATCAATCTTGGATTTGTTGTATCTGGTAAGGAAGAGCTTAACAGATTAATTGACAATTTAAGAAAGATTGACGGAGTGACAGATATAGAGAGAGCTACAGGCTGATATTTATAACTGCTGTCGTGCGAAGTTAAGATATTTTATATATTGCTTCGTGCGGCAGCATTTTTGACACAGGGATTGGAGATTATAATGTATAAAATAGATGTAAGAGTATTAGGAATGGTAGGAACGAACTGCTACCTGCTTTGTAATACAGACACTAAGGAGTGCGTGCTTATAGACCCTGCGGATAATGCTGGAAAGATAAGCGAGATGATAGAGCAGTCTGGCTGTATGTTAAAGGGAATACTTTTAACACACGGACATTTTGACCATATTATGGCAGCAGATGAAGTGAGGGATAAGTATAATGTTAAGGTGTATGCTTCAGCAGAGGAGAAGAATACATTAAGTACACCTCATATTAATCTTGGTGAGGCTTATGGAATGAACCTGTCTGTGAAGGCTGATGTATGGCACAATGACGGTGATATACTTAAGCTTGCAGGATTTGATATTAAGGCAATTCACACACCGGGACATACAGAGGGCGGAACGTGCTATTATATTGGGTCAATCGGCGTGTTATTCTCAGGTGATACACTTTTCTGTGAGTCAGTTGGAAGAACAGATTTCCCAGGCGGAAGTATGAGCGACATTGTGCATTCAATTAAGGACAAGTTAATGGTACTTCCAGATGATACCAAGGTGTATACAGGACACGGCGAGGGAACAAGCATAGGATATGAGAGGGTTCATAACCCATATATAGGTGCGTAGGAAAGATGAACAGTATGATATATATTAAAATTGATAACGATACATTTTATGATGATGCAATAGTTCTTGTGCGTTCATTTTACCCAAGAATGGAGGTAAAGGCATATAAGCAGGATACAGTTGCCACAGAAGCTGATAAAGTGATTGATATAACAGTACCTGATATGACAGGACTTAACAAGAGCGAAATGCACGATAAATTCAAGTCATATTTATATGACAGGCTCAGCCAGATGACAGGAAAGACACTGCCCTGGGGTTATCTTACAGGAGTGCGCCCAAGCAAGATTGCATATGTTATGCTTGAAGATGGCGAAGATGAGCAGACTATAAAGAAGCATTTTATGGATAAGCATAAGGCAAGTGAGAAGAAAGCCAGCCTTGCAATAAATGTAGCAAAGAAAGAAATGGACATTCTTAATAAGATAGATTATAAGAATGGTTACAGTTTATATATTGGAATACCATTTTGTCCAAGTATATGCTTGTACTGCTCATTTTCATCATATGCACTTGATGCGTATAAGAATTATGTGGATGATTACCTTGATGCACTTATTAAGGAGATGACCTTTGTAGCAAGGGCGATGAAAGGCAGAAGACTTGATACAGTGTATTTTGGCGGTGGAACACCAACAACACTTGGTGCGGCACAGATTGACAGGCTCATAACGGCTTTAAAGGAGCTTTTTGATATTGACGGCTGTCATGAATTTACAGTTGAAGCAGGACGTCCAGACAGCATAACAAGGGATAAGTTAAAGGTGTTAAAGGCACATAATGTTGGAAGAATATCTATTAATCCGCAGACGATGAACCAGCAGACACTTGACCTTATAGGAAGAAAGCATACAGTAGAGCAGATTAAAAATGTGTACGCTATGGCAAGGGAAGAAGGTTTTAATAATATTAATATGGATATTATTACAGGACTTCCCGGAGAAAGCCTTTCCTATGTTCATGAAACTTTAGATGAGATATTTAAACTTCGTCCGGAAAGTCTGACAGTACATTCTTTAGCGATAAAAAGAGCAGCACATCTGAATATCGAGATGGAAAAATACCAGGGTATGGTGAAGGGAAGCACCAATGAGATGCTTCGACTTGTTGATGAATATGCCAGCAATATGGGAATGGAAGCATACTATATGTATCGCCAGAAAAATATTCCAGGTAACCTTGAGAATATCGGATATTGTGTTCCAGACAAAGAATGTTTATATAATATCTTGATTATGGAGGAAAAACAGGATATTATTTCCTGTGGGGCAGGAGCTAGCAGCAAATATGTATTTGAGCAGGGCAGAATTGAAAGAACAGAGAATGTGAAAAATCTGGATCATTATATTAACCGAATTGATGAGATGATTGACCGAAAGAGGAAATATCTCTAGTGTACTGACTCATTGACGAAATGTGAATGAGACAGCATACTAAATTAAAAGAGGAAATACTATGGCATTTGATTATGATGGGACGCATGATTTAGAGACTTCGCTGCAGGATTCTTTTGGAGAGGCGATTCTTCATGGGGTTGTTGTCAGTAATCTGGCATCATTTGTGGCCAGAGAGATGGCACTTCCAGAAGAACAGTGCCATAATCTTGCGATAGCGGGAATGCTGCATGATATAGGCAAATTGCGTCTTCGTTCTTATGTATATGAGGAAAAAGAGGCAAAACTGAATATAGATGAACTTAGATATGTAAGACTGCATCCTTCTTTAGGTTATGCCATTTTAAAAGAACATGGTTATACAAAGGAGATTTTGACAGCGGTATTATATCATCATGAAAATGCAGATGGGAGCGGTTATCCCAATAACCTGAAAGGGGAGGAGATACCATTAGGAGCCCGCATACTTCGTGTATGTGATGCGTTTGGTGCGCTAATTGCCAATCGCCCTTATAGAAGTGCGTTCGACATTGAAACTGCAATATCTATTATGATTGAAGAAGTGAAAAACTTTGATATGAGAGTTTTTTTAACTTTTCAAAAAGTAACTCAGTCAGAAGATATGAAAAATATGCTGACAAGACTGGGGATATCTTAATATATTATTTTACTATTTTAGGAGGAAAATAAAATGGCTGAATCCATGAAAGGATTGAAACGATCCCATAGATGTACAGAAGTTTCCAACGAGAATATCGGGGAAACTGTCACCCTGATGGGATGGGTACAGAAAAGAAGAAATCTGGGAAGTCTGATTTTTGTTGACTTACGTGACAGAAGCGGCTTAATCCAGTTATATTTTGATGAGGAGACAATCGGTGAAGAAGGTTTTAAAAAAGCTGCCTCTTTAAGAGCTGAATTTGTTATCGCTGTAACCGGAACTGTAGAAAAACGAAGCGGAGCAGTGAATGAAAACCTTGAAACAGGAGACATCGAAGTGAAGGTAGACAGCATTCGTATTTTATCCGAATCTGAGACACCGCCTTTCCCAATTGATGCAGATATCACAGTAAAAGACGAACTGCGTCTGAAATATCGTTTTCTGGATCTGAGAAGACCGGATATTCAGAGAAACCTGATGATGCGTTCTCAGGTAACAACACTGACCCGTCAGTTTATGGCAAATGAGGGATT
>ERZ827197.2771-NODE-2771-length-11044-cov-3.011284_pt1 | contig 11044 bp, 6 predicted proteins | sample MGYA00519867_ERZ827197 | MGnify/ENA primary metagenome ERZ827197 (study PRJEB31778, sample SAMEA3449278) | human gut metagenome | biome: human gut; feature: human-associated habitat; material: faeces | place: United Kingdom | collected 2010/2012 ...
GTTATCAGGATATTATTACTACCATTTCCTCCATTATGCTGATCCGCTCCGGCACAAAGGAAGCTCTCGACAAGAAGAAGGAGCTTCTGGAATATATGGGAAAAGGTCTTACAACCATCCGGGCCGGATATCTGATCCTGCCTGCCTGGGCGGAAAGACCAGATGCGTGGAGGGAGCTTGCAGAGGCAGCAAAAACAGCCGGAGTTAAGGTCATGACAGCCGGAAAAGGGGATGAGCTGCCTTGCGGCAAAGTATCTTTTTCTGTTCTGTGGCCGGAGAAAAATGCCACAGGAAAAGATGTGAATGAGGAAGCTATGGTGATGGAGTTGTCTTTTGGAGATTTTCAGATGCTTTTTACCGGAGATATCGGTGCAGATACGGAGAAAAAGCTTCTGGCAGCCGGGGGGCTTGAGGATGTTGACTGTCTGAAGGTGGGACATCACGGTTCCCGTTATTCTACCACAGAAGCATTTCTTGAGAAAATAAAGCCGGAAGTGGCGATCATTTCCTGTTCGCTCACTAACACCTACGGACATCCGTCACCGGAAACCGTAGAGCGGCTTAAAGCGGCCGGAAGTCAGGTGGAATACACCATGAAAAACGGTGCTATTACCGTGGAAACAGATGGAAAAAAGCTTAAGATCGGAAGGTTCCGAAAAAACAGGTGACTTTTGAACACACTTGTTGTAGAATAGACAGGGTTTATGCAAAAACAAAGTACTGAAAATGTGCAATACAAGATAAGGAGTTTTTATTTATGAAATATGATGTACTGATCGTAGGAGCAGGTCCCGGTGGAATCTTTGCGGCCTATGAACTGATGAATAATGATCCGGAGAAAAAGATCGCGGTTTTTGAAGCTGGTCATCCTCTGGAAAAAAGAAAATGTCCCATCGACGGAAAGAAAGTAAAATCCTGTATCCACTGCAAAACCTGTGCGATCATGAAGGGATTTGGCGGTGCAGGCGCTTTCTCCGACGGAAAATATAATATCACCAATCAGTTTGGCGGAACTCTGTACCAGCATATCGGCAAGGATACAGCCACAGAGCTGATGGAATATGTAGATAAACTGAACCTGATGCATGGCGGTGAGGGAACCAAACTTTATTCTACCACAAACAGCGAGATCCGTAAGCTCTGCCTTCAGAACGGCCTGCATCTTTTGGATGCATCAGTCCGCCATCTGGGAACAGATATCAACTATGTGGTGCTTCAGAACCTCTATGAAAAAATGAAAGACCATGTGGACTTCTATTTTGACGCATCTGTTGACAAAGTAGAAAAAACTGAAGACGGTTATGCAGTTTTTGTAGGAGATGAGCGTTACGAGGGAACTTACTGTATCATCTCCGCAGGACGAAGCGGAAGTAAATGGATGGAGACTGTATGTACAGATCTTAAGATCCCCACACTTTCCAACCGTGTGGATATCGGTGTCCGTGTGGAGCTTCCGGCAGAGGTGTTCAGTCGTCTGACCGATGAGCTTTACGAGAGCAAGATCGTTTACAGAACTGAGAAGTTTGAGGATATGGTCCGTACCTTCTGCATGAACCCGCGAGGTGTTGTCGTGAATGAAAATACCAACGGTATCATCACAGTAAACGGTCACAGCTACGAAGATCCGGCAAAGCATACCAACAATACAAACTTTGCCCTTCTGGTATCCAAGCATTTCTCAGAGCCGTTCCATGACAGCAACGGATACGGTGAGAGCATTGCAAGACTTTCCAATATGCTTGGCGGTGGTGTTATGGTACAGCGGTTTGGAGATCTGATCCGCGGAAGACGAAGCACAAAAGCCCGTATTGAGGAAAGTTTCGTAACACCTACACTTTCTGCGACACCGGGAGATTTAAGTCTTGTTATGCCGAAACGTATCCTGGATGGCATCATTGAGATGATCTATGCTCTGGATAAGATCGCACCGGGAACCGCAGATGATGATACTTTGCTTTATGGCGTTGAGGTTAAATTCTACAACATGGAGGTCGAGATCGACGAAAATCTGGAAACCTGCCACAAGGGTCTCTTTGTTATCGGAGACTGTAGCGGCGTGACCCATTCTCTGTCCCATGCATCTGCCAGCGGAGTCTACGTAGCCAGATACCTGGAGCAGGAGTACTTCAGTAAATAATATGAGCGGCCCTTTTCTGCTGTCACAGTGATGGCGGAAAGGGGCTGCTTTTATGTTGTAGGAAATCACTGTACCATAAATAAAAAACATAAATCATATAAAACCATGCATAATGTGCATGAATATTGAAAGGAGTATGTTGAAAATAACTGACAGATGCAGGGAAAGCACCATAATTCGTCCGACAGCAATCTTGACAATTTTGTGATTTTGTGGTAAAAGAATAAGTAACCAGGTAAAATCGAATATGTACAAATGTTATGGCAATAAGGTTGCGTCCAGTCGGATGTGCAAAAGAGAATCCGGTGAGAATCCGGAACGATACCGTCACTGTGAAAGGGGAGCTGCTTTTACAACCACTGGGAGACCGGGAAGGGAAAGCAGCGTGGAACCAAGTCAGGAGAACTGCCTTATTGTGAGATTCAGGGATTCGCGGTTTACGAATCGGTATTCTCCATAACAATACAGAACTTCTTTTTATGTATTTGTATTGCGCAGAGAATCATGTGTGAGCAGGCGGCCGCAGAGAGCTGCTGCTTTTTTGTACATATCAGTATTCTGGAAATACATGAAAAGAGGACAATGAGAAATGAAAAGAAAAACAATGTTAGCTCTGATGCTCGCAGTTTCCATGACATGCTCTATGGGTGCGGCTACAACAGCAATGGCAGCAGAGGATTCTGCTACAGAAGAGAACGCTGAGGCAGCTGATACCACAGAGGCTTCTGATGCAGATCAGGAAGCAGCAGATAATGTAGCAGCTCTGATCGACAAGATCTATGTTCAGGAGAGAACTGACACAACAGATGAGGACTGCAAGGCAGCCAAAGAAGCATGGGATGCTCTGACAGATGCTCAGAAAGAACTGGTAGAGGGTGAGAATGCAGATCCGGATTATTTCGGACGTGACACAGGAGATGCTTCCAAGGACGATCCGCGTAACCAGGATGAGATCGGTGAGAATGAACTTCTTGTTGTAAGCTTTGGTACTTCCTTCAATGACAGCCGTGCAGAGGATGTCAAAGGAATCGAGGATGCTCTTGCAGAAGCTTATCCGGACTGGTCTGTAAGAAGAGCATTTACAGCACAGATCATCATCAACCATGTAGAGGCAAGAGATGATGAAGTGATCGATAACATGCAGCAGGCTCTTGACCGTGCAGTAGAGAATGGTGTTAAGAATCTGGTTGTACAGCCTACCCATCTGATGCATGGTGCTGAGTACGATGAGATGACAGAAGCGATCAATGGCTATAAAGATAAATTCGAGTCTGTAGCTATCGCAGAGCCAATGCTCGGTGAGGTTGGAGACGATGCAACTGTGATCAATGATGACAAGAAAGCCGTTGCTCAGGCAATCACAGATGAGGCTTGCAAAGAAGCCGGATTTGACAGCATGGATGCAGCAGCTGAGGCTGGCACAGCATTCGTATTCATGGGACATGGAACATCTCATACAGCTAACGTTACATACGATCAGATGCAGACACAGATGGAAAACCTTGGATTGAAGAACGCATTCATCGGTACTGTAGAGGGTAAGCCGGAAGATACAGCCTGCGACAAGGTTATCGAGAAGGTAAAAGAGGCAGGATACAAGAACGTTGTTCTTCGTCCGCTGATGGTTGTTGCCGGAGACCATGCAAATAACGATATGGCCGGTGATGAGGAGGATTCCTGGAAGAGCCAGTTTGTAGCATCCGGAAACTTCGATAAGGTTGACTGCCAGATCGAGGGTCTTGGAAGAATCGAAGCAGTTGAGAAGCTTTATGTAGAGCATACAAAGGCAGCCATCGATTCTCTGGGAAGCACTGAGGAGTCCGCAGATTCTGATGCAGCAGCAGATACAGAGGCTGATTCCGCTGAGGATTCCGCAGAATAATAAATATGAAACGATCTGAGTGAGCTCAGATACCTATAAGAAATCAATGTAACTGCCCGGAAAGATCAGGAAGACTGTTTTCCGGGCAGATTGCTGTATCTATGGAAGGGAGAAGATTATCATGAAAAAACGCTATGTAAACTTAATTCTTGCAATGGCAAGTGCATCAGTCCTGGTGCTGGGCTCTGTGCCTGCGATGGCAAAAACAGATGAAACAAAAACAGAGTCCGGTGAGGAAGCAGAAGCTTCCGAAGAAAAGGATACAGATGCAGCCAAAGCAGATACCCTAGAAGATGGCGTTTATACAGCAGAGTTTGATACAGACAGCAGCATGTTTCATGTAAATGAGGCCAATGACAATAAAGGAGAGCTCACGGTCAAAGATGGTAAAATGACCATCCACGTAAGTCTGGTTTCCAAGAAGATCGTTAACCTGTTTGCGGGAACTGCCGAGGATGCCCAGAAGGACGGAGCAGAGATCATTGAGCCGACCACAGATACAGTGAAGTACAGCGATGGTTATACAGAGGAGGTTTACGGATTTGATATCCCGGTACCGGCCATTGGTGAGGAATTTAACGTGGCGATCCTGGGAGAAAAAGGCAAATGGTACGACCATAAAGTCAGCGTAAAGAATCCTGTAAAAACCTCTGACGACAAAAAATCCGAAGGGAAAAAACCGGAAGAGCTGAAGCTGGAGGACGGAACCTATGAGACGGATGTAACCCTTACAGGCGGATCAGGAAGAGCATCTGTAGAATCTCCGGCTAAAGTAGAGATCAAGGACAAAGAAGCTACGGCAACCATCATCTGGAGCAGTCCGAATTATGATTACATGATCGTGGACGGCGAAAAATATGAGCCGGTGAACAAAGACGGAAACTCCACATTTGAGATCCCGGTCACAGTCTTTGACGCAGAAATGGAAGTGACTGCAGATACTGTAGCCATGAGTACTCCTCACGAGATTGAGTATACCTTGAATTTTGATTCTTCAAGCATGAAAAAGGAAGAAAAATGAAAAAAATAATTTCATACATATTTCTGACGCTGACCCTGATCCTGGGGTGTGCTTTTGCAGTGCAGGCAGCAGAGACAGAACATAAGCCTGCGGATATTCCAGGCCTTACCTTTGACCACAGTATGGATCTTTCCTACGCAAAGGAATTTAATGTGGATTACTACAACGATGGCTATGCGCTGCTCACCATTGATCAGGAAGGACAGTTTCTTGTAGTTCCCGAAGGCAAGAAAGCACCGGAGGGGCTGGATCCTGACATTGCGGTTCTGCAGCAGCCCATAAACAATATCTATCTGGTAGCAACCTCGGCCATGGATCTTTTCCGCGCTATCGACGGGATTGACAGCATCAAGCTTTCCGGAACCAAGGAAGACGGATGGTATATCCAGGAAGCAAAGGACGCCATGGAACAGAAAAAGATGATCTATGCCGGCAAGTACAATGCTCCGGATTACGAGCTGATCCTGAACGAGGGCTGTGACCTTGCCATTGAATCCACCATGATCCATCACAATCCGGAGGTACAGGAGAAACTGGAGCAGTTCGGGATCCCTGTAATGGTAGAGCGTTCCAGCTATGAGAGTCATCCTCTTGGAAGGACCGAGTGGATGAAGCTTTACGCAGTTCTTCTGGGAAAAGAAGATGTAGCAGAAAAGGTTTTCAAAGAGCAGACGGACAAGCTGGATAAGGTTCTCACAGCAGATAAAACAGATAAGACCGTGGCGTTCTTTTATATCAACTCCGTAGGTGCGGTAAATATAAGAAAAAGCGGCGACTATGTTTCAGAAATGATCTCTCTCGCAGGAGGAAATTATGTTCCGGAGGATACGGGAGTAAATGACAATGCTCTTTCCACCATGAATATGCAGATGGAAGAGTTTTATGCCAAGGCGAAGGATGCAGACTATATCATCTATAACAGTACGATTGACGGGGAACTTAAGACCATTGATGAGCTTCTTTCCAAAAGTAAGCTTCTTGCAGATTTCAAGGCAGTGAAGAACGGAAATGTCTGGTGCACAGGCAAAAATCTCTTCCAGGAAACTACCGGACTTGGAACCATGATCGAGGATATCCACACCATGCTGACTACAGACGATGATTCTCTGGATGAGCTGACCTATATGCATAAACTGAAATAAATTCCAGTGTTCGCTTTAACTCCTTTGCCGGTTTCCACCTGTGAGCAGGAAACGAAAGGACAGGATAACAAAACAGAAGAGGAGTGTACCAGAAAAATGAATGACAGAAAACGCGCAGTCCGATACGGGATCTCTTTTGTGATCCTTGCGGTACTTTTAATCTTTTTATTTATATGGAATGTAAATTCCGGAAGTATCCACCTCTCTGTGAAGGAGATCCTGAATATCATATTCCGGCATCAGGGAGATGAAACTTCTTATAATATCGTCTGGGAGATCCGTCTTCCCAGGATACTGGCAGTTATCATCCTTGGCGGAGCACTTTCTGTTTCCGGATTTCTGCTGCAGACCTTTTTTAATAACCCTATCGCGGGACCTTTCGTGTTGGGAATTTCTTCCGGAGCCAAGCTGATTGTGGCTTTTCTGATGATCTTTCTTTTGAGCAGATCGGTATCCATCGGTTCCGGTGCCATGATCCTGGCTGCTTTTGCAGGCTCAATGATCTCCATGGGCTTTGTGCTCCTTGTGGCAAAAAAAGTCCACAACATGTCCATGCTGGTCATCAGTGGTGTTATGATCGGCTATATCTGTTCGGCCATCACAGACTTTGTGGTGACCTTTGCAGATGATTCCAACATAGTCAATCTTCACAATTGGTCACTGGGTAGCTTTTCCGGTATGACCTGGGGGAATGTGCAGACTATGGCTGCTGTGGTACTTCTTACCATGGTGATCGTATTTTTTATGTCAAAACCGATCAGCGCCTATCAGCTGGGGGAGACTTACGCGCAGAATATGGGAGTTAATATCAAGGCTTTCCGGATACTTCTGATCCTGCTTTCCAGTATTCTTTCTGCCTGTGTGACTGCTTTTGCAGGGCCGATCTCCTTCGTGGGGATCGCTGTGCCTCATATTGCAAAAAGTCTCCTGAAGACTGCCAAACCGCTGCTTGTGATCCCGGCCTGTTTTCTGGGCGGTGCAGTGTTCTGCCTGTTCTGTGACCTGATCGCAAGAACTGTATTTGCACCGACGGAGCTGAGCATCAGTTCTGTGACAGCAGTTTTCGGAGCACCGGTAGTTATCTATATCATGATTCGCAGACAGCAGAGGATATAAACGATGAAATCATATTTTTTTTATACAGATCAGCTGACCGTAGGCTATGATGGAAAACCGCTGATCAAAGAAATCAATATTCAGCTGAATAAAGGAGAAATCCTGACACTGATCGGTCCCAACGGTGCCGGAAAATCTACTATTTTGAAGAGTATCACAAGACAGCTTTCCCTGATCAGCGGAACGGTATATCTGGAACAGGAACAGATGAGCCGGATGACCAACAGGGAAGTGTCAAAAAAACTGGCTGTAGTACTTACCGAGCGCATGCGACCGGAGCTTATGACCTGTGAGGATGTGGTATCCACCGGACGATATCCCTATACCGGAACTCTCGGGATCCTTTCCGCAGAGGACAAGGAAAAAGTTAAAAGTGCCATGGAGATGGTTCACGCCTGGGATCTGAAGGACCGGGATTTTACAGCTATCAGTGACGGACAGAGACAGCGTATCCTTCTGGCACGCGCCATCTGCCAGGAACCGGAGATCATTATCCTGGATGAACCGACCTCCTTCCTGGATATCCGGCATAAGCTGGAGCTTCTTGCCATTTTGAAGAAGATGGTATTGGAAAAACAGATGACGGTGATCATGTCCCTTCACGAGCTGGATCTTGCCCAGAAGATTTCTGACCAGGTGATCTGTGTTCATGGAGATCACATTGAGAAATATGGTGCACCGGAGGAAATCTTTACTTCCGATTATATTCGGAAGCTTTATGGCATCACCCGTGGAAGCTATAATGCAGAATTCGGCTGCGTGGAAATGGAACCTCCGGCCGGAAAACCGGAGGTGTTTGTGATCGGAGGAAATGGAAGTGGGATTCCGGTATATCGGAAGCTGCAGCGACAGGGGATTCCTTTTGTGACCGGAGTTCTCCATACCAATGATGCAGATTATCAGGTGGCAAAAGAACTGGCTGCAAAAGTGATCACGGAGAAGCCTTTTGAATGCATTTCGGAGTCTGCCTTTGAAGAAGCACTGGAGTTCATGGGAAAATGTGAAAAAGTGTACTGTCCGCTGAAGGATTTTGGTATCATGAATGAAAAAAACCGGGAATTGTTGAAAAAAGCAAAAGAAACCGGAAAATTAAACCAGATCAGATAAGTTCTCTGGGAAAATGAGAAAAGCAATAAAACGCTGTCAGAAATGAGTGATATAATTTCCGGCAGCGTTTTTTATATAATATAAATTACAAATATTTCAGCAGCTGTGTTATAATGTGACAAGAACGACAGATCGTGAAGCGCTCGCATTCGTGGAGATGTAAGTAACGAAGAGGAATGTCCGCTTTACACCGCAAAAGTTAAGCAGATACAATCGATCCGAAAAAATATATGGAGGGAAGATCAATGAAAAAAAGAAACATGATCGCAGCTCTGCTCTGCAGTGCATGCCTTGTGGCAGGAAGTGTAAATCCCGTATTTGCAGATGCATCGAAGGTAGTAACACTTGGAGCAGATCTTACGGATGCTCAGAAGCAGACAATGATGAAATATTTTAATGTAAGTTCCGATCAGGTGCAGGTGATGACCATTACAAATGAGGATGAGCATAAACACCTGGATAATATCGCACCACAGTCCCAGATCGGTTCCAGAACTTTGAGCTGTGCCTATGTGAAGCCTACACAGTCCGGCGGGATTAAGGTCCGCACAGCAAATCTGAACTGGGTGACAGGTAATATGATCGCAACGACACTTTCCACATCCGGTGTGAAGAACTGTGAAGTAGTTGCTGCCTGCCCGATGGAAGTATCCGGAACAGGCGCACTTACCGGCATCCAGATGGCATATGAGAAGGCCAGTGGAGAGAAGCTGGATGAGACCAAGACGAAGCTTGCCAACCAGGAGATCGTAACCACCGGTGAGCTTGCAGATAAGGTTGGTAAAAATGAGGCGACAACAGTTGTAAACCAGTCCAAGATGGATGTGATCCAGAACGGAGTACAGAATGCAGATGAGATTCAGAATATTGTAATCAATGTGGCTGAGCAGAACAATATTTCCGTAAGCCAGGACGATATTGACAGGATCGTGTCTCTTCTGAAGCAGATCTCACAGCAGGATTACAATTATGATGATGTGAAGGAAACACTGGAGCAGGTAGATGCCAATACCACAGGCCAGACCTCTTCCTCTGATGATACGTTGGATGGCGAGAGCAGTGATGAAACCGTAGATGTGGATGCAGATTCTTCTGATGATATCGTCAACAATGTAAATGACAGCATTCTTGGTGACGATGTGATCCAGAGCTCCACAGAGGATCCGGGTCTTGAGGAAGAAACAGGAGCAGATTCTCAGGATACAAGCAATGAGACCGGAATCCCGGATGCTACCGACGACGGAACCTATAGCAATGAGGAAAGCTCGGACGAAAGCAGTACAGATGAAAGTGCATCCGACGAGAGCAGTACAGACGAAAGTGCATCTGACGAGAACAGCACAGAGGATAGTGCATCTGACGAGAGCAGCACAGATGAAAGCACTTCTGACGAGGCTGCATCCGATGAGACCGGAATCCCGGAGGCAACAGAAGATACAGAATCTTCAGAAAGTACAGAGGGCTCAGACCAGGCAGACAGTGCAGAAAACGATACTTCCGTGCTCAGCGAAGAAGCAAAGAACAATTATGACAAATTTGTCCTCTTTGTAAAAGGCGAGTATGAGGGAGATGCAGATTCCCTTCTCGCTGCAACGGAGGATACAGAGGCAGTGGCAACGGTAACACTGGATGAGCAGACAGCGAAGAGTGTGGCAGAAACTGTTGAGAAGGATTATTATGATATCCTGAAGGATGGTACAGAATCCTATGAGGCAGATGGTACAGAAAAATATCAGAGTACAGAGCTGAATATGATGGATCAGAAGCTGAAGAAGCTGTTCAGTATTGACAGTTCCCAGGAGGACACAGAGGCCACAGACGTGACAGCAGCTATTCTTGCAGATGTTCCCCAGGAAGATAAGCAGACACTTTATAAAGAAACCATGAAATATCTGGCAGGTCTTTACGGCGAGAACACGGACTCTTCTGAGGAATCCGCAGCAGAATAAAAGATTTACAGAAAAAGAGATAAAAAATACCGCAGCAGAGAAAACAACCTCTGCTGCGGTATTTTTTGTCGTGCCGGAAAGATATCATGAAAATTTTGTGATTTACGACAAGGATTTGTGTAAGCACTGGAAAAATGGATTTTTCTGTGATAAAATTGACCGTAAATCGGTTTTGTGGACTCATACATCGCAAACCGTGATAGGGAAACGAGAAAGGGAAAAGGTAGAATTTATGAGCCTGGCAGTAGTAACATTAAAAAAAGGCGAAGGCAGATTCCTGAAATCAGGAGGCCTCTGGGTATATGACAATGAGATCGCAAGCATCATGGGAAGCTTTGTGAACGGAGATATCGTTCTGGTCCGGGACTTTGACGGATATCCAATGGGAAGAGGATTTATCAACACCAATTCCAAGATCACAGTCCGTATGCTTACCAGAGATGAGCGTACAGAGATCAGTCCGGAATTTTTGAAACAACGTGTCCGCGACGCATGGGAGTATCGTAAGAAGGTAGTAGATACCGGAAGCTGCCGTGTGATCTTCGGCGAGGCAGACTTTCTGCCGGGACTGGTGATAGATAAATTTTCCGATGTGCTGGTCGTACAGTCCCTGGCACTTGGCATTGACTGCCTGAAAAATCAGATCGTGGAGCTGCTAAAAGAAGACCTGGCAGCAGACGGCATCAAGAT
>ERZ827197.2772-NODE-2772-length-11040-cov-3.457260_pt1 | contig 11040 bp, 9 predicted proteins | sample MGYA00519867_ERZ827197 | MGnify/ENA primary metagenome ERZ827197 (study PRJEB31778, sample SAMEA3449278) | human gut metagenome | biome: human gut; feature: human-associated habitat; material: faeces | place: United Kingdom | collected 2010/2012 ...
GCGCTTCTTATCGATGTGCAGGCCGGAATGGATGCGGACAGTGGTAGACTGCTCCCGGAAGATCCCACCCATGTGATGAAGCATCCGAAGCACGGAAGCTCCCACTGCACCACGCTGGAATTCATTCTGATGATTCTGGAGGTCTCGAGCATAATTGGGAAGCTGGAACGTCAGGGCTTGGAAGTGAATGTGACTTCGGCACCGCATGAGGTCTACGACGCGGCGGACATTCGGTTCCTCCGTCGCTTATGGCAGTAACTTCCATTATGTTTATTTTGCGCAGCCATGTAGGTATCCCAAATCACTTCTAACTTGCGTTTCTTACGTCAAAGCTTTATAATCTCTATAGAGTCCCCCCACGCTGTGCAGGCATGCTGGCAACCGTACTAAGCGGTCCCTAACTGGTCATCGTTGCTGACAAGCTGTGCCCATTCCATCAGTCGTTGCTCTCCACTGGCCTTTACAAGCCGTGTGTCCATTTGACTGCACCTCCCGTTTTAATGTCAAACAGTGTAAAAGAGTGCGATGTCAGTCTTTTTCTCTCTTTGTCGCTCCTTCACACCCTTTTTCTGTTCTATTATCCGCAGACCTCCTTCACTTCTGCAATCCGGCCTATTATTTGACGCTTACAAAAATTACACCTTATTGCACGAAAAATAAGGTGTAATTTTTTAAGATAGTTGGTTTTTTTACAGCTACTATCTCCAAATTATACACCTTATTTTGCTCTAAAAACCGCTCATAGACAGCAAATAAGGTGTATTTCTCGAGATAGTAGTTTTTGGGCCCTTATGATGCCCAGTTTTTAGACAAAGTTATTCATTTTCCTCTTATCCATTCGACAATAGAAAGTGCAGAACCAGAGCAAACTGAAGACCGCTTCAAAAATTTATCATACAGGAGCAGGTGCCCTCTGTCGCAGCAATTTTTATGGGTAAGGCACATTATTTTTAGAGTGGGGCTTTATCGCTGGGAATTTGGGAACAGATGGTTACTACGCCAAGTGCTAGGGGTTCAACAGTATTCTTTATAAAAGCGGGAGCACCATTTAAAATTAATTGCTTTCGGAGTTTCTGTGGGGCGCAGATCGCCTGCTGTTCGTCCTCATTTCGTTCCCTACGATCTGGACCTCCATCACGGAAAGCTGATCAGTAAATTTTGCAGGCTGTTACCTCAGAGATGCTAGGTTTGCTAAGCAGCTCATTTTTGCTGCCGGGGAGAGAACGATCCGACTCTGCTGGGAATACTTGGATCCATTAACGGTGGAGGGCGGTCGCAGAATATATGGCTCGGGATGCACTGACCTATCCTAACCGGACATTACGAAACTCTGAGCTTGTTCGATACGACACCATGAACAGTTCTCGGCATGGCTCCGGTGTTTTGACAGCAGCCAAATTCTGTTCCCGAAACTGGATGGTGAGCAGTTGTCTGATCCAGCGAGTGTTGAAGAAACGTAGGTACAGACTTGTTTTGAATACAAAGGGGTCACTTGACACCTGAGGACTCGCATCAATCTGGAAAATCTGATGAGATTTCCGTTTTCAGATGAGCGGTTGGAGTGCCTGAGTTCAGCTCCACGTTCAAAATTAGTCCTTATAAAATAAGGCAAGACTTGTTTTACGGAAACAAGCCTGCCTTATTCATAATTGTTTACATGTGGTTTTCCAAGTATCTTAACCCAGTTGGTTAAATCGGCACGTTCAAAAACACTTGCTCGCCCCACTCTTTCACATGATAAATTGACAAAGTATTGGATCAGATATTATTAATTTTACACTTTTGCTTAGTATAATTTTAAGTCAATAAAAAGTGCAGTTATTCTAAAGTTTTACGCAAGATAACCGCTATTTTTTCAATTATTATTCGCATATTTAAATATCCAGCCCCTCCCAATCACAACACAAATGAACTTGTGCTACAAAAATTTGCGTGAATTTTTGTTTGCTGGTATTATTTTAACGATTCAAGAAGTCTGCTTCCACCATCAGGAAGCAGACTTCTTTGTTTAAAAAATTGCAAATAGAAGGGAGCGCGACTGATACGCAGCGGGAATCGCCAAAAAGATGTGAGTACTATGGCTTGACACTGTGGTACCATGGGATATATCGGGCCGGTATGCTGTACCGCATCCGGATTAGCTTACGCAAGGAGCATGCAAATCCAGACATGCCCGGGAAAATTATATTAGAACGAGATTATGCCGTGGATAAAGATATCACTTTGACGAAAAGCAACGCTATACCTGCGGATTTGCTCCACGGAATGATTTCAAATGCCTTGTTCCGCCGCAGTTTTTTTCGCGCGATCTGTGATGCATGCCCTGAAATGTACAGTCCCGATTTGGCGTGGGGAATCGCCGGCCCTTACGCATTGGATACATGGCTCCGACTGCAATCTGTAGGCCGGGATCGACAGATTAAATTTGCACGGGCCATGGAGCAGATGGTCACTCTGTGGGGTGAAAAATCTGTCGCGGAGATTACACCAGTCAATTGCGCAAAAGATTTGATGGATATGGCTCCGTCACGAGCGGATATTTGCCTGACAGTCCTGAGGCATCTGTTTCGCTCCACATTGGCTCCCATTGTGCCCGATCCGGATATGTGGGTTAGATACCACTTTAGTGGGCGGAAAGGCCAATACGCCGAGAACCATCGGGATCGCGAAATACGTGATCTACCCATCCTGAGTGATAAGCAGTGTGCGGATATCATCAGCACTTGCCTGATCCACGCCAAAGATGATCATCGGTATCTGGCCGTCCTGCTATGTCTCCTCACCCCACTGGAACCCGAAGAAATAGGAGCGTTGAAATGGGGAGATATATCACCATTGGACGACTATCCCGATGTCTGGGCAATCCGTGTAAGACATATCCTGATTCCCGCCGAAGACAGCCGACGCGGAGCAAAGCGACAGCGGAAAGTCCGCAATGTCATTTGCGATATTTCCGATCCTCATCAACTGCGTACTATCCCAGCCGGACGACTGCTCTCCTCGCTGCTGTCGACCCTCAAAGTCGATTCGGCCAGTACTGATTACTTGTTATCGGATCCCCGAAACTCGAAACGGCATTTGTCCTCCGAATCGCTAGAGCTATGGATCAATAAAAAGTTCACAACAATCGCATGCAGAGGGAACTCCCATCGCTCGGTTACAGACTACCTCCGCCGCACAATGCAACATAACCTTGCCCGATACGGGCTGCGAGAAGAAGAACTGCGCTACCAGTGTGGCAGTCCACCACAGCACACGGATGCTCGCTACTATGTGGCGTTCAGCGATCCGGCAGAACTGGCTGGAATGGCTACTGTACAAGACGTGTGGCTGAACAGCATCGGACACCATATGCCCGTGCTGGAATCATCGACGGCCGTAATGCTCAGTGCCGTCTCTAGCAAACTCACAAAAGCGGATCTGATCATAAATATCCCGGCTGAGTGGCATAATGTTATCATCGACTTGGCGGCGGCATATGGGATTGACGACCACATTAGAATTAGGAGGTGTAACGATGTTATATGATTCTGACAAAGGTAATCCGTTGCAGTGGCTGCCTCAGCCGGACAAAGAAGATGCTGATTGTACAATTCTGGAGTTGTGGGCGCGGTATGCAGACGATATTGCCAAATTTCGCAATTTTCGGAGTTCGGCAGCTACGATCCGTAACTATACGACTACACTCGCTGTGATTCAAGAGGCTCTGTCACAAAAGCCCGCAGCCAAAATGATGCCGTATGATTGTTGGGATGCAGCTGTCTCCGTTGACGCATATTCTGTGCAGGGAGGCTGGAAGCCGTACTCCAAAAGTACACTTCGGACGCGACTTACGATTATGACGGATATTTATATGTTCGCCGAGTCACGTGCGATCTGCTGCAATCCACTACATCGTCCGCCTTGGCGATTGCTGTACGCCAAAAATAATGAGGACTTCACATGTTCCGCTAATGATCTCCGGCATCAATTGCAAAAAATGGCCGCTACCAACCCTGTGCGCAGGTCACTGACCCGATCACAGGAACAGCAATTATGGGGCATGATCAAAGAGAACTATACCACTGATGGGCGCTGGATCGGCTTGGCCATCTACCTGTTTGCTGGAGCACGGCCTGCTGAAGGTCGAGGCGTGAAATATGGTGATATCCACGGCTTCGATAGTGTGCCCGAGCGAAGTTGCTTAATTCTGTCGGGCACCGCGGATGCATCAGGGAAAACGCGCAAAAGAATGAAAAACAAATATTCACACCGTCGCCTTCCGATAGCCTATGAATTGCAGCATTTGCTCGATAAAAGGGCCGAACAGATCCGGCAAGTCACTGGAGAAAGTGATATCGACAGCTACCCGATCATTTGCATGGGCAACGATTTTACTCGGCCTTGTACTGCTACCGAGATGGCTATTTTTGCGGGTCGAGTGCTGGAAACAATCATGGATGCAGACAGTTTGGATGCGGCAGCGCTGGAACTCTACTCGGGGACAGTGTCAGTGTCAGATACAGACGCTGATGCCGCTACGGCGGAGCAGTCCGTAACCACCTACATCCTCCGGCGTAACTTCTGCACAAGGCTCTACGCCATGACATCACTGAGCGATCAGGAAATCCGAAGCCTGATGGGGCACGAAGCTGGCATTGCATCAGGTGATGCCTATGCGGAAAGCAAAATGGTTGAAATCATGAGAAAGATGGATCAGCGGATGATCGATCCGGAGCTCCACGGCGGATGGAACACCGTTGCGGATCTTACCACAGATATCAGCATCACAAATGTGTGTCGACATCGCATCCTGCTGCCGGATAGTATCCTGGCACATGGGGCTCAAGTGCAACTGTTTGTGGAGAGCGTGACACCAGGAGACGATATCCTGATCAGTCTGTCAGACAATGTGCCTAACGACTGTATTTCAATCAAAAACCAGTGGCATTTGGATCGTCAAGAAACGGGCATTGCAAACAGGTCTTATCTGCACTGGGAGCTACCTCCAAAATAATGTGTAGTTAAGATAAAAAATCAAAACAGGAAGTAGCCAGCAAAAATTTACCTTTCTGCAAAGTGATCATTTTGAGACATTGCCGCCGCACACGATATTTTGAAAAAGCAGGCAACAAAAAAGTTTATCACACGAAACATGCGGTAGCCAATGCAATCCAAGGTTAAACCGGCTTGCGGCATGTAAGCCAGTTTGCACTTTCGGTTCCCTCCGTCTGAAATCCGGCAAATAGGGCTTTCTCTAACACCTTGGCATATGCACAATTCTGTGCATATATGCTGAACAAGGGATGGTGGACAAGCCGCCATCCCTTGCAAATAACTTGTGCTCATATTCACCGTTCTGCGGTGTTTACACAGGATCCGGGATCCGTCAGATTTGACGGATCCATAGGGACATAAATTTGTCTTGGATTTACAAAATTCCCCTGCAACTTCCCTCGACAATTTAAACAACTCTTGGCATCACCCCTGCACTTTTTTCGGCAATCCCAGTTAGGATAATCGCATTTATAATAATCTATCCAGTTCGCCGCCAAAAGGATCCACCTGACCTTACTCCTCCAAGCACCGGTTCCGTTATTATTTTTAACGAATATTTGCCTTACGACATTTTCACATTCTGCTCGACTAGCGAAATTTAAAGCAATCCTTTTGACTTCCCAAAATGGTTTGTCAGCCTCCGTAACCCGCCTCATCCATTTGCAGTACATGATATTATTACGTTCGTTCTGAAAGAAGCCCTCCGGGCGACATTGAATTATACGCGGTCCATTAATATGATCATGTTCCCAATCGACCGTCATTCTGTTGGAGACCAACACGCTGATCAACCGACGGTTGCCCAGTTGCATGGCCGCAGAACGATAAATCAGACCTTCATCCCACATCTGCTTCAGCGAAGTGAAAGTCAAATCATCATGAGCATTTTGCGCTCCATTTTGCTGGTCTTGAGCAGCCTGCCGCATCTCCGGATGATATCCATGGACGTTGTTTTGGGTTGTATCTTCCAAAATATACTCAAAAAAGCTTTCACAGTCGAACCTCCTCGTACTATGCAGGCGATTCTGACTTGATAGCTCTATACAATGCGCAGTTGTGTGGCGCTCTCCAGGAAAGCAAGCAAAAAAGTCATGTCCTTCTTTGCGCGTCACATGCATTTTGGCTCCGCAATCCATACATGAATACGGTTCCCCTGCAGTTGCATTCCACGCACAGGTCTTTTCCCCCACCCTATTCCGAGCAACGATTATCATACCTTGCCTCCTTAAAACCTTCACATTAACTCCTACTGATTGTATCCGGTATAATACCCTTCTTCACTTCAGTCGTCAAATCTGCACACGATTCATTCAGGAAATCGGCATTTTGCATAATTTTATTCCAGTAATTATCGGCTTATTATTTAAAATATCACCTTTTATGCTTCGATTTTATTATTGATAATTCGTAACGAATATATTATAATACGCAAATAGAAGGAGGTGTGCCCGTGGAAAACCGCATTGGAAACATCATTATTCAGTCTCCGGGTGGTACAGCAGCCAAATCTTCAAGTACCTACAAACTCTCAATTCCTACCAACTGGGTCAGAGAGCTTGGAATTACCCCGGAGAATCGACAGGTCGTTTTGTCCTTTGACGGGAAGTCCATCTCTGTTTCCAGACAGCAGAACATCGAGGAATTCCTGAAAGAAAAAAGCGACGAGGGCCATGCGCTGCTCCTGCTGTCCTACTTTAATGGCGAGACATTGTGCTCAAAAATCGCCGCTGATACCGTGGACCAAACCCTTTGCGTGGAGAACTATAGTTCCGAGGTTGTAAAAACTGCTTTTGGAAACAATCTGCTGCCGACTTGGGATGATTTTCAAGACTTTCTTGAAGAACGTTGTATTCCCAGAGATCGTGCCGGTGTGCGGGAATACCTCGAAGTCCTGGGGCTGGACGCATATGACCCGTTGCAGATTATAAAAAAGACCTCCGGCCGAATGGCGGAGGATCAGCAATGGCTGAAAGTAGAGGTGATAACATGACCATCAAGCTGGTGACCGATCAAAAAGTGGCGGAAACCTCTTCCAAAGGGAACCAGGAAAAATGGTTGGATGATGGCCGTTGGTATAAACTTGACCAATTTGGCTATGAATCATTGGCAGAGACTTTTACCTCTTTACTTTTGGCTCGCAGCAATCTGGAAACTGACACGCCATTTCGCTTTACCCGCTACAAAATGGAACGTCTGAAAGTTCACGGACGGGAACGCATCGGCTGCAGCAGTGAGAACTTCCTGCAGCCTGGACAATCCATCGTAACATTGGCCCATCTGTTTAAACAATATCTTGGCACTTCCCTAAAAACCACTTTGGAACGTCTTCCCAGCGATAAAAAGCGAATTGCATATCTGGCTGAGGCCACCACGGATATAACTGGTCTGAAAGCATTTCCGCAATATCTTACCATTCTTTTTGAAATTGACTCTTTAATATTAAATGATGACCGTCATTTGAACAATATCGCCGTAATTGAGCAAAAAGGCACGTTTGATTACTGTCCCATCTTCGACCAAGGAGCTGGCCTGCTGTCTAACACGCAAATCTCCCGAATGGACATTGCTCCAAGAGCTTTGGCATCCGCTCTTCGCGCAAGGCCGTTCAATACTACCTTCAACCGTCAGGTCAAAGCGATTCAAGGCCTTTACGGTCAGCAATTGCATATCCAACGGTTTACATCCAACGAACTAATTGAGATGCTCCAGCCACTGCTCCTTTATTACCCAAGTCGAGACCGCGGTATTATTACGGAGCGCGTCTGCGAAACTGTTTTAAGCAGGCAAAAATTGTTTTAAATCCTTGTACATAAAAAATCTACCGAAGGGTAAGTCATTTTGGCTTACCCTTCGGCTTTCTTGATATTGCAGAGTTAATGTCCTGTTTACGGGAAGAGAAAAGCTACCACTTTTATGTGAGATATTTTCGCACAAGTTTGGAGAATACATCGTTTCCTTTATCGGCAAAAAATAAAATGAACTGCAAGGATAATGTGATTGATAAATTGCCGATACCGGCATATAATATCTTCAGAGAGGAAGTGCTGATCATGAAATACTTGTCTGTTGCCCAGATAGCAGAGAAGTGGGGCCTATCAGAAAGAACGGTGCGAAACTACTGCGCCCAGGGCAGAGTGCCAGATGCGTTTCTGACCGGTAAGACCTGGAATATCCCAGATACAGCAGAGAAGCCTGACCGGATTCCTAAGGTGCGTAAAGCGCCGACCACACTTCTGGAATATCTGCGCCGTGAACAGGAGAGCAAGCTCTCCGGCGGAATCTACCACAAGGTGCAGATTGACTTGACCTATAATTCCAACCACATCGAAGGCAGCCGTCTGACCCACGACCAGACCCGCTATATTTTTGAAACCAATACCATCGGCATCACTGACTCGGCAGTGGATGTGGACGACGTAGTAGAGACGGCCAATCACTTCCGCTGCATCGACATGGTCATCGATAGTGCCAAAACTCAGATCAGTGAGCGGTTCATCAAACAGCTCCACGCCGTTCTGAAGTCTGGCACCAGTGACAGCCGCAAAGCTTGGTTTGCGGTGGGAGATTACAAGAAACTCCCCAATGAAGTGGGCGGACAAGGTACTGCGGAGCCCGAACAGGTAGCTGCGGAGATGCGAAAGCTGTTGGATTCCTATAATAAAAGCACCAGCAAAACTCTGGCCGAAATTCTGGATTTCCATGTGCGCTTTGAACGCATCCACCCCTTTCAGGACGGCAATGGCCGCGTGGGGCGGCTGCTGATGTTTAAGGAGTGCCTGCGGAACAACATCGTCCCGTTTATTATCTCCGATGATTTGAAGGTGTTCTACTATCGTGGTCTTCAGCATTGGGGGACAGAGAACGGATATCTGACTGATACCTGCCTTACCGCTCAGGATCGCTTTAAGCAGGTGTTGACCTATTTCAAAATCCCATACGAGGAATGAGACCAATTCTTTAATGTGGGAACTGGTCAGAGATTGTGGCAGGATAATCGAAGATTGCGCTGACCACCGCTATATAATAGGTTTTGTGTTAAATATGTTCAAAATCCTTGGGTTTCTTTGAAAATCAGATCCACATAGTTGAGAGACAGGGCTTTATAAAAACTGCCGCAGCTTAAACCGCGGCAGTTCATCTCATTATCGGGCCATCAGGTTATAGAGCAGCACAGCGGCCTGCGCCCGTGTTGTATTGGCATTGGGAAGGAACTGATTGGAGGCGTTGCCGGAAACCATATCATGGATTTTGCCGGAGTACATACCGATCAGCAAACAAATGCTCCTGTTCATTAATAATACATTCCTCCCCATATCCCGAAGGAAAGGGACTTATCCTCTGGGGCATGGTTTTTGCTGCCCTGAATCCTTATTATAAAAGAAAGACATGTCAGCATCTCTAACATCTGACTACTGAACACAGGAGGCAGCCATGGGAACCTTTTTAGGCGATTACGGCGGAACCGGCATCCCGGAAAGCAAGTTGGAAGAATGTACACAGCACGTGCTGAGAATTCTGGATGCGGGCGGCATGATGGACATTGATGAGGTATCCCTGTACGGCCGCCGCCTCGTCCTGCTCCGCAGGCCGGAAGTCGATATGGACAGCAATTCTGTCTGTTTCTGTTACAACTATTTTGAAAATGACTGCTGGGAAACCGCCGGCTACCACCCGGAAAACGGCTGTTTCGTCACCAACAAGGTGGGCACCCGGCAGTTCAATCTGGTCTGCCGCGCCGTCTATGTGCTGCTGGAATTTTACGATGAATCCTTCCGGATCTCCGAGGAGGATGGACATGTCTACGATGCGCAGAGCGTCCTTGGCTGGCTGAACTACCTGTTCGATGAGGCTTATACCAACGCCCGCGTCCTTGATCTCTGGAAGATTTACAGACTCCTCCCGGATTACCGCCGGAGTGATGACCTGCTGCGGCTGCTCCCTCTCTCCCGGTTGGAATCCGTTTCCCACCGCGGTCTGCTCAAATATCTGGCGGTTGCCAGACCGGACCTATTCGAGCGGTTTGATGGTGAAGCGGAGAACGAACAGCCAGACGCCCTTTCCCTCTTTCTTTCCGCGCTGAAAAACAGCATACAGGAAATCGTGGAACTGGATGGCCAACCCCCAGAGGAAAAGCTGTCCATGCTCAAAGATATTCTCACCGGGAAAATCACTGTTCAGGATTTGGACGGGCAGGAACCCTATAAAAATTTTTCAATCCTGTCGGCAAACATGACCCCGGAGTTCTCTGTAAAATACATAGCAGACCGCTTTCAGCTGGACTTCTGGGAACTCTGGGCGGAGCTGGAACCGCTGATTCCATGTCGCCCGGAGACACCGGAAAACCTCACGCCTCTGGAGCCGATAGCGAAACTGAGCACTTCCGCATTTCTGCGCTGTTCCGATGATGACCGGGCGTGGTGGTGGAGGCCGGACGGTGATGTGCAGTTCTCCGAAGAAATGTGCCGCTGGCTTGGGCAATTAAAGGCGGAACTCGACAGCTTGACCTCGAATGAAACGCCGAACCCCAAAGCGTTCCCACGCTTTCTGGTGGAAACGCTGGCCGCCGTCGAAAAATCATTTCCGAATGTGGTTCCGTTTCAGGAGATGTTTTATGATTTCCTTGCCCATGCCGATGACCCCGGAACGTGGGCGGCCGTGCGTCTTCTGGGAAACCTGAAAGAGCGGTATTTGACAGCGCAGGACGCTGACGGCGCGCAAAAGCTCCGCCGGTATCTGGCGGTGCTGGGGAATCTGGAATTGCGGAAAGAAATCTTCGGATTTTAAGGTCAGAGAAAAAGCTGGTGCCCAATCGGGCACCAGCTTTCCTGCAATTACGCGGCATTTCTGTTTTTCCGCAGGCTCGCCTTGACCGCTCCCGCCACCTCCAAAAGGACACGCCTCTCGTAGACGGAGCAGTCCTGCAGCAGCGTCTGAAAATCATCGTCCCCATCGGCAGGACCTGCCTCCCGCTCTCCAAATAACATCACATCCAGCGGAACCCCA
>ERZ827197.2784-NODE-2784-length-10991-cov-4.974396_pt1 | contig 10991 bp, 5 predicted proteins | sample MGYA00519867_ERZ827197 | MGnify/ENA primary metagenome ERZ827197 (study PRJEB31778, sample SAMEA3449278) | human gut metagenome | biome: human gut; feature: human-associated habitat; material: faeces | place: United Kingdom | collected 2010/2012 ...
CGCTCGGCGTTGTGTCGCCTGTGTTTGCGAGCTTGCCGGCGGTCGTATTCGCTTGCTTGCCGCTGCTCGAGTTCGCCTGCTTGGTGGAGCTTGGTAGGGCGTCTTTGCCGGTTGCAGGTGAGGCAACGGGCGGTGTCGCCTCGGCGGGTTGCGTTGAGCCGGAGGGGGGCGTCGTCTCGGTCGGTTTCGCTATCTCGGGCGAGGTGGCCTTGTCTGCCGCGGCTTTCGCCTCTTCGTATGCCTTGCAGGCGTCGTCATAGGCCGCTTGCGCTTTTTTCAAATTGTCGAGGAGCGCATCTCGCCAGGCTGTGAACCGGTCGATATCGGCTTTATATTTCTCTACAGCACGTTCACAGTCATTAACTCGTCTTTCCTCTCTTCTGAGGCGGTACTGGAACTCGCGGAGCTCCGTTTCGCAATAGTTTACGTGCGTTTTTGCCGATATGATCTCACTGTGCAACTGCTTTATTTGCTGTTTAACAGTTTCGACAAACTCCTCGTAGCCGAGTGCTTCGAGTGTCTTAAGCATCTCATGTTTCTTCTCTAATTCTGCCTGGAGCTCGCTTACCCGGTTGATGGCCCCGTCGTATTTGGCTTGGGCAGCATCGATGTCCGCTTGCATGGTGGGAAGGAGTTCCCTCCCTTCGGCGGCTTGCGCCGCCATCTTTTCGCGGTACTCTTGAAAACGGGTAATGTCATCATTGAATCTCGCAATTTTCTCGGGACTTGCGGCGTTTTTTGCGGCCTCGAGGTTTTTGAGCGCTTCCTGCATGGCTGCATACGCTTTTTCTTTTGCGGCGGCCGCGTCTTCTGTCTGCGGGGCGCCCGAATTGCCGTTGGCGGCGCTCGTCTGCGAAACGGCCGCACCGGTGGGGGCGCTGGTTTCTGCAGCGATCGCCGTTACGGGGGCGATTCCCGCGACAAGTGCCGCGGAAAGGGCGATGCCCACAGTTGCTCGTCTTGCTCTTCTTGCGAGAATGTCGTTCATCTCGGCACCTCATTTCAAGGGTCGGCGACTAACTTGGTAGCACTAATGCAAGTATACCAAGTGGTCGACCCGACACTGGCTGGGTGCGCGCCTCTCCGCTTCTTTGGAAACCGAATCCCATTAGAAATGACGAGTTGTTTACGCTTCTTTTGGGCTCACCGTACTATCATGATTCGGATTGAGTGTGAATGATGATAGGGAGCGCCTATACATGATTGAGCTGCTCAGGCGTTTTGGTGGTAAGTTTCGCCGGTATATGGTGATTGGCCCTGCGTGTAAGCTGATCGAAGTGATCTTTGACCTGCTGACGCCGCTGGTGATTGCCCAGATGATCGATAAGGGTATTGGCGCACACGATGTCAACGCCGTTATCCACTACGGCATGGTACTTGGCGCCATGGCTGTGATCGGCATCTCGTTTACGCTCGTCTGCCAAAAGATGGCGGCGCTCACCTCGCAGGGCATGGGCACCGATATCCGCGGTGCGCTCTACCAGCACATCAACAAGTTGAGCTATGCCGAACTCGACCGCTTTGGCACGCCGTCGCTTATCACCCGCATCACCAACGACGTCAACCAGGTGCAGCTCGCTGTGGCGCTGGGCGTACGCATGCTCATCCGCTGGCCCTTCTTGGCGGTGGGCTCTATGTGCGCGGCCCTTGCCATCGACCTTAAGCTCGGCATGATCTTCTTGATCTGCACGCCCGCTATCGGCCTGGTGTTTTGGTTTGTCATGGCGCGCTGTATCCCGTATTACAGGCAGCTGCAGGCAAAGCTCGACCGCATCGCGCTTATCTGCCGCGAGGGGCTTTCGGGCGCCCGCGTTGTTCGCGCCTTTGTGCGTGAGGACCACGAGCGCGAGCGCTTTGCGCAGGCCGCCGACGACCAGGCCAATACTGCCATCGCGGTGGGCAAGCTCTCGTCGATTCTCAACCCCGTCACGTTTTTGGTGATGAACCTGGGCGTGTGCGCCATCCTGTGGGTGGGCGGCATCCAGGTGAATGTGGGCGAGCTCACGCAGGGCCAGGTCATGGCGTTTGTCAACTACATGACGCAGACGCTCACCTCCATCGTGTACGTCGCCAACCTGGTCGTGGTCTTTACCAAGGCGAGCGCCAGCGCGTCGCGCATCAACGAGGTGCTCAATTGCGTGCCGAGCATCGCTGACGAGGATAACGAGCCGGTCGCACTGCCCCAGGCACCCGCGACGGACGTCGACGCCCCGGTCTCCGCGCTGAGCTTGAGCCATACGAGCTTCTCCTTTGGCGCGGGCGCCGCCAACGCCGTCAATGACGTGACCCTGGAGCTGCCGCTGGGCAAAACGCTCGGCATTATCGGCGGCACGGGCAGCGGCAAGTCCACGCTCGTCTCGCTCATCCCGCGCCTGTACGATGCGAGCACCGGCAGCGTGAGCGTGATGGGCGCCGACGTGCGCACCTGGCCGCTCGATCAGCTGCGCCATGTGGTCGCGACCGTTCCGCAGCGCGCATCGCTGGTGAGCGGCACAATCCGCAGCAACCTGACCTGGCGTGACGAGTCGGCGACCGACGAGGAGCTCTGGGCAGCGCTCGATATGGCGCAAGCGAGCGAGTTCGTGCGCAACAAGCCGCAGGGGCTCGATGCCCCGGTCGAGGCGGGCGGTAAGAACTTCAGCGGTGGCCAACGCCAGCGCCTGACCATCGCGCGTGCCCTGGTGGGCTCGCCGCAGGTTCTGATCATGGACGACTCCGCGTCGGCGCTCGACTTTAAGACCGACGCGGCGCTTCGCCATGCCATTCGCGAGCGCAGCGTGCGCGGTGCCGTCGAGGGCGGGCTGCCGCTCACGACCGTCATTGTGAGCCAGCGCGTCTCGACCGTGCGCGACGCCGACATGATCTGCGTACTCGACCACGGCTCGGTTGCGGGCCTGGGCACGCATGACGAGCTGTACACGACCTGCCAGCTCTATCGCGAGATTTGCCAGTCGCAGCTGCGCCGCGAGGAACTCGAGGGCCAGCAGGGGAGCACGACGCCCGCGTCCGCTCCGACCGTCCCCGCATCTGTCTGCGCAAAGGAGGGCTGCTAAATGAATCCGTACACTTCCTCCGGTTCGGTCGCCACGATGACGGCCAGCGTGTCCGGTAACGATAACCTCAACGACCTGGGCGACGGTCCGCGCCAGCCCGGCGATCCCGAGCGCTATCCCGTGGGTGCGGTGACCCGCCGCCTGCTGGGCTATGTTCGCCCGCATCGCATTTCGTTTGTAGCGTCGTTTGTGAGTGCCGCCGTCTCGGTGATTTTGCAACTCTATACGCCCATTCTCATCGGCGAGGGCATCGACCTTATCGTCGCCGCCGGGCAGGTGGACTTCGACGCGCTGCTGCCGCTTGTTACCAAACTCGCGCTCGTCGTGGTGGGGGCCGCGGCCTTCCAGTGGCTACAGGGCTATTGCGTTAACCGCCTGTCCTACGAAACGGTGCGCGACATGCGCGTGGAGGCGAGCGATAAGCTCAGCCGTATGCCGCTCAGCTTTATCGACAGCCATGCTCACGGCGACCTTATGAGCCGTGTGGTCAACGACGTCGACCAGGTGGGCGACGGTCTGCTGCAGGGCTTCACGCAGCTCTTCACCGGCGTTATCACCATCGTGGGCACGCTCGCGTTTATGCTCTCCATTAACCTGACCATGACGCTCGTGGTGGTACTCGTCACGCCGCTTTCCATTTTTGCAGCTGGTGCTATTGCCAAGCTTTCCAACAAAAGCTTTACGACACAGCAGCGTATTCAAGGGCAGCTCGGCGGCCATATCGAGGAGTACGTAGGCGAGCAAAAGCTTGTCGACGCCTTTTCCTATGGCCCCAACGCTCAGCAGCGCTTCGATGCCCTCAATGCCGAGCTCTACACCGCGGGCGAGCGCGCGCAGTTTATGGGTTCGCTCTCCAACCCCGGCACACGCTTTATCAATAACATCATCTATGCCGTGGTCGCTGTGATCGGCTGCGTGGGCGTGATCACGGGCGTGCCGGCGACGCTTACGGTGGGCGGCGTGCAGATTTTCCTGTCCTATGCTAACCAGTACACCAAGCCGTTCAACGAGGTCACCAACGTCATTACGCAGATCCAGACGGCGTATGCCTCGGCGCGCCGTATGTTTGCGCTGCTCGATGCGCGCGAGCAGGAGCCCGATGCGCCAGATGCCGTGGAACTTGCCGCACCGCAGGGCGAGGTCGCCCTTGAGCATGTGGACTTTAGCTACGTGCCCGACCGCAGGCTGCTGCAGGACATCTGCATCGAGGCTAAGCCCGGCATGCGCTTTGCCCTGGTCGGTCCTACGGGCTGTGGCAAGACGACGCTTATCAATTTGCTACTGCGTTTTTACGATATCGATGCCGGTCGCATTGCGGTCGATGGCCGTTCCTCGCGTGACTACACGCGCGCAAGCCTGCGCCGCGCCTTTGGCATAGTGCTGCAGGACACTTGGCTGTTCGAGGGCACGGTGGCGGACAACATCTCTTACGGTTGCCCAGGAGCTACGCGCGAGCAGGTTGTCGAAGCCGCCAAGCGCGCGCACGCGCACAAGTTTATCGTGCAGTTGCCAAGCGGCTACGATACGGTTATCGGCGAGGACGGTGGCACGTTTAGCCAGGGTCAAAAACAGCTGCTGTGCATCGCGCGCGTCATGCTCACCGACCCGGCGATTCTGCTGCTGGACGAGGCGACCTCGAGCATCGATACGCGCACCGAGCTACAGGTGCAAGCGGCATTCGACGAGCTCATGGCAGGTCGCACAAGCTTTGTCGTGGCGCATCGCCTGAGCACGATTCGCAACGCCGACTGCATCCTGGTGATGCGCGACGGCCAGATTATCGAGCGCGGTACACACGACAAGCTGCTAGCGACAGGCGGCTTCTACGCCGAACTCTATCGCAGCCAGTTTGCCCAGTGAGCAAGCCCGTGGGGCAAATTAATCAATCGACAGACGGTGGTTTACATCTGTCACGTTAGTACTAAGATAGTCATCTAATAAATTGCATTAGTGGCTTTAGTTTTGGGGGAAACGAGGCAACGTGACTATGACGTGCTCTCTGGTGGTTAACAGCAAGAGCGGTAATACCAGGATGGTTTCGGGCGCGATCAAGCGCGCTCTGCAGGCTGCGGGTGTTGAGTTTGTCCATGCCGCGGCGTTGAGCGACGATGCGGATGCAGATCAGGTCGCGCTCGAGGCGCAGGGCGCCTGCGCGGCCGACACGGTGCTCGTCGGTTTTTGGTGCGACAAGGGCGCGTGCACGCCTTCGGTCGCGGCGTTGCTCTCCGCCTTGCACGGTAAGCGCGTGTTCCTGTTTGGCACCTGCGGCTTTGGGGCCGACCAGAGCTACTATCAGCAGATTATCGACCGCGTAACTTCCAATTTAGCTGGGGATGCCGAGCTTGCGGGCTGGGCGATGTGCCAGGGCAAGATGGGCCCCGCGGTCAAGCAGCGCTACGAGGCCATGCTCGAGCAAGATCCCGACAACGCCCGATTTAAGATGCTGCTCGACAACTGGGTTGCCGCGAAGGACCATCCCACCAAGGAAGATCTGGACAACATGGCTGCAGCCGCCAAAAAGGCCGTTTTGGGCGAGTAGCTTCGTCGTTCGCGGTCCTTCGTGCAAAACAATACAAATGTGAAAGCCTCGAAATTCTCGAGGCTTTTTTCTTGCCACTTGTGGGCGCAACCGTGGCAAGCGTTTGGGGTGACATTTTCCATCACCCCGATGACGAGGTCGTTCTGGACAACACGCTCGCATGCGTTCGCTGGATGTATTCAGAGTGGGACGGGCTTTCCGGATGGGCGGGGTTTCGGAAAGTGCGTCCCGGAATTTGCCTTTGGAATGGGACGTAGTTTCCCGTTGAGGTGCTTTGCGGAAAGTGCATCCCACTCTGGGCGGTCGAAGCGGGACACACTTTCCCAAAGGCGCTCCAACGGGAAATTGCGTCCCATTATTCGGTCAAGAAACGGGATGCATTTTCCCAATGAGAGCAAAACCGGAAAATGCATCCCACAATCAGCCCTCAAAGTGGGACGCCGTTTCCCAATGAGGCTCAAGCGGAAAATGCATCCCGGAATTTGCGCTCAAAGTGGGATGCGGTTTCCGGTTGAGGGTCTAAGGGGAAAATGCGTCCCAGAATCGACGCTTGAAATGGGATGCAGTTTCCCGATGAGGCACTCGACGGAAAATACATCCCAGAAATGGCCTTTGAGCTGGGATAAGATTTCCGCGGCATCTCGGATTCTCAAAAATGAGACACGCCGTTGGCGAAAATGAGACACGTGATATCGGGCATCGGACGTATCATTTGTAAAAATGAGTCCACTCCACTCGAATAAAGCGAGGTCCCTCATGTACGTTCCACACCCCGTATCCGTAGGCTGTCGAAAATCCCGCTTGTTGGGACGGCGGCGCTTGCTGCGTTGATCGCCACGAGCGTCGCCTGCTTCACGGCCACGCCCCAGGTTGCCCAGGCGGCAGACGCGCCCGCAATCACCGATATGACCGAGCAGGATTATCAAGCCCTGGGTCTGGGCACGAGCGAGGACATTCCGGCCGATACCGTTGGCCCCTATTCCACTGATACCCCCACGACGTTTGCCACGCGCAGCGAGGTCTATATGGCAGCTAACGGTAGCCATGGCAATCGCTACACTCTGCGCGACAAGCTCGAGAACGTCGAGCGCGGTGACATTGGCGGCAGCAGCAAACTCACCGATGGCTATGGAAGTGTGTGGGGCGCCGCAAAGTTCTGGCAAAACGTCAACAACTTCGATACGAACAGCGATCTCTACAAGCATAGCGACTACGGTGGCGGCACCTGGTCGTACCTAAGCAACAATGAGTCCTCAACAGTACTCGCCAACGACAACAACGGTTTCTCGGGCATTCACGCCACGAGTGTTGAGTTCTGCAGCGACGCCAGCACGGGCAAAAAGAGCCGCGTTGCCGAGTTCCGTGCCTACGGCGACAGTTCCTCCACGACGATTGACGGCAAGTCATACGCCGGAAAGGTTGAGCTGGTCCTCTACTCGTTTAGCAACGGGCGTACGCGCACTCTCGACACACACCTGCCGGTGACGGTCAACACTAATATGATGTACGAAGGCCGTTTTAAGTACCTGGATGCCGGTTACCTGCAAGAGCACGACGCCGTCTTTGATGTCGAGGCGGGCGATGTCGATGGCGACGGCGTCGACGAGCTTTTTGTCTACGCGGGCTGCTATGTCGACGAGAACGGCGTGCGCAAGGCTGTAGTCGACATGTATGACTTGGAGGGCGGCAACTGGAAGCAAAGCGTCGTCAAGATCGATGCCGGTAACGCCGCGGACTACACCACGCACAACAAGGGCGGGAACGACTCCTGGACGCAGCTTCAGTCAGCTCCTGTCGTTTCGCTAGCGGCCGGCGACCTCGATCGCGATTTTTGCGATGACCTCGCCATCGTGGTCTCGGCACCCTACGGCAAGAAGACTATTGATAAGTCGACGCATTGCGAGCTGTTTTCGTGGGATGCATCCAAGGGTGCGCTCGTCCATGTCGATGCTCTGGGCGACGCGGGCGCAATCTCCCTCTCCGCGAACGGCAAGACCATGGTCGCTGCGAATGCGACGTTCGGCACGTTTGCCGCCTACGATGAAGAAGGAAAGAAGACGGGTGAAACCGTCACGGGCCTTATTCTTGCGGGCTATGACTGGCAACGCAGCGCTTTTGATTACGGCGCTTCTGACGGCAGCAAGGGGCTGTACGGCGCGCTGTACCGCTACGCGTATTTTGACTCGGAGTCTGGCGAGTTCAAGCTTTCCGATTGTAAGGAATACAGAGACGGGCTCCTCGCCTCCTATGGGCTGATGCATGTGCCCAACAGCGCATGGAAGGATAGCGCTCAGGATAAGCGCTATCCGTGCACCTTGGCGCCTATTGCCCTTGCCACTGCCAACCTTGACGGCCTGTCCGAGCAGCTGGCGGTTGACGAGGTGCTCGTGGGCGGCGATGTGTTCCGCGACTTTGCCTGCAACACGGCACAGAGCGGGGCTCAGGGCTTGGGGTCCATGGTCGGAACCATGAGCATGAGCGGTCAGCAATACAACAGCAGCAACAAGCATGACCACAAGGGTATAGAGCAGGTGTGGATCAGCGACGTCAAGGCGGGCGGCGTCTCGGGTTCGGACCGCTATAACGAGAGCTTTATCGCCGTGGTGGGCAAGCACCGCGACGAGGACCTGCGCAAGAACGATGACTACTATTGGATGACCGCCTCGCATTTTTCGCTCGACGAGAACGGAAAGGTGCGCCGCGGCGAGGAGCAGGTGATTAGCGAGAGCAACCGTCGCGGCACTACCTACGGCACATTTATCTCGCTCTCGCTGCCCGATGTCGACAACGACAGCGTCAAGATCACGTACAAGGACCGCTACAAGGTCTATACCAACCCGCGCGTGCTTGCCGTGCTGCAGGATGCGCCCTATGTTGAGGATCTGGAGCAGGCATACGGCTATCTGGTGTTGGGCGGCACGTCATACGGAGAGGAAAAGGGCACGGGGACATCCCAGGGCTATACCATTGGCGCCGAGTTGGGCGTTGCCGTCGAGGTGCAGACCGGTCCGCCCCTGGTCGCGATGAATGCTTCAGTCGATTTTGCCGCCGAGGGATGCTATGACTACCGGAGCGAGCGCACGGTCAGCGCAAGCGTAAGCTATGAGTCGCATGCCGGCGAGGGTGACAAGGCCGTGCTCTACACGATTCCGATGGTCTATTACGAGTATGAGATCGAAAATGAGGAAACTGGTGGCAAGGGCGTGATGGCGGCGCCCGTGTCGCTCGGCGCGCAGACCTCGGTCGTTAATGTCGAGGCCTATGACCGCATTGCCAAACAGCACAATATGACGCCGCTCAGCTACTTTTTGACCAACCGGTCGGGAGAACCCGGAACCTATCAAACGACGCTCAACGGCGAGACTCCCGTTGGGGATTCCTTTGGCCTGGGCAAGCCTGGCGTAACGCGCGCCTACACGCACGATGGGTTTAACGGCGCCGCCGCGCAGTCGGGGGCGAGCATTGAGCAGACCATCGAAGTCGAGGAGGGCAAGGAGCAGGAGCTCGAGCTCGGCTTGACGCTGAACGGCAGCGTTGTCATGGGCGCGAAGCTCGCAAAGCACGAGTTGTTTGGCGGTCTGTGCTTTGGTGCCAACGCCGGCTTTACTACGGGTAACTCCTCGAGTGAATCGACCGAATACGGCGGCACCGTCGACAACCTGCCCGAGGCCGCGCAGGGCAAGTACGGTTTTGTGTGGCGTCTGGGCGTCAACGCGGTGGATGTCGACAAGTTCGAGGCAGACTCGGGCGACAAGCTCGGCACCAAGGACACCGACCAGTTCTGGATCGTGGGCTATGACGTTAAGGACGTCGAGATGCCCGACGCGCCGGCCGTGACGGGCTTTACGGCAAACGCCGTCGATTCGACCAGCGTTACGTTTAGCTGGGACGATGTACTCGCAAACAAGAGTGGCTTTAGCTACGGCGTGGGCATGCTGCAGAGCAATGCGGCGGATGCGGTCGTCAATAGCTGGAAGATTGCCGACAACACGCAGACCTCGCTCAAGTGGGATGGGCTGCAGCCCAATACGGAGTATCGATTCGCCATCGCCGCCGTTAAGAATGGATCCACGACCGAAACAGGTATTCGCTCGGCAATCGTCACGGTCAAGACCATGCCCGATGGCATGACGATGACCGTGAGCGGACCTGCGGCGGATGCTGCGGAGGGGTCGGATCTTGGATACGACTCTTCGGTTGAGCGCACGGCGGGAAGCCACCTGACGCTCTCGGCGATTGGCCATGTGAAGCAACTCGGTGCCGACGATAGCGAAACAGGGCTGGCACCGACCTATATGTGGTACCGCAAGGCCCGCGGCGAGACAGAGTTTAAGCTCGTGGGTGCCGATGGCAACCTCGCGGCTGGAACGGCCTCAAAGCTCGAGATTGACCTGACCGCAGACGATGACGGTGCGCAGTATTACTGCCACGTGGGATACAACGACGTGGGCCTCGACACCGGCACGACGCTCGTGAATATCGAGGCCGAGGAGACGGCACCCACAACGGTGAACGCCACCCCGATCCGCACGCGCCGCCTGTTCTCACAGGCAAGTGCGGGCGCCAAGAAGTTCCTGGACCATACGCTGGTAAACACCGCCGGCCCAACCGATTCCGAAGGCTCAAAGGACCCCGAGACTCCTGAGACCCCGACGAACCCGGACAAGCCCAAGTCCGACAACGGAGCTAAGACCGACACCAAGGTCGAGACTACGACCACAGCGAAGAACCTCGCAAACACCGGCGACCAAACATTCGCCCTAGTCGCCACCGCAGCAGCAGCGGGAGCAACGCTCGTAGTGATAGCCCTCATCATGCTGATCAAGCGCCGCAAGACCCACTAGTAGCCAGTCGAACATATCGACAACCCAAAAACCCGGGTAGCCAAAAACAGGCCACCCGGGTTTTCTGTTGAGTGGAGACTCCGCAAGCGGAAACTGCATCCCACAATTAGCGCCCGGAACGGGACACATTTTCCGTCAAGCCCTCATCCGGAAAATCCATCCCAGTTTGAGCGCCCAGACCGGGACGCACTTTCCCAAAGGGTCCTCAACGGGAAACTGCGTCCCATAATTAGGCCGAGAAATGGGATGAACTTTCCCAACGAGCCTCAACCGGAAAATACATCCCGGAATCCAGCTGAATAGTGGGACACACTTTCCCAATCAGGTCCCAAGCGGAAACTGCATCCCATTCCAGACAAGAATTCCGGGACACGCTTTCCGGATGCAAAAAAGGCCACATGACGTGGCCTTCAACTTATATATGTTGCGGATACCCCTATGACAAGCCACGCCCCAACATCAGGGCGTCTGTCCAGGCGGAGGCATATAAGGTTCATCGCGAGTTCCGCACGCAAAGAAGGCCACTTAATGTGGCCTTCGTCTTGCGCAGGACTG
>ERZ827197.2792-NODE-2792-length-10950-cov-12.557228_pt1 | contig 10950 bp, 8 predicted proteins | sample MGYA00519867_ERZ827197 | MGnify/ENA primary metagenome ERZ827197 (study PRJEB31778, sample SAMEA3449278) | human gut metagenome | biome: human gut; feature: human-associated habitat; material: faeces | place: United Kingdom | collected 2010/2012 ...
GAGAGGTGATTCATATGGTAAGTGAGAAGATACTAGTTGGGAGTGCATTAGGAATACATCTTCGTCCTGCAGGAGCAATGTGTGATACAGCTGTTAAATTTGATTCACACATTACATTCACATTTAAGAATAAGGTTGTTAATGCAAAGAGTGTTATATCTATTCTTGCATCAGGCGTTGGTTGTGGAGATGAGATAACTCTCATAGCAGAAGGTCCGGACGAAGAAGAAGCATTGAAAGCAGTTTCTGAGAGCTTTAGAAAAGCTTTACAGGACTAATATAAATCAAGAAAAGAGGTAAAGGGTATGGGTTATATGGAAACTTACAAAGCATGGTGTGAGAATGAATATTTTGATGAAGACACACGTGCAGAACTCAAATCAATTGCAGGAGATGAGAAAGAGATTGAGGACAGATTCTATAAGGATCTTGAGTTTGGAACAGGCGGACTTAGAGGTGTCATAGGCAATGGTACTAACAGAATGAATGTATACATTGTAAGAAAGGCAACTCAGGGGTTAGCTAATTTTATTATCAAGGAAGGAACACAGGATAAGGGTGTTGCTATTTCTCATGATAATAGAAGAATGTCAAGAGAATTTGCGCAGGAAGCAGCTCTTTGTCTTGCGGCTAATGGCATTAAGGTATACATATTCCCTTCATTAAGACCAACACCAGAACTTTCATTTGCAGTAAGAGAACTTCACTGTACAGCAGGTATTATGGTTACGGCAAGCCACAATCCTCCAGAATACAATGGATATAAGGTATACTGGGATGACGGATGCCAGATAACAGCACCTAAGGATACACAGATTATCAATGAAGTTAAGGCTGTTACTGATTTTAATGATGTTAAGACTATTGATGAAGAAGAGGCTAGAGTAAGAGGCCTGTATAACATTATTGGATATGATATGGATGATGCATTTATTGCAGCATTAAAGAAGCAGAGCCTTAACGGAGATATCATTAAGCAGGTTGCTGATGATATTAAGATTGTATACTCTCCATTCAATGGTACAGGTAATGTTCCTGTAAGAAGAATTTTAAGAGAGTTAGGTTTCAAGAATGTATATGTTGTTCCAGAACAGGAAAAACCAGATCCTGACTTTACAACACTCGAGTACCCTAATCCTGAAGACCCTAAGGCATTCACATATGCATTAAGACTTGCTAAGGAAGTTGATGCAGATATTATTCTTGCAACTGACCCTGATGCGGACAGACTTGGCGTATATTCTAAGGACACTAAATCAGGTGAGTACAAGTCATTCACAGGTAATATGTCTGGTATGCTTATTGCAGAATACCTTCTTTCACAGAGAAAGGAGAAGGGACTTCTTCATGAGAATGGTGCATTTGTAAAGACTATCGTATCTACTAACTTAGCTGATCTTATCGCTAAGGAATATAACTTAAAGCTTATTGAAGTTCTTACAGGATTTAAGTATATTGGTGAGCAGATTAAGTTCTTTGAGCAGAATAATACATACGAATATGAATTCGGTTTTGAAGAGAGTTACGGCTGCTTGGTTGGAACTCATGCAAGAGACAAGGATGCCATCGTAGCTGTTATGGCATTATGTGAAGCAGCAGCTTACTATAAGTCTAAAGGCATTACTTTATGGGATCAGATGATTAATATCTTTGATAAATACGGCTACTTCAAGGAAGGACAGAAGGCTGTAACTATGAAGGGTGCAGAAGGTGCTGTCCAGATTGCTAAGATGATGGATGATTTAAGAAATAATCCACCTAAGAAGTTCGGAGCATGGAATGTTGTTGAGTTCAGAGATTATAAGAAGGATGAGTGTACAGTTATTGCTACAGGCGAGAAGAAGCCTACAGGACTTCCTGAATCTAACGTGCTTTATTTTGAACTTAATGACCATGCATGGTGCTGTGCAAGACCTTCAGGAACAGAGCCTAAGATTAAGTTCTATATGGGTGTTAAGGGAACAGGTCTTGAGGATGCTGATAAGAAGTTAGAAGAACTTACTGATGCAGTTTCTGAAATTGTTGGTTTATAATCAGTTCAAATTTAATTAACAACTAAAACACAATATGAACACATTTCGTTGTTATATTACATGTATTGACAGTGAGATGTGTTCATTTGTTATGTATGGAATCTTCATTGTCATAATACAATGTTAAAAGGAGAGAATGATTATGTATAACGACAATAATGAGAATGATTCACAGTACCGTTACAGTGGCAGTGATATACCATATAACAATACTAATAATAGCAGTACAGCCAATAATAACACAGCATTTTCAAGTGCACCTTATGAAGCTAAGAAGCACAAGAAACACAAAGGCGGATTTGCAAAGAAAGCAGCATGCTTTGTTCTTTCAGCAGTACTTTTTGGCGCAATAGCCGGTTCGGTTATGTTTGGTGTTAATTATGCAGGCGGAAAGATTGCTGGCAGTAATAAGTCTGATGCTACAGGTGTTAATATACCAACAGTAAGTAATAATATTTCTAATGTTGCTAAGACAGATTCTTCGCTTACAGAAGATACTAATCTTTCAGCATCAGGTAAGATGGATGTAGAGGCGGTTGCTACAGCAGCCCTTCCTGCAATGGTTCAGCTCAATGGTACAACAACAGTTAAAAATTCAAGTTATTTTGGATATGGACAGAGCTATGAAGCAACATCAAGTGGTACGGGTATTATTGTAGGCAAGAGTGATACTGAATTACTTATTGTAACTAATGCACATGTTGTTGATAATATTGATAATCTTAAATGTGTATTCTCTGATGGCACAAGTGCAAGCTGTTCTGTTAAGGGTTCTAAGTCAGATCAGGATATTGCGGTAGCCGCAGTATCATTAAGTGATATTTCATCTGATACAGCGTCTAATATTGCAATTGCAGAACTTGAAGATTCATCAGATATTAAAGTTGGACAGCAGGTTGTTGCCATTGGTAATGCATTAGGTGAAGGCCAGTCAGTTACAACTGGTATAATTAGTGCAAAGGACCGTTCAATTACAGTCAACAATGTAACATTTACAGGACTTCTTATGACAGATGCAGCGATTAACTCTGGTAACAGTGGTGGAGCTCTTCTTAATTCAGAAGGAAAGGTTATCGCTATTAACTTTGCAAAAACAAGCAGTGATGGTGTAGAAGGTATGGCTTATTCAATTCCTGTCTCTAATGTTAAGGATATTATCGATTCATTAATGACTAAGCAGACAAGAAACAAGGTTTCATCAGATAAGGCAGCATACCTTGGAATTGCAGCAGTAGATATTACAAGTAATTATGCATCATATTATGGATATCCTGTAGGTATTCTTATAAGAACTGTAGCTGATGATTCAGCAGCAGACAAGGCAGGATTAGAGACATATGACATAATTGTCGGATTTGATGACCAGACAGTTACTACTATGTCAGGACTTACTAACATGCTTCAGTATTATGAGGCAGGTGAAAAAGTAACTATAGATTATTATCATATGGAAGGAAGCGAGTATGTTCTTAAGAGCACGGAGGTAACGCTTGTCTAAGAAGGCATCTTAAGGATATATTCCAAGTATATATTTATGGATAATACCAATGAGAATATGACAGAAGATAAGGATATTAATAAGAATAACAATGGGAATTCCGATGATTATGAGAAGATATGTTTTGTGTGCAGAAGACCAGAATCAAGAGCTGGTAAGATGATTGTTATGCCTAACAATATATACATCTGTCAGGATTGTATGCAAAGAACATTCGATTCAATTAACAGCAGCGGAATTAATTATGAAGATATGATGAAGATGTCAAACATGCCTGGAATGGGCATGTTTGGAAATTTTGGCGCTATGGATTCAGACCCGGTTCCAGAAAAGCAGAAGCTTAAGAAAAAGAAAGAGAATAAGAAGGAGTTACCAGCGCTTGACGTTTCTAAGCTGCCTGCACCACATGAGATTAAGAGAAAGTTAGATGAGTATGTTATAGGTCAGGACTATGCTAAGAAGGTAATGTCGGTGGCTGTATATAATCATTATAAAAGAGTTTCAGCAGATGCTAAGATTCTGGGTGACGTTGAGATTGAGAAGTCTAATATGCTTATGATTGGACCTACAGGAAGTGGTAAGACATATCTTGTTAAGACGCTTGCAAGGATATTACAGGTGCCACTTGCTATTACAGATGCAACAACACTTACAGAGGCAGGATATATCGGAGATGATATAGAGTCAGTTGTTTCTAAGCTTTTACTGGCAGCAGACAATGATGTAGAGAAAGCTGAACATGGAATTATATTTATTGATGAGATAGACAAGATTGCCAAGAAGAAAGAGACCAGAAGCAGAGATGTAAGTGGTGAGTCTGTACAGCAGGGAATGTTAAAGCTGTTAGAAGGCAGTGAGATTGAAGTTCCTGTTGGTGCGACAAGTAAGAATGCAATGGTTCCACAGGTAACTGTTAACACGAAGGATATTCTGTTTATATGTGGTGGTGCATTTCCGGATCTTGAGGATATTATCAAGACAAGGCTTAATAAGTCATCCTCAATGGGATTTAATGCTGACCTTAAAGATAAATATGATGATGAGAAGAACATCATGTCTTATGTGACGGTTGATGATCTTAGAGAATACGGAATGATTCCAGAATTTTTAGGAAGACTGCCTATCATATATTCACTTGACAGACTGGATGAGGATATGCTTGTCAATATTCTGAAAGAGCCTAAGAATGCAATTCTTAAGCAGTATCAGAAGCTGTTAGAGCTTGATGAGGTGAAGCTTGAGTTTACAGATGATGCATTAAGAAGCATAGCAAGAAAGGCAATGGAAAAAGATACAGGTGCAAGAGCACTCCGTTCTATTATTGAGGATTTTATGCTTGATATAATGTATGAGATACCGAAAGACAGCAATATAGGTTCAGTTACAATTACAGAAGATGTTGTTGAAAAGAAAGGTGCTCCGGTAATAACTATGAGAGCATAATAGTTATAGCAGAATAATACAATACATTTCTGAATACATATAGCATGTACAGTGATTGCTTTATGTTAAGGAGATGTTATGGCATGTGATTTTGATATAACCAAAGAGAATATATATGATTACATAATAGAAGATACCCCAGGGGCTGATGAAGCTATTAAGGCATTGTCAGGGATATGTTCGCAGAGAGCTGATTCGCAATGGATTATAGCTCATGGAGAACTGCCTGATAACCGCCAGCTTAATATAAGCTCTCTGGGGTATTTTACTATTCCAAAGTTATATGGACTCATGGAAGGCGATGCGGATATAAGTGCACTTGATGAAATAGGTGCTTTACGTGTACTTGGACAGGATAATCTGCAGGCAGACGGGAGTAATGTTCTCATAGGGTATGTGGATACCGGAATAGATTATCTTAATGATGTTTTCAAGGACAGACTTGGAAATACAAGAATTCAGGCTATATGGGATCAGACAGATAGAACAGAGACTGATGTTGCAAATACATATGCACATTTTGGCAGAGTATATGAAAAGGATGAAATAGACAGGGCAATAGAGGCTGACAATAACGGAGAAAATCCATATTCTTATGTTGCACAAAGAGACACGTCAGGACATGGAACGCTGATGGCTTCAATATCAGCAGGTTCATATACAGACGGATATGTTGGCGTTGCACCAGGAGCAGAGCTTTTAGTGGTTAAATTAAAACAAAGTAAACAGTATCTGAGAGATTTTTTTCTGATAAAGGATGACGTTCCAGCTTTTGAGGAAAGTGATATTATGTTGGCTTTAAGATTTCTTGAAGATTACGCTATACGACTTGGAAAACCATTGATAATAATATTTGGTCTGGGAAGTGCTAATGGTTCAAGAACAGGCGCATCTCCTCTGGCAGAAATGATGGAGAATCTTACTAAAAAACCCAATATATCAGTTATAACATGTATGGGCAATGAAGCTAATAATAAATGTCATTATAAAGGGACAGTAATGTCAGCCCTGGTACCTGATGTTATGGAAATTAATGTTGATGGAACAGGAAAGGGTTTTACGATGGAAATATGGGCGGATAGTCTTGATATATTATCCGTGTCGATTGAATCACCGTCAGGGGAATATGTTCCAAGAATACCTGCAAGAATGGGTGCAAGTATGGAGTATACATTTCTTTATGAGGGAAGTACGGTTACGGTAGATTATCAGATAACTGAAAATGTTGCTGGAATGGAGGTTATATTCGTAAGACTTAAGACACCAGTTGAGGGTACATGGAAATTCTATATATATAGTCTCACTAATATAAAAGGAAGTTATAATGCATGGCTTCCATTAAAGCAGTTTTCCGGACAGGATATATATTTTTTAAAATCCGACCCGGATACAACACTTACAGTTCCAGCGGCAGCTGATGGTGTTATAAGTGTAGGAGCATATAATCATTATACAGGGGCTGCTTATTATGAAAGTGGGCGTGGATATAGCGCTGACGGAAGGATTAAACCTGATTTTGTTGCACCGGGTGCGGGGGTATATGGAATTGCTCCATCTGGAGGCGTTAAGGTTACTGGAACAAGCTATGCAGCGGCTTATGCCGGGGGCTGTGTTGCACTTTTATATTCATATCAGGTAAATGTAAAGAATAGTCAGATGATTAATCATAACGATATTAAAGCACAGCTTATAAGAGGTGCAGTACGCTCAGAATATATGGTATATCCTAACCCTGTAGCTGGTTATGGAAAACTGAATATATATACAACATTTAACATGATGAGAATATCTTAGGTTGAAATCACTGGTGTTATATGCTAAATTGTTCATACATGACGAAAAGAGGAGATAGAGAAGTATGAAATATAAGGCATTGGCACTGGATTTGGACGGAACATTAACTAATAGAGAGAAGAAAGTGCCAGTAGGTAATAAAGAAGCGATTGAGAAAGCGATAGATGCAGGTGTTAAGGTTATTCTTGCATCAGGAAGACCGCTTTTTGGAATAACACCAATAGCCAGAGAGCTTGAGCTTGACAAAAAAGGTGGTTATATACTGGCATATAATGGCGGCTGTATAGTTGACTGCAAGACAGGGAAGCAGATGTCTGCGACAATAATGCCACAGGATTGTATAGCAGATATATGCAGTCTTGCAAGAGCCAACGGTGTGTATGCTCTGACATATGCTGATACGCAGATAGCTGCTGAGAGTGATTCTGATGAATATGTAAAGAAAGAAGCAATATGCAACAGTACTACAATCAAGAAAGTAGATGATTTGCGCAAATTTGTGGATTATCCTGTAGAGAAATTTCTGGTTGTAGGAGAGCATGAAAAGCTTCTTCCTGTGCAGAAAGCCTTGTTAGATAAGCATGAGGGAGTAATCAATGCATTTTTTTCAGAGAGCTATTTCTTAGAGGTAGTACCTGCGGGAGTTGCAAAGGATGCATCTTTGGATAAGCTGCTCACAATGCTTGATATAACAAGTGAAGAACTCGTTGCATGCGGCGATGGAATGAATGATATTCCAATGTTAAAGTATGCAGGTCTTGCAGCGGTTATGGAGAATGCATATCCTGAAGTTAAGAAATATGCAGATGTCGATGTACCATCTAACGATGACTGTGGTGTGGCATATGTTATAGATAATTATATATTATAATAATGGATTATAAAAAATATACCCCCGGCGGTTTTATTGGCTGCCGGGGGTATGTTTTATTGATTAATTAGAATTGTTATTGAGACTGTCAACATATTCATCTACATCGAATACATCACCATTCTGAATCTTACTCATAAGCTGGATAGCTGTATTAATACTGTCTGCGTAAGGATATACAACAGAAGCACCTCTAAGGCCGGTTATCTCAAGATAAGCAGGACCCTGTCCAGCAGGTGGCTGAGTTGATCCTTCAATACTGTATGTCTGTATGTTCCATGCTGTACTGTCGCTTAACTGAAGCTTAACAAGATCAGATATTGTGCTTGTTGGAATATTAGTAAGGAACATATCACTAACAGCATCAAGTACGGCTGAATACTTGGTAAGTATTGCAGGTGAAGTAGCTTTCTGTAAGATACCCTTGATGGCGGCTGTCTGGTTACGTCCACGCTGGAAGTCTCCGGCAGCAAATGCATGTCTTTCTCTTGAGAATGCAACTGCCATCTCACCATCACATTCATTAGGTCCCTTGACGAAATGATATGGAATAGGAGAAGCATCTTCGCCACAAGTAAATTCTACTTCTGAGTCAATTGTGATTCCACCAAGTGCATCTACAACAGAGACGCAGCCTGTGAAATTAATCTTTACATAATAATCAATGTCAATGCCATACAGATTCTGGAGAGTGTCAATAGAAGCTTCTACACCGTAGTTTCCAGCATGTGTAAGTTTATCATAACCTTTTCTTCCATCAGGTCCGGTAATCTTAATGTAAGAATCTCTTGGTGTTGTAACTAGGAGAATCTGCTTTGTTTCAGGATTAATAACGGCAACTATATTAACATCACTAAGTGCATTATTAGAGAGTGCTGAATCGGCACCATCTTCACTTGAGATACCGGAAACATATATTATAAATGGTTCTTTCTTTACGTTAACGTTGGATTTCTGGACAGTAACAAGCTTCTTATATTCGTATTGCTTAATAATCTTAACCTTGGTATCAAAGTCTTCATACTGTGAGGCAACAACCTTAAGCATGGAATCATTCATAACAATTGCCTGAACCTCTGTATTATCATAAAAGGCAGTTACAAGGTCATCCCATGATTTGTATTCTGCAAGTTCCAGGCTGCTCTTGTTAAGCTCTGATTTAACAGAATCAAATGCTGTCTTGACATTAGCGTTGCTTGCAGTTGAATTATAAGCAAACTTGTAATTGGCAAGATCATTTAAAGAGGAAGCCTTGTCATCTGCCAGTACAACTACATCAACGATGTCAGTGTTAATCTCAGGAAGATTAAGTTTATTAAGGACAGAATCAAGCTTAGATGATACAAGGTATATGAAAACAATCACTCCTGACATAAGTACTGCAAGAATCTTACCTATAATATGAGCCTTCGTAAACTGCGATGTGAAATCGTACAGGAATATCAGCAGTAAAAATGCGTTGACCGCAATTAAATACTTCAATGGAAGAATATCTAACTTAAATATATTAAATAAAAGTAATCCCGATACAATAAGCTGTATCAGAACTAATATAAGACCAATAAGTGTACCCCAGCCACGCCTTTTTCTTTTTCGTTCTTTCTTAGAAAGCTCTTCTTTATTCTTAAATAAATATTTCATATCGTCTTTACTTCTTGTAAAAAAATTAGACATAATTCACTCCTTAATTACAATAGGATAATAAAAAAATAACGAATACATTCTACCATGATTTTATCAAAAAGTAAAACTTAATTATCTTAAGCAAGAAAAACAACATACCTTAGATATAGGCTTATTTTAATTAATATTATTACAAATAACTTAAAGTTAATAGGCAAACGCTATAAAAAACTTGCGGAAATTAACCAGAACAGATATAATAACGCTAGAATTGATGTGCAGTAATGTACAATCTTAAATAATAATTTAAAGGAGTGTTTTAAGGTTATGGGGTATGTTGATGAAGTATTAGACATCGTGTCTAAGAAGAATGCAGATCAGCCTGAATTTTTACAGGCAGTAACAGAGGTTCTTGAGTCTTTAAGACCAGTTGTTGAGGCTAACGAGGAAGTTTACAGAAAGAACGCTATTCTTGAAAGAATTACAGAGCCAGATCGTCAGATCATGTTCAGAGTTCCTTGGGTAGATGACAAGGGACAGGTACAGGTAAACAGAGGTTTCCGTGTACAGTTCAATAACGCTATTGGACCATACAAGGGTGGTTTAAGATTACATCCTTCAGTAAACTTAGGCATCATCAAGTTCTTAGGTTTCGAACAGGTATTCAAGAACTCACTTACAACTCTTCCAATCGGTGGTGGTAAGGGTGGTTCTGATTTTGATCCTAAGGGCAAGTCAGACAGAGAAATCATGGCATTCTGCCAGAGCTTTATGACAGAACTTTGCAAATATATCGGTGCTGATGTCGATGTTCCAGCTGGTGATATCGGAACAGGCGCAAGAGAAATCGGATTCATGTTCGGTCAGTATAAGAGAATCCGTGGAATGTTCGAAGGCGTACTTACAGGTAAGGGACTTACATACGGTGGATCACTTGCAAGAACAGAAGCTACAGGTTATGGTTTATTATACCTTACTAATGCTTTATGGAAAGATAATGGAATGTCACTTGAGGGCAAGACAGCAGCTGTATCTGGTTCAGGTAATGTTGCTATCTACGCTATCCAGAAGGCACAGCAGTTAGGTGTTAAGGTTGTTACATGCTCAGACTCAACAGGCTGGATTTATGATCCAGAAGGAATTGATGTTGCACTTCTTAAGGAAGTTAAGGAAGTTAAGAGAGCACGTCTTACAGAATACGCTGCTGCTAAGCCATCAGCTCAGTATTTTGCTAAGCAGAATGGTGAACACGGAGTATGGCAGTACAAGGTAGATCTTGCTCTTCCATGTGCTACACAGAATGAGTTAGACATCGAGGATGCTAAGATGCTTGTTGCTAACGGTGTTGTATCTGTAACAGAGGGTGCTAACATGCCTACAACATTAGAAGCTACAAAGTATCTCCAGGAGAATGGTGTTCTCTTCGTAGGTGGTAAGGCTGCTAACGCTGGTGGTGTTGCTACATCTGCTCTTGAGATGAGCCAGAACTCAGAGAGACTTTCATGGACATTCGAAGAAGTTGATGGAAAGCTTAAGGGAATCATGGAAACAATCTACGCTAACATTTCAGATGCTGCTAAGAGATATGATATGACAGTTGGTGGAAAGACAGACTATGTTGCTGGTGCTAATATCGCTGGTTTCGAGAAGGTTGTTGACGCTATGCTTGCTCAGGGAGTTTGCTAATT
>ERZ827197.2795-NODE-2795-length-10948-cov-3.374185_pt1 | contig 10948 bp, 8 predicted proteins | sample MGYA00519867_ERZ827197 | MGnify/ENA primary metagenome ERZ827197 (study PRJEB31778, sample SAMEA3449278) | human gut metagenome | biome: human gut; feature: human-associated habitat; material: faeces | place: United Kingdom | collected 2010/2012 ...
ACCGTGAACATTTCTGGAAGTTCGCAGACAGCGATTTAGCTCCAGAGTTCTTAATGGAACCGCATGACAACGGACTGGGCGTAAGAGGTCTGTTCTACGGAGAAGAAGGTTTCCGTCATTTCTTCACTGTTAAGCCGGTAAATACTATTGAAGACTTAAAGGGAATGAAGCTTCGTGTTTCTAACGACCCGATTATGACCGGTATGGTATCAGGACTTGGTGCAAACGCAACTGTAGTTTCCTTCAACGAACTGTACTCTGCACTGCAGACAGGTGTTGTTGATGGCGCTGAGCAGCCGATCGCAAACTATCAGTCCAACGCATTCCCAGAGGTTGCTCCTAACCTGATCCTTGATGGACATACATTAGGTGCTATCCAGGTTATCATTACTGATGAAGCTTGGGATAAGTTAACTCCAGAGCAGCAGGATGTTCTGACCGAAGCTGGAAAGTATGCATCTGAATACAACCGTAAGATCTCTGAAGAAGCAGAGAACAAGGTTCTGGATGAGTTAAAGGCTAATGGCGTATCTGTAGTAGATGTTGAAGATAAGACTCCATGGCAGGAAGCTTGCAAGGACATCATCGAATCCTCTACAAAGGATAACGCAGAACTGTATCAGAAGATTCTTGATATGGCAAAATAATCTGAGCCAGTCAGATAAATAGGCAAATGGTGTATCTGGCGCAGGAGAGCGCGTCTCTCCTGCGCTTTTAATTAAGAAAGGGGACTGAAAAATGCCTTCAATTTTTGAAAAAATCGATAAGATCCGTCCTTTATATGATGCAGCATACAAGTTTGTATTATTCATCTGCAAGCTTCTGCTTGTGATTGATATCCTCATTACCTGTATGTCTGTTGCAGGACGTTATATCTCATTTATCCCGGATCCGGCTTGGTCTGAGGAAGTAGTTCTTTCCTGTATGGCTTATATGGCTGTGCTTTCCGCAGCTCTGGCAATCCGCCGCGGTGCTCATATCCGTATGACCGCTCTTGACAGCTATCTGCCAAAGAATCTGGTAAAATTCCTGGATATCCTTGCTGATGTGGCTGTTTTAGTATTGGCTGTTATCATGTTGACTGTAGGCTGGAATTATGCTTCCGGCATCGGTGCAAAAGGTACTTATGTAAGTATGCCGACTGTATCCCGTTTCTGGATGTATCTGCCTGTTCCGTTAGCAGGTATTGCAATGATCATTTTCGAGATTGAAGCATTGTATAATCATATCAGAAGTTTTTATGTAAAGGAGGAAAAGTAGAATGAGCGTAGATAGTATGGCAATTTTAATATTACTTGGAAGCTTCTTCCTTATGATCATGCTGCGTTTCCCAATTGCGTATGCAGTAGCCCTTTCTTCTGTATTCTGTCTGATGTCTCAGGGACTTCCTCTGACCACTATCTGCCAGCAGATGGTAAAAGGAATCAGTTCCTTCAGTTTAATGGCAGTACCTTTCTTCATCACCATGGGATGCCTTATGGGTTCCGGTGGTATTTCTGAAAAACTGATCGCTTTGGCAAATGCCTGTGTCAATGCCCCGATACGTTCCTGGGTAACCTGCTCGATCTGGTGGCTCATTTCGGCATTCTCTTCGATCAGACGCCGGACGGCCTGCTCGATCGACGGATTATTCAGATGCTTCTGAACAGCCCGGAGCAAATCTTCGAGACCATATACAAACTGTTCCGCCGCAACCCCCGTCACGGCTTCGATCCGCCGGACACCGGCCGAGATGGCACTTTCGCCGACAATCTTGAACAACCCGATATTACCGGTGGCGGAGACATGCGTTCCTCCGCACAGCTCGACCGAATCGCCGTATTTGACCACGCGCACCCGGTCGCCGTACTTTTCACCGAAAAGCATCATCGCACCGAGCGTGCGGGCCTCGTCTATCGGACAGTCGCGACGCTCTTCCAACGGAAAATTCGCACGAATATCGTGGTTCACGAGTCGCTCTACCTCCCGGATTTGCTCATCGGTCACCTTCTGGAAATGCGAGAAGTCGAAACGCAACACCTCGGGCGTCACGAGCGACCCCTTCTGCTCGACATGCGTGCCGAGCACCTGCCGCAGGGCGGCGTGCATCAGGTGCGTCGCCGTATGGTTGTTGGCCGCCGACTGCCGCTTCCCGGCATCCACGACGGCACGGAAAGAGGCCCCGGGATTCTCGGGGAGCTCGGCGGCGATATGGATGATGAGCCCGTTCTCCTTTTCGGTCGAAACGATCCCGATGCGCTCGTCGGCGCTCTCGATATACCCCACGTCGCCGATCTGGCCGCCCGAATTGCCGTAGAACGGCGTGCGGTCGAATACCAGCTGGTAGGTCGTGCGGCCCTTCGACACGACGCGGCGGTAACGCGCGATGCGGGCCTCGTCGGTCAGCGTGTCGTAGCCCGTAAAGACACTCTCGCGGATGGGCAGCAGCTCCACCCAGTCGTCGGTCGAGACGGCCGCGGCGTTGCGCGAACGCGCCTTCTGGGCCTGCAACTCCTCCTCGAAGGCCGCCAGGTCCACGCCGACGCCCTGCTCGCGGGCGATCAGCTCCGTGAGGTCGATCGGGAAACCGAACGTGTCGTAGAGCTCGAAGGCATCCCGGCCCGAAATCAGCCCGCGGCCCTCGCGCTTCGTGCGCTCGATGACGCCGTCGAGCAGGTTGATACCCGTGGCCAGCGTGCGCAGGAAGGAGGACTCCTCCTCCTCGATGACCTTCTCGATGAGCGTCTGCTGGGCCTTCAGCTCGGGGAACTGCCCGCCCATCTGCTCCACCAGCCCCGCGACGAGCCGGCACAGCGTGGGCTCCGTGAAGCCGAGGTAGGTGTAGCCGTAGCGCACGGCGCGGCGCAGGATGCGGCGGATGACATAGCCCGCCTTGACGTTCGACGGCAGCTGGCCGTCGGCGATCGAGAAGGCGATGGCGCGCAGGTGGTCGGCGATCACGCGCATGGCCACGTCGGCCTTCCGGTCCTCGCCGTATTTCTTGCCCGACATCTCCGCGATGCGGCCGATCGTGGGCTGGAAAACGTCGGTGTCGTAGTTCGACTTCTTGCCCTGGAGGATCATGCAGAGGCGCTCGAAGCCCATGCCCGTGTCGACGTTGCGCGCGGGAAGTTCCTCCAGCGAGCCGTTTGCCTTGCGGTTGAACTGCATGAAGACGAGGTTCCAGATCTCGATCACCTGCGGATGGCTCGCGTTGACCATCTCGCGGCCCGGTTTGGCGGCGATCTCCGCCTCGTCGCGCAGGTCGAAGTGGATTTCCGAGCAGGGTCCGCAGGGTCCCGTCTCGCCCATCTCCCAGAAATTATCGTGCTTGTTGCCGCGGATGATATGGTCCGCGGGCAGGTACCGGAGCCAGTAGTCGTAAGCCTCCTGATCGAACGGCACGCCGTCCTCCTCCGAACCTTCGAACACCGTGGCGTACATCCGCTCGGCGGGCAGTCCGTAGACGCCGTGGAGCAGTTCCCAGGCCCACTCGATCGCCTCCTTCTTGAAGTAATCGCCGTAGGACCAGTTGCCCAGCATCTCGAACATCGTATGGTGGTAGGTGTCGTGGCCGACCTCCTCCAGGTCGTTGTGCTTGCCCGAAACGCGCAGACATTTCTGCGTATCGGCCGCACGCGGATACTTGCGGGGGGCGTTGCCCAGGAAGATGTCCTTGAACTGGTTCATGCCCGCGTTGGTGAACATCAGCGTGGGGTCGCCCTTGACGACCATCGGGGCCGAAGGCACGATAGCATGCCCTTTCGACTCGAAGAAGTCGAGAAAGGCCTGACGAATTTTATTTGACTCCATGATATATTGATTTATCCTATTTTCACGTTCTTGATTTCGGGTTGCAAAATTACACATTTTAAACTAAATTTGCATCCTATTAAAGGAGATTTTTCCGCGATGGGCGAAAAAGGACACAGATTCGGAACCGAAACGCTTCGGACAGGCGCAGAGGAGCTGACACACGAGGCGCAGGTTCTCACGCACGGCGTGATGACGGCCCCGTTCCGGCTCCGCACCTACCGTCTGATCCGCAAGATCCTGATCGGATTCATCCTCGTGTCGATCGCCAACGTCCTCTTCTCCTACTTCTTCTACACGCCCAAGATGTACCGCATCCTGAGCGACAACCGCGAAATCGTCATCCGCTACCGCATCCTGCAGGACCGCATCCGCACGGCGCAGCGGAAAGTGGACGAAATCCGCCACCGCGACAACCACGTTTACCGTGCGCTCTTCTCGACCGACACGCTCTCGATTCCCGGGGTGTGGCAGCCCTACCCCGATTCGAAATACGCCCCGCTGGCCGGCGACGACTACGCCCCCCTGATGATTCCCGCGTGGAAGGAGCTGGACGCACTGGCCCGCACGATCTACCTCGAATCGGTCTCCTTCGACGAATTGCAGCGGCTCTCGAAGAACAAGGAGCAACTGTCGGCGGCCGTGCCGGCCATCTGGCCCATCGACCGCGCGGCGCTCCACGGCAACCACATCGGCGCTTTCTCGCCGCGCCGTTTCCACCCCGTGCTGCACCGCGTGGTGGCCCACACGGGCATCGACCTGGGATGCGACCGCGGCACGCCGGTTTACGCCACGGGCGATGCCGTGGTGGAGCTGGCCGCGGCGGCCGGCTACAACGGAGGCTACGGCAAGCAGGTGCTGCTCGACCACCAGTTCGGATACAAGACCCGCTACGCCCACCTGAGCGAGGTGCTCGTCCGGCCGGGCGACCGCGTCCGGCGCGGGCAGCTCATCGCCCGCACGGGCAACACGGGCCGTTCGACCGGTCCGCACCTCCACTACGAGGTGATCCACAAGGGCGTACCCGTCAATCCGATCAACTATTTCAACCGCAACATGACCGCCGAGGAGTACGAACGCCTCATGGAAAGTCTGCGCGAAACCAATTTCGAAACGCTCTGAGATGACCGGGAAGAAGGATCTGGCACGCCTGCGCAAGCGCCGCCGCCGCAAACAGCGCATCATCCGCACGACGGTCCACCTGTTCGTGTGGCTGGGAGCCGCCGTACTCTACTACATCGGCTTCTCGCTCTTCTTCGACACGCCGCTCGAATACGAGATGAAGCACTCGACGGACCGACTGCGCAGCGAATACGCGGCGCTCACGCAGCGTTACGACTCGCTGCAAACGGTCATGGAGAACCTCGCGGCGCGCGACCGCAGCGTGTTCCGCATTCTTTTCGAGTCGGACCCCTACGACTTCGACTCGGAGTACGAACGGCAGCAGAGCCTGACCTACGAGAAGATCGTGGACCGCTCGACACGCCGCCTCAAACGCGAACTGCGCGACCGCGTGGCCGACATGGAGCGACGGCTCGGACAGCTCAACGACACCTATCTCGCCCTGCAGGAGCGCATCGACTCGGCCGGACGCGACTGCGACCGGATTCCCTCGATACAGCCCGTCATCAACAAGCAGCTCACGCTGCTCACGGCCTCCTACGGAATGCGCATCCACCCCTTCTACAAGACGCTGCAATCGCATCAGGGCGTGGACTACACCATTCCCGAAGGGTCGCGCGTCTTCGCCACGGCCGACGGCGTGGTGCGCGACGTGGCCACGCGCAACTCGACACAGGGGCGGACCGTAGTGATCGACCACGGCAACGGCTACGAAACCTCGTACAGCCACCTTTCGCGCATCAACGTCCGCCGCGGGCAGCAGGTCCGCCGCGGCGACATCATCGCCCTTTCGGGCGACACGGGCCTCTCGCTCTCGCCGCACCTCCACTACGAAGTGCGCTACAACGGCATGCGCGTGGACCCGGTCCATTACTTCTTCATGGAGCTGTCCCCCTCGGAATACCAACGGCTCATCCGCATCGCCCAGTCGGGGATGCAGGCTTTCGACTGACCTCCGCGCCATGACCGATTCCCGGATCAGACTTCTGCTGCTCGACTTCGACGGCACGCTGGCAGACACGCGGCGCGCCAACACGCTCGCCTATGTCGAAACGCTGCGCGAAGCGGGCTACGCCCTGACCGAGGAGGAGTATGCGGCCCGCTATTTCGGGATGCGCTGTGAGGAGTTCCTCACGCGGATCGGCGTCGCCGATCCCGCGGAACGCGAGCGGCTGCGGCTGCGCAAGATCGCGCTCTATCCCCGCTATTTCGACACCGTGCGGCTCAACCGGCCGCTATGGGAATTCTGCCGGCAGTTCCGCGCGCAAGGGGGCCGCGTGTGGATCGTCTCGACGGGCAGCCGCGCCAACATCGGGAACGTCATGCGTCATCTGGGTATCGGAGGTCCCGCCGCAGGACCGGACGAAGCGCCCCTGGGCCGGGTGGACGGAGTGCTTTCCGGCGCGGACGTCGCACGCAGCAAGCCCCACCCCGACTGTTTCCTGGAGGCCATGCGCCGCGAAGGATGCTCGCCGCGCGAAACGCTTATCTTCGAGGATTCGGCCATCGGCATCGAGGCCGCCCGCCGCAGCGGAGCGGGCTATGTCGTCGTCAGACTCTGAACTCTTCACAAATGCCGGATGACCCGGCAGGGATTGCCGACAGCCACGACACCGGAAGGAATCGAATGCGTAACGACGCTGCCTGCACCGATCGTCGTGCCATTCCCGACGGTCACGCCCGGAAGGATCACACTCCGTCCGCCGATCCACACGTCGTCGCCGATGACTACGGGAGCCGTGGATGAATTCCAGAAAGCGGCGTTTTCGTTCCGCCGCTCCGCCGGATTCGTCGGATGGAAAACCGTGTAAATATGCACGCCGGGACCGATGCCCGAATAGTTCCCGATCGTTATCCGATTGCAGTCGAGGAAGACACAATTCATATTGATCTCCACGTGATGACCGATATGGATATTTTCCCCGTAATCCACAAAGAACGGAGCCGAGATCCAGACATGCTCTCCGTATGAACCCAGAAGAAGATCCAGCAAGGCCGACAAACGCCCGGTATCGGTCATCGGCGTGTTATTGTACTCGGACTGCAACCGCTTCGCCAGTTGCCAGCGTTCCCACAATTCCGGAGAGGTGGCATCGTAGTTCTCTCCGGCCAGCATTTTCTCCTTTTCGGTTCTCATACGGGCTCTTATCCTCGTTTGCAAATCACGTTGAAATCGCAGTAGCGGCAGGTGTCCGCATCCACGCACTGACGGAACGGCACGGCGGGATCGTACATTTCGGCGAGGGTCTCGCGCACCAGCTCCTCGAAGCGTTCGGCGTAGAGCGAATAGCGCGCCCCGCGCAGCGACAGCTCCCTGTCGTCGAGCAGCGGCGAATAGTCCGGGCGGTTCATCGCCCGCACGTAGTAGAGCGCCGGCGTGGCGTCGCTCCCCTCCGAACGGTAGAGCATCATGGCGTAGAGCAGCGTCTGGACGATATTCGACAGGCGCTGTCTGCCCTCGCCGCGGAAAAGGCTTCCGATACCGGCGAACTCCAGATGCGGCGAACCGGTCTTGTAGTCCACCACGCGCAGCGACCCGTCGTCCAGGCGGTCGATGCGGTCGGCGATTCCCGAGAACTTCATCCGCCGCGGCCCCCCGGCCGTCGCGAAGTCGAAGCCGTAGTCCACCCTCCGCTCGAGCCCTTCGACCCGGAAGCCGTCGTGCGCCGCATCGTAGGGCATCACTCCGCCGCGCAGGTAACGCACCACGATATCCTTCACCAGCACCAGATTGCCCGTATAGTCGGCCGCCGTGGCCTTCGGGTCCTTCAGGTAGTGTTCGCCGATCGCCGCCTCGACCGCCGCGGCGACCTCGCCCGTGCGGATCAGCGCCCGCAGCGTTCCGCCGGGGTGCGCCTCGCCTTCGATCGGGGCATAGAGCCGCTGTACGGCGGCGTGGAGGATCGTGCCGAACATCGGGGCGTCGACCTCCTCGGCGATCTCGTCGTCGGCCTGGAGACGCGCCACGGAGTGAAAATAGAACCGCAGGGGACAGGCCACATAGCGGAAGAAAGCCGTCGGCGAGAGCGTGGCCTTCGATTCTGGGTCGGTGAAGCGTCCGAGACGCTGCATGATCCCCTCGTCCTTGGCCACCTCGATCGGATCGGTCTCGGCGAGGTTGACATCCACACCCACCTCGACCTTCCGGACGGGAAATCCGCTCTCGTAGTCGAGCTGGTAGATGTAGCGGCTCGGTTCGCCCGTCGATTTGTCGTCGGCGTGCGAGCAGTAGAGCATCCACACCCGCCGGGCGCGCTGCACGAGGCGGTAGAAATAGTAGGCGTAAACCCCTTCGTGGTGCTCGGGCGTGGGCAGTCCGTAGGCCGCCCGCAGGTTGTAGGGCACGAACGACGCCTGCGCCATGTGGTTGCCCGGGAAGTTGTCGTCGTTCATCGAGAGCAGAACGACGTTTTCGAAATCGAGGTTGCGGGTTTCGAGGATGCCCATGACCTGCACCCCTTCGAGCGGCTCGCCCTCGTAGGGGATGCGCACGGTCTGCAAATGGCGGCGCAGCAGCGAGGTGTAAACCTCCGTCGTCAACTCGATGTCGCACTCGTCCAGCGAATTGCGGAGTTTGGAAATCTCCTCCGAAATCACGGCCAGAAACTCCACGCGCTGACGCCGGTCGTCGCCCTCGTAGGGCGTCCGGGCCACGGCGGCGACGACCCGCAGCAGCCAGTCGGACAGCTCGCGCCACGCGGCGGCGGGCGAAAAGATCATCCGCAGCAGGTCGTTGCGTCCCAGCCATGCGGCGTCGACCGAAATGCGCCGTTCGCGCACGATCTCGTCCTGCATGGCGCGGGTCTCGCGGGCATCGCTGTCCGCGACGTAGGGGTGCGCGAGAATGCCCACGGCGTCGGCATGGTAGAAAGTGCATCCTGCGCCCTTCGTGCGGCGGTGAGCCTGCAACTCCACGAGGCGTTCGACGAAGGTGTAGGCCAGGCTGGCCCGCAGCGGATAGCCCATCGTGACGTTGACCTTCCCGATCTCGGGCGGCAGGGCGTAGAGCAGCGGCAGGAGCAGGTTTTCATCGGTCAGCACCACGGCGGTGCGCTTGTCCAGCGGCCCCCGTGCGGCCAGTTCCCGCAGGATCGCAGCGGCGTGCTTGCACTGCACGGCGTTCGACACGGCGGCCACGGCGGTCAGCTCCTTCGGACGCTCCATGTTGTCGTGCGACACGTCCCCGCGCGGCGGGAACTGCACGACGTTCTCGCGCACGAACATCCCGGCCTCCTGCTCGGGGCGGTCTTTATAATAGGAGTCGTAATCCCAGTAGAAATCGGTCTCGGCAGCCGTCGAGAGGAAGCGGAATAGCTGTTTCTCGCACTCCGACAGGGCGTTGAATCCCGCCACGACATATTGCCGCGCCTCGGGAAAGGCATACCCCTCGCCGCGGATGCGGTCGGCGGCGGCCCGCTGGACCATGCCGTTGTAGGCGATGCCCAGCTCGGAGAGCCGTTCGCGGAAGCGGGCGTAAACCGGCCCCAGGGTCTTCCAGATCGCCAGGAAGCGGCGCTTCTCCTCCGAGAGATCGGTTTCGTCGGCGAGCGTCGACCAGAAACGCAGGATTTGCAGCTGCGCGGGAGTGAGGTACGAAATGTCGGCCTCGATCTCCTTGATCTCCGAGATGTTGCGGAACAGCATCGCGGCGTCGATCCGGTATTTGTCGATGGTGTCGAAATCCGTCAGGAGCATGTCGCCCCAGAAATAGAACTTGTCGAACGGCTCGGCGTGGTATTCCGAATAGATTTTGTAGAGTTCGGTGATCAGCCGCACGCGGTCCCCGGTGCGGAGTCCCGAAATCTCGGTCGTCAGATCGTCGACCGTCACCCACCGGGGCTGCCACATCGGACGCCCGGCGATGCCCGTCAGGGCGTCGACGAAGAACAGCCGCGCACGCCGCGACGGAAAGAGGATCGCCCTTTCGGAAAGCCCTTCGCCGTAACGGGCATAGAGGTCTTCGGCAACTTCGTGGAGAAAGGTTTTCATATAATGCAAAATTCACAATTCACAATAATTTAGTTTGCAGACGTTCAAAACCGACTTCAGCAAAGTCAAAATTGTGAATTATGAATTATGAATTGCGAATCACTCCACCCTTGTGATGTCGCCGCCCATGAACTTCGCGCCGCTGCGCACAATGGGCGGAGCGCCCTTGTAGGTGATCTTGCCCCCGGTCGAGGTCTTGCCCTGGAAACGGTCGGTCACCCACAGCGCAGCAACGCCCGAACTGGTGACGTTGGCCTCGGCGGCCATCACCTCCAGCCCCGCTGCTTCGAGTTTTCCGGTCGAGACGAACAGCGAAAGGTAGCGCACCGCGCCCGTCAGCGTCGCCGTGCTCTTGCCCGTAAGCTCCATTTTCAGGTCCTTGACATCCATCCGGGCCGTCACCTGCGCCATGCCGCCCACGGTCAGGTCGAGGACCGTGGCCACCAGCGTGCTGTCGAACGTCGCCACGGCGTCGGCAATGGCGACGCGCTCCAGCGAATTGTAATAAACCGTCACCGAAGTGCGGTCGGGCCGGCGGGCGTCGGAGCGTTCCGTGATGCGCAGCACCTTGTCCTTCACCTCGGCGCGGAATTTGGTCGTATAGGAACCTTTGGTGTCGTAGACGATCTTGGGGGCTTCGGTGTCGGGAACCTGCACGAATTTGACGTCGAGCGGCGCCGACACTTCGACGGCTGTAAACGACGTGAGCCATTCGCGGCGTTCCCCGGTTTCGGCGGGCTGCTGCGCCCGGCAGAGCGCTGCGGCGGCCAGCATCACGGCCGTCAGAATCATTTTCTTCATAACAAGATCTTGTTTTAGCTCCGCTAAATTACAAAATTATTGCGAAGTTCGGGATTTGTTTTGTATTTTTACCCATTAAAACGAAATTTCGGACAGTGAGAGCGAAGATTCTGAATGCAAGCGCCGGATCGGGAAAAACCTACCAGCTGGCCTACAAATACGTCCGCGACGTGATCGACCAGCCGGGCCTCTACCGCCACATCCTCGCCGTGACCTTCACCAACAAGGCCACCGAGGAGATGAA
>ERZ827197.2797-NODE-2797-length-10941-cov-6.293313_pt1 | contig 10941 bp, 6 predicted proteins | sample MGYA00519867_ERZ827197 | MGnify/ENA primary metagenome ERZ827197 (study PRJEB31778, sample SAMEA3449278) | human gut metagenome | biome: human gut; feature: human-associated habitat; material: faeces | place: United Kingdom | collected 2010/2012 ...
TCAGCTCCACATGCTGGCCAAGATCCTCTTTGTTGGCGTCCAGCACGGGACGGATAACTTCGGCCAGGAACTCTTCCACCTGCTGCGGGGCGCGGCCGGTGAAATCTTCGGGGCTCAGCTCGGCCTCGATCTCCTCGCGGGTCAGACCGAATGCAGGGTCAGCTTCCACGCGGGCAATCATATCATTGGGCTTGCCCTCCTGCTTGACCACAGCGGCAGCGGCCACGGCGTGCTCGCGCAGGCGCTCGTGCAGCTCCTGGCGGTCGCCGCCTTTCTTGACGGCTTTCATCATGATGTTCTCGCTGGCCATGAACGGCAGCTCAGCCATCACGCGGCTGCGGACAACCTTGGGGTAAACCACCAGCCCGTCCGAAACATTCAGCAGAATGTTCAGGATGGCATCAGCGGCCAAAAAGCCCTCAGCCATGGCGATGCGCTTGTTGGCGGAATCGTCCAGCGTGCGCTCAAACCACTGGGTGCCGGCAGTGATGGCGGGGTTCAGCACATCCACCATCAGGTAGCGGGAAAGCGCGCAGATGCGTTCGCAGCGCATGGGGTTGCGCTTGTATGGCATGGCGGAAGAACCGATCTGGTTCTTTTCAAACGGCTCCTCCATCTCCTTAAAGTTGGCCAGCAGGCGGATGTCGGTGGCCATCTTCATGGCGCTCTGGGCAAGACCGGCAATGGCGGAAAGCACATTGTAGTCCACCTTGCGGCTGTAGGTCTGGCCGCAGACGGGCACAACCTTGTCAAAGCCCATCTGGGCGCACACATCGGCTTCCACTGCCTTGACCTTGGCAGAATCGCCGTTGAACAGCTCAATAAAGCTGGCCTGGGTGCCGGTGGTACCCTTAACGCCGCGCAGGGCCAGCTGGCTGATCTGGTGGTCAATCTCCTGCAGGTCCATGTAGAACTCGTTCATCCACAGGGTAGCGCGCTTGCCAACGGTGGTCAGCTGGGCGGGCTGGCAGTGGGTGTAAGCCAGGCAGGGCATATCCTTGTACTGCTCGGCAAAATCGGCCAGGTTGGCCAGCACGCCGATCAGCTTTTTGCGCACCAGCTGCAGGCCTTCGCGCATGATGATAACATCGGTGTTATCGCCAACATAGCAGCTGGTAGCACCCAGGTGGATGATACCCTTTGCCTTGGGGCACTGCAGGCCGTAAGCGTAAACATGGCTCATGACATCGTGGCGCACCAGCTTTTCGCGGGCAACGGCTTCCTCGTAATTGATGTCATCCTTGTGGGCTTCCAGCTCGGCAATCTGTTCATCGGTAATGTCCAGGCCCTGCTTCTGCTCAGCCTTGGCCAGCGCAATCCACAGCCTGCGCCAGGTGCGGAACTTGTTATCGTCCGAGAAAGTATACTGCATCTCATCGGAAGCATAACGGGTGGAAAACGGAGAAATATAACGATCATGTGCCATTGGTCGGGTTTCCTTTCTTACAGCATGTCTTACAGTTTGAAGTAGTTCACGCCGCCTTCAAAAATCGGCTGGTACTTGTCGCCGGTAACGTTTTTGTACAGGCTGTCGCCGCTGCGCTCAGAATGGCCCATCTTGCCGAACACGCGGCCGTCCGGGCTGGTAATGCCCTCAATGGCCAGCACAGACCCATTGGGGTTGTAGCGCATATCCATGGTGGGCACGCAGTTCAGGTCAACATACTGGGTGGCAACCTGGCCGTTGTTGATCAGCTGCTGCAGCAGGCCGTCATTGCAGACAAAGCGGCCTTCGCCGTGGCTGATGGCGATCAGGTGTTCATCATCCACATTGCATTCGCTCAGCCAGGGGCTCTTGTTGGAAGCTACGCGGGTGCGCACCAGCATGCTCTGGTGGCGGTGGATGGTGTTAAAGGTTAGGGTCGGGTCGTTCTCGGTAATCGGGCGGATCTCGCCATAAGGCACAAGGCCCAGCTTAATCAATGCCTGGAAGCCGTTGCAGATGCCGAGTGCCAGGCCGTCACGCTGGTTCAGCAGACGGTTGACGGCATCGGCCACAGCGGGGTTGCGGAAGAACGCCGCAATGAACTTGGCGGAGCCGTCCGGCTCATCGCCGCCGGAAAAACCGCCCGGCAGCATCAGAATCTGGCTCTGGTCAAGCTCTTTCACCAGGGCTTCGCAGCTGGCGGCAACGTCGGCGGGGGTCAGGTTCTTCAACACCAGAATGTGCGGGTCGCCACCGGCGCGGCGGAATGCGCGTGCAGTGTCGTATTCGCAGTTGGTGCCGGGGAACACAGGGATGATAACGCGCGGGGTGGCCAGGCGCACAGCCGGGGCAACGCGCTGGAAGCAGTTGACCTTGTATTCCAGGGATTTAACTTCCTCGCCAGCCTTGAGGTAGGGGAAGACAGGCTGCAGCTTTGCTTCCCATACATCCTGCAGGCGCTGCAGGTCGATGTTTTCGCCGTTGACGTTGATGACGTAATCCACGGTGGTGGAACCGAGGAATTCACCGGCAGAAGCATCCAGAAGCTCCAGAATAACTGCGCCATAGCAGGGCTTGAACAGGTCGTCCAGGTTGATATCGCGGCTCAGGGACAGGCCCACGTGGTTGCCGACGCACATCTTGAACAGTGCTTCGGCAACGCCGCCGTAACCCGGCGTTGCTGCGGCCAGCACCTTGCCTTCGTCGATCATCTGCTCCACGATCTTGTAGATGGAAAGCAGGCTGCCGATCTCCGGCATGCCGTCCTTGTACTGCGGCTTCAGGATGACAACAGAGCTGTTGGCTTTCTTGAACTCAGGGCTCATGACGTTGGCGGTGTTGCCAATGGCGGTGGCAAAGCTGACCAGCGTGGGGGGAACATCCAGGCCTTCAAAGCTGCCGGACATACTGTCCTTGCCGCCGATGGAAGCAATGCCAAGGCCCATCTGGGCATCCAGCGCGCCAAGCAGGGCGGCCAGCGGCTTGCCCCAGCGTTCGGGGGCAGTGTTCAGGTGCTCAAAATATTCCTGGAAAGTCAGGTACATATCCTTGTGGCGGAAACCGGCGCAAACCAGTTTGGTCACGCTTTCCACAACGGCCATGTAAGCGCCGCGGTAGGGGTCCGCTTCAGTCAGATAGGGGTTAAAGCCCCAGGCCATGCCGGAGCAGGTGGTGGTTTCGCCATCCACCGGCAGTTTGGCAGCCATGGCCATGGTGGGGGTCAGCTGGTATTTACCGCCGTAAGGCATCAGCACGGTGGAAGCGCCGATGGTGGAGTCAAACCGCTCGCCCAGGCCTTTCTGGCTGCAAACGTTCAGGTCGCCAACCAGGTTTTCCAGCTTTTCGGCAAAGGTGGAACCGGCCCACTGGGGCTGCCATACCGTGCCGGGCAGAACATGCACATCGGCATGGCGCTCGGCACCGTTGGAGTTCAGGAACTCGCGGGAAAGGTCCACGATGGCAACGCCGTTCCAGTTTTCGCGCATCCGCTTTTCCTCGGTAACGGTAGCAACCACGGTGGCTTCCAGGTTTTCCTCATTGGCAAGGGCAATGAACTTTTCGGCATCCTCAGCGGCAACGGCAACAGCCATGCGCTCCTGGCTTTCGCTGATAGCCAGCTCGGTGCCGTCCAGGCCCTCGTACTTCTTGGTAACTTTGTTCAGGTCAATGTTCAGGCCGTCGGCCAGCTCGCCGATGGCAACGGAAACGCCGCCTGCGCCAAAGTCGTTGCAGCGCTTGATCATGCAGCAGGCGTCCTCGCGGCGGAACAGGCGCTGCAGCTTACGCTCAATGGGGGCGTTGCCCTTCTGCACCTCGGCACCGCAGGTTTCCAGGCTGGTCAGCTTGTGGGCCTTGCTGGAGCCGGTAGCGCCGCCAATACCGTCACGGCCGGTGCGGCCGCCCAGCAGGATGATCACATCGCCGGGCTGGGGCTCTTCGCGGCGGACATGGCTGGCCGGGGTAGCACCCACAACAGCGCCGATCTCCATACGCTTTGCCACATAGCCGGGGTGGTACAGTTCAGCAACCTGGCCGGTGGCAAGGCCGATCTGGTTGCCATAGCTGGAATAACCGGCAGCAGCAGTGGTAACCAGCTTGCGCTGGGGCAGCTTGCCGGGCATGGTTTCGGCAACCGGCTTGAGCGGGTCGCCTGCGCCGGTCACGCGCATGGCCTGGTAAACATAGCTGCGGCCGGACAGCGGGTCGCGGATGGCACCGCCGATGCAGGTGGCCGCACCGCCGAAGGGCTCGATCTCGGTGGGGTGGTTGTGGGTCTCGTTCTTGAAGAGGAACAGCCAATCCTGCAATTCGCCGTCCACATCGCACTTGATCTTGACGGTGCAGGCATTGATCTCTTCGCTCTCGTCCAGGTTCTGCAGGATGCCGCGCTGTTTCAGGGCCTTGGCGCCGATGGTGGCCAGGTCCATCAGGGTGCGGTTCTTTTTATCGCGGCCGGTCTCGGCACGCAGGGCCATGTAACGGTCAAATGCAGCCTGCACAACTTCGTCGTCAATCTTGACATCGTTCAGGATGGTGCCGAAGGTGGTGTGACGGCAGTGGTCAGACCAGTAGGTATCAATCAGGCGGATTTCGGTAATGGTCGGGTCGCGCTGTTCAGATTTGAAGTAGTTCTGGCAGAACACAATGTCGGCATGGTCCATGGCCAGGCCCTTTTCATTGCGGAAATTCTCCAACGCAGCGTCATCCAAAGCGCAGAAGCCGTTCAGGGTTTCCACAGCGGTGGGCACGGCAAATTCCATTTTCAGGGTATCGCGGGTGTCCAGGCTGGCCTCGCGGGCTTCCACCGGGTTGATGACGTACTTCTTGATGGCTTCCAGATCCTCTGCGCTCAGCTCGCCGTCCAGCAGGTAGATGCGGGCACTGCGCACAGACGGACGCTCGCCCTGGCTCAGCAGCTGGATACACTCGGAAGCAGAATCTGCACGCTGGTCAAACTGGCCGGGCAGATACTCCACAGCAAACACCGTCTTGGCGGTGGGCAGCTCGGTATAGGTCACATCGACTGGCGGTTCGCTGAACACGGTGGGGATGGCTTTCTCAAACAGGTCGCGGTCAATGCCTTCCACATCATAGCGGTTCAACAGGCGCAGAGCTTTCAGGCCATTAATGCCAACCAGCTCAACCAGTTCATGCTTCAGGCCCTGGGCTTCGCCGTCAAAGCCGGGCTTTTTTTCTACATAAATGCGGTAAACCATTCTTGTTTAACCCTCCTGTGCTTTCATTGCCGCAAGGGCACGGGCACCAATATCACTGCGGCGGTGCAGTTTGTCAAAATGGATGCAGTCAGCAGCGGCGTAAGCCTTTTTCAGGGCTTCGGGCAGGGTGGCGGCGGTTGCCGTTACACCCAGCACGCGGCCGCCGTTGGTAACCAGCTTGCCATCCTTGATGGCGGTACCGGCATGGTACACGGTCACATCGGCAGCACCGGGCACCTGGCCATTCTCCAGGCCGGTGATCTCCTTGCCCTTTTCATAGGCAACGGGGTATCCGCCGGAAGCCAGCACCACACAGGCGGCAGCGCCATCGCTGAACTTAACCTCGGTCTTGTCCAGCGTGCCGTTGGTGCAGGCCTGCATCACGGTCAGCAGGTCGCTTTCCAGCAGGGGCAGTACTACCTGGGTTTCGGGGTCGCCAAAGCGGCAGTTGTATTCAATCACCTTGGGGCCGTCCGGGGTCAGCATCAGGCCAAAGTACAGGCAGCCCTTAAAGGGGCAACCCTCTGCCTGCATGGCGGCAACCGTAGGCAGGAAAATCTTCTCCATGCACTCGGCGGCAATGGCGGGGGTGTAGCAGGGGTTGGGGGCAACGGTGCCCATGCCGCCGGTGTTCAGGCCCTCGTCATGGTCCAAAGCGCGCTTGTGGTCCATGCTGGAAACCATCGGCTTGACGGTTTTGCCATCACAGAAGGACAGCACGCTGACTTCCGGCCCGGTCAAAAATTCTTCCACCACAACATGGTTGCCGGAAGCGCCGAACTTTTTGTCCAGCATGATTTCCTTTACGCCATCGGCGGCTTCCTGCTCATTCTGGCAGATCAGTACGCCTTTGCCCAGCGCCAGGCCATCCGCCTTGATAACAACCGGGTACTTGCCCTTGCTGCGGATGTAATCCATCACCTTGGCGGGGTCGTCAAAGGTTTCATAGCCGGCGGTGGGAATGCCGTATTTTTTCATCAGGTCCTTGCTGAACACCTTGCTGGCTTCAATGCGAGCGGCAGCGGCATCCGGGCCAAAAGCAGGGATGCCCACCTTGGCCAAAGCATCCACCATGCCAAGGGCAAGGGGATCGTCCTGTGCAACAACAACATAATCAAAGGCTTCTGCCTTGGCAAAGGCGACCATGGCGTCTACATCCGTTGCAGGGATGTTTTTGCAGGTGGCATCGTAACCAATGCCGCCGTTGCCAGGGGCACACCAGATATCGCCGCAGTCGGGGCTTTTTTTCAGCGCGCGGATAATGGCGTGTTCACGCCCGCCGCCGCCAACAACCAGAATTTTCATGGCAAACTCCTTAGCTTGAAATGAAAAAAGAATAATGAATAAAGAATAATGAAGGTGGACCGCGTTGCTGCGCACCGCTTAAAAAATATTAGAACTCTAATATCCAAAACCGTGCCGCTTGCGGCACACCTTCATTCTTAATTATTATTTATTATTTAGCAAAAACTTCGTTTTTGCTTAGTGGTGGAACAGCCGGATACCACAGAACGCCATGGCAATGCCGTACTTGTTGCAGGTGGCAATAACCTGATCATCGCGGATGGAGCCGCCCGGCTGCACAATGGCGGTCACACCGCTGCGGCGGGCGCGCTCAATGTTGTCCCCAAAGGGGAAGAATGCATCACTGCCCAGGGCAACATTCGTTACCTTGCTCAGCCAGGCTTTCTTTTCCTCGGCAGTCAACGGGGCAGGCTGCACAGTAAAGGTTTCGGCCCAAACGTCATCCCCAATCACATCCTCCGGGGTATCGCCGATGTAAACATCAATCGCGTTATCGCGGTTGGGCTTGGAGATATCCTCGCGGAACGGCAGGTCCAGAACCTTGGGCATATGGCGCAGCTGCCAGTTGTCGGCTTTCTGGCCTGCCAGGCGGGTGCAGTGGATGCGGCTTTGCTGGCCTGCGCCCACACCGATGGTCTGGCCGTCCTGCACATAGCAGACGGAGTTGGACTGGGTGTATTTCAGCACGATCAGGCTCATGATCAAATCGCGCTTCTGGGCATCGGTCACCGTCTTGTTCTCGGTTACAAAGTTTTGCAGCATGGTATCCACGCTGATCTCCAGATCCTGGCGGCCCTGCTCAAAGGTGACACCGAATACGGTGCGGCGTTCCAGCGGAGCGGGGATATAATCCGGATCAATGGCAACGATGTTGTAGTTGCCTTTCTTTTTGGATTTCAGCACTTCCAGGGCGTCGGCGTCATAGCCGGGGGCAATGATGCCGTCCGAAACTTCGTGCTGGATCAGCTTTGCGGTGGCAAGGTCGCACACATCAGACAGGGCGATCCAGTCACCAAAGCTGGACATGCGGTCCGCACCGCGGGCGCGGGCATAAGCGCAGGCCAGGGGAGAAAGCTCAGCCTCTGCACTAATATGATACATCTTTCTCAGCGTTTCGTCCAGTGGCAGGCCAATGGCGGCACCGGCGGGGGAAACATGCTTAAAGCTGGCAGCAGCAGGCTGGCCCAGGGCTTTTTTCAGGTCGCGCACCAGCTGGTAGCTGTTGAACGCATCCAGAAAGTTGATGTAGCCCGGCTTGCCATTCAAAATGGTAACGGGAAGATCAGAACCGTCTGCCATAAAAATGCGGGCAGGCTTCTGGTTGGGGTTGGTGCCGTATTTCAGCTGGAATTCGTTCATAAGTTCAGCCCTCCACCGTGTTGTATTTGTTCAGGATCACATCTTCATAATCGCCGGTTTCCAGCGTGATGGCACGCACAAACAGGCTGACCTTATTATCTTCGTTCAGGGCTTCCCACAACTTTCCGGCAAATTCGTCGGCATCGTTCTGGTCCAGTGTCACGCGCAGCGGCTCACCGGCAAAGCTGGGGATGGGGGAGCCGTTTTTCTGGTAGGTGGTAATCAGCTGGCCTTCGCCTGCAACGGGCTGCGGATAGTCAAAGGTCTGGCGCTGCACGCTGGCGGGGTTGCCATCGCAGCTTTTCAGGATGCTCAGCTTGTAGCCGCCGCGACGCATATCCACAACGCCGGAAATGCGGGGGGTAAAGTTGGGGGCATCGTCCTCAAAAGTGCGGGTGGCAAGGGCCGCTTCAAAGCCGTAACCGGGGAACAGGTTATCCCGCATGTAGCGGTAAATGGTATCCGTCTGGTCACCGTTGGTCACAATGGTGGTATCGTTCAGGGTCAGAACCGGGTTATAGATGATCAGGTGGGGATCTTCCAGCTTGGCGGGGTCTGCGGCTACTGTGCGGATGCCGCCGGGGATGGCGTCAAACACGCGGTTGCGGCTGTTGGCGCTGCGGCCCATGATCCAGTAAGCAATCATGGCCTTGGTGCCGTCCGGCGAACGGCCGATGCAGATGCCGCGGCCGGGATATTCGTTACCGGCCAGATAAGTATAAAGATTCTTTTTCATGCGGGAATCCTCCTTGTTCGGTCAGGCTTCGCCATTGCACACCATGGCAATGGCCTGGGGCAGCAACTTCCATTCGGCTTCCACCATCACGCGCTTCTGCAGCACTTCGGGGGTATCACCGGGCTGCACTTCCACGGCTTTTTGCAGCAGGATGGGCCCGCCGTCACACACTTCATTGACAAAGTGGACGGTAGCGCCGGTCACTTTCACGCCGCGCTTCAGCGCTTCCTCATGCACTTTCAGGCCATAGTAGCCGGGGCCGCAAAAGCTGGGAATCAGGCTGGGGTGGATGTTCAGGATGCGGTTGGGGTAAGCGGCAATCACGCTGGGGCCCAGCACGCTCAAAAATCCTGCCAGAACCACCAGCTCAATGCCATGGTCTTTCAGCACACTCAGCAGGGCAGTGTCAAACTCCTCGCTGGTGGCGTAATCCTTGCGGCGCACCACGGCGGTTTCCACGCCGAAGTTTGCAGCGCGTTCCAACGCATACACACCAGGTTTGCTGGCAACCACCAGGGTAACCTTACCGTTGGGGTTCTCCCCGCGGCGTTCGCTTTCCAGGATGGCCTGCAGGTTGGTGCCGCCGCCGGAAACCAGCACAGCAATCTTCATCATACCAGCTGCACCCCGCTGCCTTCGCCAATCACACCAAGGCGGTAAGCATCCTCGCCGTTGGCTTTCAGGATCTCAATGGCCTTGTCGGCATCCTCGGCAGCCACGGTCAAAATCATACCAACGCCCATGTTGAAGGTGTTGAACATATCGCGCTCCGGAATGTTGCCCTCTTTAGCCAGCACATCAAACAGCACGGGGGTGCGTACATCGCTCTTCTTGATCACCGCGCAGCAGCCGGCTTTCAGGCTGCGGGGAATGTTCTCGTAAAAGCCGCCGCCGGTAATGTGGGAAACGCCCTTGACGGTAACTTCCTTCATCACGGCCAGCACAGGCTTGACATAAATCTTGGTGGGGGCCAGCAGGGCTTCGCCCAGGGTCTTGTCCATGCCGTCAAAGGTCTTTTTCAGCACATCGGGGTTGTTCTCCAGGTCAAAGATCTTGCGCACCAGGGAGAACCCGTTGGAGTGTACGCCGGTGGAAGGCAGGGCAATGATCACATCGCCGGGCTGCATGGTGGAGTTGTCCAGGATCTTGCTCTTGTCCACAGCGCCAACGGTAAAGCCGGCCAGGTCGTACTCGTCCTCCGGGTAAAAACCGGGCATCTCGGCGGTCTCACCGCCAACCAGGGCACAGCCAGCCTGCACGCAGCCTTCGGCTACACCGGCAACCAGCTCGGCAATGCGCTCCGGCACGTTTTTGCCGCAGGCGATGTAATCCAGGAACACCAGCGGCTTGGCACCGGCGCAGATGACATCGTTCACGCACATGGCAACGCAATCAATGCCAACGGTGTCATGTTTGTTCATGTACTGGGCAATGCGCAGCTTGGTACCAACGCCGTCCGTGCCGGAAATCAGCACGGGGTGGGGCATATCGGTGCAGTCCAGCTCAAACAGGCCGCCAAAGCCGCCCAGACCGCCAATGCAGTGCTCGTTCATGGTGCGGGCAACATACTGCTTCATCAGTTCAACGGAGCGGTAACCGGCAGTGATATCCACACCGGCAGCTGCGTAACTCTCAGAATAGCTCTTTTCCATCTTCTTACTCTCCTAACTTCTTCTCGTTTTTGGGACGGTCATTCAGGTGGCGTTCATGGATATCGGTGGAAAGCACCTCTTCCGGCCTCACGGCATACTCGCCGGTAAAGCAGGCGGTGCAGAAACCGCATTTTGCGTTCTTGGCCAGCTGCACCACATGCTCGGTGGACAGGTAGCCCAGGGTGTCGGCCCCGATGATCTCATTGATCTGCTCCACATTGCGGCCCGTGGCCACCAGCAGCTTCTGGTCGGGGATGTCAGTGCCGAAGTAGCAGGGGTATTTGAACGGGGGGGCCGAGACCCGGAAGTGGACTTCCTTTGCACCGGCATCCCGCAGCAGCTTGATGATGCGGGCGGAGGTGGTGCCGCGCACGATGGAGTCATCCACCAGCACGACCCGCTTGCCCTTGACGGTGCTGGACACCACGTTCAGCTTGATGCGCACGCTGTTTTCGCGCTGCTTCTGGCTGCCCTGGATAAAGGTGCGGCCGATGTATTTATTCTTGATGAAGCCGATGCCGTAGGGGATGCCGCTCTCCTGCGAGTAGCCGAGCGCCGCATCCAGACCGGAATCCGGCACGCCGATGACCACATCGGCCTCCACGGGGTGCTCCTGTGCCAGGAACCGGCCTGCCTGCTTACGGGCCTCGTGCACCGAGCTGCCCTCGATGATGCTGTCCGGGCGGGAGAAATAGATGAACTCGAACACGCACATCTGGGTGTCCGGGCGGCCGCAGTGATCCTTGA
>ERZ827197.2812-NODE-2812-length-10892-cov-3.723078_pt1 | contig 10892 bp, 10 predicted proteins | sample MGYA00519867_ERZ827197 | MGnify/ENA primary metagenome ERZ827197 (study PRJEB31778, sample SAMEA3449278) | human gut metagenome | biome: human gut; feature: human-associated habitat; material: faeces | place: United Kingdom | collected 2010/2012 ...
GGAGGCTTTGGTGCAGCTCTGTTTTGACCCACAAAATGAGCAGCAAGTAAAAAATCAAGGAGAACGAATCGAGCCTACGGTGGATTGCCATTGAGTGATCCGCCGTGGGCTTGTTTGCTGTTAAAAGAAAATTGGAAAAAACGTTCTAAAGTTAGATGAGTAGATAAAGGGGTACTGGGAGGAAGCAAACCTATGGCGGAGAAAAAGAAAATACTGTACATAGTCGAAGCTATGGGCGGAGGCGTATTTACTTACATTGTAGATTTAGCAAATGAACTGGTAAATAAATATGATATGTACATTGCGTATGCAGTAAGAAAGCAGACACCGAAAAATTATAAGGACTATTTTGACAAAAGAATTCATCTGATTGAAGTAAAGAATTTTGGAAGAGCAATCAATCCAACAAAGGATATTGCTGCGTTCTTTGAGGTAAAGAAAATTGCGGCAGAGGTAAAACCAGATGTGATTCATCTGCACAGCAGCAAAGCAGGAGCGATTGGTCGAGTTGCATTTGATGGAAAAATTCCGATGTTCTATACGCCGCATGGATATAGCTTTTTAATGGAGAATTGTAATCCTACAAAACGCAGAGTTTTTAAGTTGATTGAGTCAGTTTGTGCCAAAAGAAACTGTACTACAATTAGCTGCAGTGTAGGTGAGCATCAGGAAACCTTAAAGCTTACCAAGAATGCTGCTTATGTGAATAATGGCATCAATATGAAAGAACTTCAAGAGATTGTTAACCAGACAGAAAAAGTAGCGCATCCGTTTACCGTTTTTACCCTCGGAAGAATTTGCTACCAGAAAAATCCAACATTATTCAACACGATTGCAGAATTGTTGCCGGATGTCAGATTTGTCTGGATTGGTGATGGTGAGCTACGGGAGGAACTGAAAAGTAAAAATATCGAAATTTCAGGATGGGTGGATAGAACAACTGCGATTAAGTATGCAGTCAATGCAGACGTATTTCTTCTCCCAAGCAGATGGGAGGGACTTCCAATTTCGTTGTTGGAGTCTATGTATATGAGAAAAGTTTGTGTTGTCAGCAACGTAATTGGCAATAGAGATGTGATTCATAATGGCGAAAATGGTTTTGTGTGTTCCAATACGGAGGAATTTGTAAAGGCTATTAAAGAAGCCCAGAACGGAGCAGACGGATTTACAGAACGGGCATATCAAGATGTCTTGAATATGTACAATACCAAAGCTATGGCAAAACAATATAGCGAGAAATATGATAAGGCAATAAATACTCCCCGGGGGGGGGGGGTACAGCATGAGCTAATACTGTACGTCCTAACGAATGATTATGCCACTGCAAAGGCGGTGGCATAATGCGGAAAATCAGAATATTGCATGTAGTCCAGGCTGCTGGTGGCGTAGATCGTTACATCCGAATGCTTCTCAAGTATTTGGATAAAGAAGAATTTGAAAATATCATGGTCTGCTCACAGGACTTTCATAAAGGAGACTATGAGAGATTGGCCGATGGCTTTGAGCAAATCGAAATGAACAGAGCAATCGGGATGAGTGATCTGAAGTCCATCAGAGAAGTTCGGAGGCGGATAAAGAAATATAATCCAGATATTGTTTATGCACATTCCAGTAAGGCTGGCGCGATTGCTCGTGTGGCGGATATTGGATTGAAAAATCGCTGTGTATATAACCCACATGGATGGGCGTTCAATATGCGCTGTTCCGAAAAGAAGAAAATGATGTACACAGTGATTGAAAAAATAGCTGCACCATTCTGCGATAAAATCATCTGTATTTCAGATGCAGAAAAACAATCTGCTTTAGATAAGAAGATTTGCAAAGAAGAAAAGTTGCAGGTTATTTTTAATGGTGTGGATATCAAAGCGTATGAAAATGGTACACATGGAAAAGTAACGAGAGCAGACTTAAACATACCAGAAGATGCTTTTGTGGTTGGTATGGTTGGTCGTATTAGCCCTCAAAAAGCACCTGATGTATTTGTAAGAATGGCAAAGCTTGTCAAGGATGAAGTCCCTAATGCACATTTTGTTATTGTCGGAAGTGGAAATCAAGAAGCAGAGGTCAGACAATACGCAGAAGATAATGGATTTGAGGATAGTTTACATATTACAGGCTGGGTCAATGATCCGATGAGTTATGTAGAACTTTTTGATATTGCGTGTCTGTTAAGTCGTTGGGGAGGGATTTGGTCTTGTGTTGCCGGAATATATGATGGCAGAAAAACCGATTGTGGCCACCTGCGTGGATGCAATTCCCAATATTGTTCGAAACGAGGAAAACGGACTGCTGGTTGAAGTAGATAATGCGGCAGAAGCAAGTGAAGCTGTGATTCGATTATATAGGAATGCAAAGTTTAAACAGAACCTTGTAATCCAGGGAATAAAAGATGTTCATAGTAAATTTGACGCACAGAGAGTTGCAAAAGAACATGAAAAATTATTTGAGGAATTGGTGAGGTAGATGAAAGAACTCGAACAGCCGTTAATCAGCATAATTGTGCCGGTTTACAAGGTTGAAAAGTATTTGAAAAGATGTGTGGATAGCATCCTGACACAAACATATCAGAATATGGAAGTTATATTGGTGGATGATGGATCGCCGGATAACTGTGGTGCTATCTGCGACAGGTATAAAGAGACTGACAATCGTGTTGTGGTTATTCATAAGAAAAATGGCGGCTTATCCGATGCCAGAAATGCGGCAATTCCGTTGGCCAAGGGTGAGTACATTAGTTTTATTGATAGCGATGATTGGGTTTCATCCTATTATGTGGAACATTTATACGAGGCAGTTGCCAAATGTGATGCGGATATTGGGATAAGCTGGTTTGAAAATGTATTTGAGGAAAAAGCTCTGCAATCAAAACCTGAAGAACCGCTCTCAAACTATGAATGTTTGACGGCAGAAGAATGTCTAAAAAAGCTGCTATACCAAAATGGCGTTGAAGTTTGCGCATGGGGAAAACTGTATAAGACATCACTTATCAAGCATTTAAGGTATCCTGTTGGAAAACTGTATGAAGATATACCTGTTACATACGAAGCTGTCAAGCAAAGCAAAAAAATAGCTGTGATAGGAAATGTAGATTACTATTATTTTCAACGAACAGACAGCATTCAAAACATCGCATTTAATGTGAGAAAGATGGATGGAATAGAGCATTGCCACAATATGATGAAAGCTGTTGAAGCGGATTTCCCTGAGTTGAAAAATGCTGCGGAATGCCGATATTTCAGCACGGTCTGCAATATTCTCTTCCAAATCAAAGACGATAAACATGAGTCTATAAGACGGTCGCTATGGAATGAAGTGCTCAAGTATAGAAAAGATGTTTTGTTTAATGCCGAAGCAAGAAAAAAGGCGAGAATAGCGGCAGCAATCTCTTATATGGGATATAAGACGTTGGCATTTGCTTATAAAAAGACCCAATGGAGAGGATAATTGAAAGGATTATGAGGACAGTATAGATGGAAAGTCTTGCTTTTTTACTTATTATATTAATTTTTTTACTGATGTTCAGTTATGTCCTTTGTGATAGAGATATGATGGCCCCAGATGTTTTATATATTGCTGGCTTTGTATTGGCAGTGTTTGCCGCGTCGATGAATGTATCTGCGTGGGGAATTGATTTGTCGGCAAAAACAATAATGATTATTCTGATAGGTGCTTTGAGTTTTGTAAGTGTTGGAATGCTTTATAGATTTTCTCATAAAAAGTATGCATTCCAGGGAGACACAGAAATAGAGCATATTCAAGTCGCAAGATGGAAAAATGTACTTGTGATAGCATTTGGAATTCTTACGATGGTTTTATATTACAAAGAAGCTGTTCGGTTGTCAGCATATGCGGATTCATATTGGAAGTCGTTTGGCGTAATGGTGGCGTATAAACGTGTTATTTCGTATGGTGATATGTCGTTGAATCCGGTTGTCAATCAGATGACAAAGATGGTGTATTCATTCGGATTTGTCTATATGTTTATATTTATGAATAATGTCTTTGCATCAAAAGAAAATCATCGGATTAGAAGAAATGCGGAGTATTTGATTCCAGCATTCCTTTTTGTGGCAATGTCAATTATTAAAGGAAATCGTGTTGACATTATGCAGCTTGTTGTGATGGCTGTTTTTCTGTACTATATGTTTTTACATCGCAAAGTGGGATGGAACAAACATATAAGTGGAAAAATGCTGAAAAAAGCTATTATGGTTTTTGCAATAGGAATGGTGCTTTTCTATTATATGAAAGAGCTAGTAGGAAGAGTGAGTTCGCTTAATTTTCTTGAGTATATAACTCAGTATATTGGAGGCTCCATTCAATTACTTGATCAATATGTTCGGGAATCTAGTCATGTTATAGATGTTCCGTTTGGCGAAACATTAACGGGTCTAATAACAGGATTGAGAAAACTGGGATTGACAACAGCTTCATTGAGAAAGCAGTTGGAATTCAGATATACTCCAACAGGCATTTATCTTGGAAATGTTTATACGGCATTGCGGAGATACTACAATGACGCAGGATGGATAGGCGTTGTGGTGTTTCCGGCAATACTGTCTCTAATTATGAATGCGTTTTATAGAAAAGTGCGTTTGTACAAAGATAATACAATAAAACATGTATACAATACTATTGTTTATGCAAGTCTTTTGTATGTGGTTCCTTTTCAAGCAATGGAAGATTCGTTCTATATTAACAAGGTGACTATTGGTTATGTAATGGAATTGGCTATTCTCTATGTGTGTGTGTTGTTTGTTTTCAAAAAAATAAGACTGAGATAGGAATTATTGTTCCGGTGTTTTTAAGCGTGATGTGGAAAAAATTGAAAGGGAAACAGGAGAAAAGATATTCAGTGGTGAAATAAATGGACAAAAAGTTGCAAAAAGGAATCGTGGCAGTTTTAATTGCTAATTTGGTAAATGTTGCCTTTAGCTTGGCAACAAACTTTTTATTACCCAAATATTTGTCAATCGAAAGCTATGCCGGAATAAAAGAGTTTCAACTGTATGTGTCGTATGTTGGACTTTTTCATTTGGGGTTTGTTGATGGTATATATTTGAAATATGGCGGTAAGACTTTGGGAAAAGATGTTGACAAAGAGTTTTCTACGGATTTGTCAACGATGTGCATTTTTCAAACAGTTACTACCATCGCAGTCTTGATAGTTGCGATAATACTCAGAGATCGTATTCTGGCCTTTTTTGCAATTTCTATTCTGCCACAGAATATGAGCAATTATTTCAAGTTCTTGTATCAGGCAACAGGAGAGTTTGACCTCTATGGTAAGGCAATGAATCTGACCACCATTTCAACATTTGCGTTGAATATGGTGCTGCTTTTTGTTCTTCGGACAGATAGCGTTTTCTGGTACATTGCAGGATATGTGGTTCTTTATTTCCTGATTTGGATTGTACTGGATGTCTATTTCAGAAAGAATCATACGCTTCAAAAAGGAGCTTTGTTTTCATTCAAAAGCTTTCTTTCAAATATCAAAGCAGGATTTTTGCTGACGTTAGGAAATCTATCATCAATTTTTCTCACCAGCATGGATCGCTGGTTTGTAAAAGCATTGATGGATACGCTGGCATTTGCACAATATTCCTTTGCAGTTAGTGTTGAGAACTTTTTGAATCTTGCGATAACCCCGGTTACAACGACATTATATAATTATTTCTGCCGCGTCAGTGATGAAGAAGAACATAGAAAAGTGTTCAATTATGTGGCGGTGTTTGCAACCATTATCCCGGCAGCGGCATTTCCAGTAAAATTCATTCTGGAAGTCTTTTTGACCAAATACATTGATTCGGCTGCGGTTGTATTTTTGCTCTTTTCCGCGCAGATATTCTATACCGTGATAAGAAGCATTTATGTGAACTTGTATAAAGTACAGCGAAAACAAAAAGTCTATTTTGTCAAACTGGTAATCATTCTGGCTATTGGCTTTGCACTTAACTGCGGATGCTATGCAGTCGTTCATGTAAAAGAAGCATTTGCGGTTGGAACATTGTTGTCGGCAATCGTATGGTTCTTTATTTCCAAAACGGATTTCAAGTATCTGAAATGTTCTAAAAAGACGGAAATGTACTTGTTTGTACAGCTTATCCTTTTGCTGACTTTCGGATTCACATTGCCATCGGTTATCGGCTGCATAGCTTATATGGTTGCAACGATTGCATCGTTAGGAATACTAATGAATGAGACATTGCGTGATTTAATGGGGATTGGAATTAAAATGATAAATAAGCGGAGGAAATAAAATGAAGCTTTCGATTGTGCTTTCTACATATAATGGGGAAGCGTATATTACAGAGCAGCTTGATTCAATTCTTAACCAAACCAGAAAAGCAGATGAGGTTTTGATTTTTGATGATTGCTCTACCGATAATACACCACAGATAATAAAACAATTTATTTCAGGACATAATCTGACCACATGGAAGTTCGCTGTAAATCATGAAAATAAAGGCTGGAAACGGAACTTTATGGAAGGAATCTGGAGTACATCGGGAGACCTTGTATTTCCATGCGATCAGGACGATATTTGGATGCCGCAAAAGCTTGAACAGATGGAAAAAATCATGGCTGAAAATCCTCAGATCATGGTGCTTACATCGAATTATGAATCCTTTTATGATTCTGGAAAACGGGTATGTGGGCCAGAAAAGGATGATGGAAAACTTATAAAACAGCCGTTGTCGAATAAGGTGTTTAATATTCGTTATCCTGGCTGCACATATTGTATAAGAAGAGAGTTTGTCGAAATAAGTAAAAAACATTGGCAGGTAGATTTTCCGCATGACGCACTGTTTTGGCGGATGGGAATGTTTTCGGATTCGTTATATTCATATAATATGAGCCTGATTCAGTGGCGGAAGCATACAGACAGTACCTTTACTAAAGAAAGTAATCGTAACCGCACATATAAGAAAAAGCTGGAATCTATGGATTATGCAAGGCGAGTAGTAGACGATTTGCATGACTTTGTAGAAGATAATGTTTGCTCACAGGAAAAGATTGATGTACTTGATATGTCAAAAAAATGGATTGAGTGCAGGAAAGCGTTTTATTTGAGCAAGAATCCATGTGATGGAGTGAAGTTACTTAAATATATAAATTGTTATGATAGAGTAAAACAGTATTTGGGAGATTGGTATTTGGTATATGGAAAAGAAAATAAAAATTGATGTCATAACGCTTCATGCGGTGCAGAACTATGGTTCAGTATTACAAGCTTTGGCAACTCAGGAAATATTAAAGCAGCATGGCTGTGACGTTACGATCATAGACTATGTAAGAGAAGATGTTCGGTATGAAAATCTAGTAAAAAAATGGAGTGGTGGGAATCCAATTAAAGCACTTGCGATTATCCCGACGATTCTCAGATGGAAAAACGTATTTCAGTCTTTTGTGAAAAAGTATCTTGATTTGAGTGAAAACACATATACAACGGAGGATGACTTTGAAAGTTATCCCTTGGATGCAGATGCGTATTGTACTGGAAGCGACCAAGTATGGAATTCAAAATGGAATAATGGGATTTTGCCATGTCTATATTTAAGCTTTGTGCCGAATGACAAGTATAAGTTTGCCTTTTCAGCAAGCTTTGGGCAAAGCAAATTATCAACAGAGGAAATCAATAAAACCAAGCCTTATCTTGAACAATATAATAGGATTTCGGTTCGAGAAAGCGAAGCAAAAGTCATTTTAGATGAACAATACAACATTAAAAACAGTGTACATCTTGTTGATCCGACATTGTGTGTCTCTGGAGATTTTTGGCGTAAATATGAGACACCTAGAAAAATAAAAGATGATTATATACTTATCTATAATTTGAATCGGAGCAAAGAGTTTGACCGATATGCAGTTGAACTTTCCAAACGGACAGGATTAAAATTGGTACGTTTTTGCACACGGTATGATCAGTTCTATCGTCCTGGAAAAAGTATGCTCGTGCCAGAAGTATTTGATTTTATCAGTTTGATTGATAATGCAAAATTTGTATTAACTGATTCTTTTCATGCAACGGCTTTTTCTTTGAATTTGCATACGGAACCTATTTGTGTTTATCCCAAAGAATTCGGCGGACGGCTTGAGAGTATTTTGAGGCAGACAAACACAACACAAAGACATATTGATAATTATGAGGATTTTGATGTTGTGAATCGAGCAGTGGATTTTAAGCAAGTCGATGAAATATTGAACGGAGAAAGAAATAAGGCGAATAACTTTATTGATACCGTAATAGAGGATGTTTTGAAACAAAGCAAGAAAGGGGTGAATACAAAGTGAAAACAGTATGCACCAAAGATAATTGTACTGGTTGCATGGCCTGTGTGGAAAGTTGCCCCAAAAATGCAATTAAGATTGTTGATGAATTGGATTCATACAATGCGATAATAAATGAGGAACAATGTGTGAATTGTGACCTATGCAGAAAAGTGTGTCAGAACAATAGAAATGTAAAGTTTACTCAACCGATCATGTGGAAACAGGGATGGGCAAGAGATACTTTAGTTCGGTCGAGTTCATCTTCTGGAGGAGTAGCGCAAGCGATAGAACGTGCCTTTGTCAGAACAGGCGGTATTGTGTGTAGTTGTGCTTTTGAAAAGGGAACATTTGGTTTTATGTTTGCCGAATCAGAAAAAGAAGTTGAAAAATTCAAAGGCTCAAAGTATGTTAAGAGTAATCCGAGTGGAATTTATAAGAAGATAAAGGAATACTTGATTGCTGGGAGAAAGGTTCTATTTGTAGGTTTGCCTTGCCAAGTAGAAGCAGTTAAATGCTATGTTGGAGAAAAACTTGACAATAGTTTATATACGGTTGATTTGATTTGTCATGGCTCGCCATCACCTAAAGTCTTGGATATGTTTTTGGCACAGTATGATATTGATACCCCAAAATTGTCGGATATTCAATTCCGTAACAAAAACAACTTTGCTGTAAGAGAAGGTACAAGTTATATTGTGCAGAAAGGTGTATTAGATAAATACTCTATATCTTTTTTGAATTCAATATCTTACACAGAGAATTGTTATCATTGCCAGTATGCTAATATCATGCGTGTCTCTGATATTACGCTTGGCGATTCTTGGGGGAGTAATCTTGATATCCAAGAACAAAGGAAAGGAATTTCTCTGATTCTAAATCAGACCCCAAAGGGGAAAGAACTATTAGAACAGTCTGAGTTAGAACTTATGGATGTTGAATTGAATCGAGCAATAGAACATAATCATCAGCTCAGGCATCCATCTATTAAACCAAACACAAGAGAAATCTTTTTTGGTGAAATAAAAAACGGAAAGAATTTTAATGCTATTGTAAGAAAGCTGTATCCAAAGCAAAGCGCAAAGCAATTAGTAAAGATGTTTTTGATTAAAGCAAAAATAATCGGGGGGGGGTATGACAAATTATGGAATAAGTTATGTTGTGAAGTAAACGTAAGTGTCATAAACCTCGATAGCCCAATGCTATTTTGGGTTAAAGATGTAGATCGCAACATAGGGCGAATTCCTAGATATAATCTTTTGATCTCATAAAATTGAAGACTTGAGAATTCAGAGGATAATATCCAGAAATGTAAAGGGGAATGAGACTATGTTGCCAAAAGAAACAAGTGAATTTATAGAACAGAAGTTGATAAATGTTACAGACAAAGTAACTGTTATTGTGCCTGTATATAATGTATCGTCTTTTTTGAGTAAGTGTATTGAGTCAATATGTGAACAGGAATATCCATTTTTGGAAATCATTCTTGTCGATGATGGGTCAACGGATGAATCTGGAAAAATATGTGATTCTTATGCGGAGAAAGATGCGCGGATTAAAGTTATCCACAAACAAAATCAAGGAGTGAGTTCAGCAAGAAATACAGGACTTGATGTGGCAACGGGGCGGTGGATATGTTTTGTGGATGGGGACGATTACATAATGCCAGAATATGTAAGCTATATGCTGGCATTAGGGGTTGCTTACGATGCAGATATTGCATTGACAACACATATGTTTGGAAGCTTTGACAATAAGCAGATGGATGCAGATGATGTAAGAATATGGACTGGTGAAGATGCAGTAGAAGCGATTTTATGTTATAAGGTGCCGATAGGATGCTACTGTAAAATGTTCAAACGGGAAATATTGAAAACAACAAGATTCATACCTGAAGTGTTTATTGGAGAAGGATTCAATTTTAATGTTGCAGCTTTTCAAAAATCAAATCGAATCCTTGCAGGAAAGTTGAAAACATATTTTTATCGTCGAGATAATCCTACAAGTGCAATGACTAAGTTTTCAATAAAAAAATGTGAGTGTGGACTGAAAGCGTTAGACATTATAAAAGAGAATTTACAAATACATACAGATAGAGTTCAGACTGCATGGGAATTTGCAGATTGGCGCACCCACTCAGATTTCTATGATGCAATGGTATTAGCGAAAGTTAAGAATGAGTATCCGGAATTCTATCGAAAATGTTTGAATGTCACAAAACAGAGAGCTTTGGTGGCATTAAAAGTCCCAACAACAAGATCGAATAAGATTAGAGCTATTTTAATGAGGGTATGTCCGGCTATTATACCGTTCATGCTAAAGATCAGAGAAAAACGCCATAACGTAAATATTACTCATCGGTGAACTTACATATTTGCAGAGATTTAGCTTAAAAAATCTTCCTTTTACCAGCGCTTATAAAATAAAACAGGGGATATTAATACGGAATAAAAAGTTGCGGTTTTTATGAGTAAACAATCAAAAAGCACACCTTTTGCTGTGTAATTATGTCGCCCACAAATATTACATATCGGGGTCAAATTCTATGAAATACTAATAATGAGTGAATATGTTCTAAAAGTTTTCTAAAGAAAGTATAACATAAAGAAATTACGAATCTG
>ERZ827197.2817-NODE-2817-length-10883-cov-3.676579_pt1 | contig 10883 bp, 8 predicted proteins | sample MGYA00519867_ERZ827197 | MGnify/ENA primary metagenome ERZ827197 (study PRJEB31778, sample SAMEA3449278) | human gut metagenome | biome: human gut; feature: human-associated habitat; material: faeces | place: United Kingdom | collected 2010/2012 ...
CCTACATTGCAGCCTCTGGTACACCACCTGCAATGTAGGCGTTGCGGCGGTTCTGGAATCCCGCCAGATCGCTGAATGCCGTGAGATCCACGTCTCCGCCCTTGCGGCTGTCCTTGACCAGAATGGTCGCCGTGCGGCTGTAAATCTTCGGGGTGCTGGCCAGATAGTAGTAGGCCGCGCAGAGACAGCATACGGTCGAAAGCACGAACCAATACCAGTTGGCGATCACCATGCGGATGATGTCGTGCAGGGTGATCGTGTTCGTCAGTTCTTCGTTGTTGGTCTGTATCTGTGAATTGATCTGTTGTTCTGCCATGGAGCCTTGCTATTTGGTGAGGGTTACGATGAGTGTCGCCACCGAAATCGCCGTTCCCACCAGCGAAAGGTAGAAATTGCGGTTCTGGCTGATCTCGCCCGTCTGCGCCTTGTACTTGTTGGGTTTCACGTATACCACGTCGTTCTGCTGGAGGTAGAAAGCCGGGGAGTTGAAGATGTCGGTCGATGTGAGGTCGAGGTATTCGATCGTGCGCACGCCGTCCACCTCGTGCGTCACGGCCACCTCCGAACGCACGCCGTATACGGTCATGTCGCCGGCCATCGCCAGAGCGTCGAAAATCGAAACCTTGTCGCGTGTGACATCGTAGAATCCGGGGCGGGCCACTTCGCCGATGACCGAAATCTTCATGTCGGCGAACTGTACGTTGACCGTGGGGTCGTTGATATATCCGCCGTCGATGATCTTCTTGGCGATGGCCTGGGCCAGTTCGCTGCGGGTCTTGCCCTTGCATTCGATCTTGCCGATCACGGGCATTTCGAGCATGCCGTTCTCGTCGACGGTGCGCATCTGGAGCGCCTGCGAGTTTGCCGCGCTGGAGACGTTGGTTCCCGTGAGCGAATTGTAGGAGGTCGCCGAGTTGAACGGCACTGCCAGTTCGGGGTCCTTGCTGTTGACGACGATCGTCAGCCGGTCGAGCGGCTTGATGCGGATCTGTCCGTTTTCGGCGATTTGTTCGGGTGTGAAGGGCTGGGCGTCCTGCAGATACCATACGCGCTTCTGTGCGGAGCACGAAACGAGCAGTATGCCGAGGACCGCTGTCCCGATGAGAAGGCAGAGTTGCTTCATTTTTAATAAGGCGTTGATTGTAATTACGTGCGCAAAGATATAAATTAATTCTGAAAAACAGCCGCTTTTCGAAGGTGATATTTTACAAGTATGTAGGTAATGCGTTGCCGGATACGTGTTTTTTTTGCAAAAAAATCGTATCTTTGGTATCCGAAATTCAAAAAATGATAGACTGCTGCATATTCGATTTGGACGGAGTTGTCGTCGATACGGCCCGCTACCACTATCTGGCGTGGGCCGCGCTGGCTCGTGAACTGGGCTTTGAATTCACGCCCGTGCAGGGCGAAGCGACCAAGGGTGTGAGCCGCATGGCGTCGCTGGAGATCGTCCTGCGCGCCGGAGGACTTGAGGGGCGTTTTTCCGCCGCCGAGAGGGAGCGTCTCGCCGCCGAAAAGAATGCGCGTTACCTGCGTTTTGTTTCGCAAATGACACCCGCCGAGGTGCTTCCGGGCGTGGCGGCGTTTTTGCACGACGTGCGCAGCCGCGGCGTGCGGACGGTGCTCGGCTCGGCGTCGAAGAACGCGGGGACGATCCTCGACCGGTGCGGCCTTCGGCCGCTGTTCGACGCCGTGGTCGACGGCAACGAGGTTTCGCGGGCCAAACCCGATCCCGAGGTTTTCCTGAAGGGTGCCGCCGCCGTGGACGCCGCGCCTTCCGTGTGCGTGGTCTTCGAGGACGCCGCCGCGGGTATCGAGGCTGCTTCGCGTGCGGGCATGCGTTCGGTGGGCGTCGGGGGCGGTGCGTCGCTTTCGGCCGCCACGATGCGGCTGGAAACCTTCGCGGGGTTTACGTTTGAACAATTGGCGATGAAGATCGACCGGGACTGATTGCAACCCCGGCGCAACGCCGCGGAAGGCTGCGGCCGGGGCGGTGAAACGAGCGATAAAGAGTATAGATTATGAACGACGGATATGTAAAAACCGATCCCTGGCGCCTCGTCGAGGATCGCTTCGACCCTTCGCGGGCGCTCTCTTCCGAGTCGCTCTTCGCGCTGGGCAACGGCGTGATGGGCGGCCGGGCCAATTTCGAGGAGCGTTACTCGGGCGAGACGCTTCAGGGCAATTATATCGGCGGGGTCTATTATCCCGACAAGACCCGCGTGGGGTGGTGGAAGAACGGCTACCCGGAGTATTTCGCCAAGGTCCCGAACGCCGCGTTCTGGATCGGGGTCGATGTCGCGGTCGACGGCGAGCCGCTCGACCTGGCGACCGTCGCGGAGGTGAAGAGCTTTTACCGCGAGACGGACATGCGCCGCTCGGTGCTGACGCGCCGCATGAGGGTCGTGCTGAAAAACGGCGTCGAGGTGGCCGTCGAGACGGTTCGTTTCCTCTCGCTGGCGCGCCGCGAACTGGGCGTCGTGAAATACGCCGTCACGCCGCTCAACCGGGCGGCCCGGATCACCTTCTCGCCCTATGTCGACGCCGACGTGCGCAATGCCGACGCCAACTACGACGAAAAGTTCTGGGAGGAGGTCTCGACCGAGGCCGACGCCACGCAGAGCCGTACCAAAAAGAGCGGTTTCGAGGCGGCCTGGGCGCAGGCCGTCGAGCTGGACGGCGCCGAGTGGCATTGCGAAACCCGCCCCGAGAAGGTCCGGGCCACCGCAGCGGTCAGCCGTGAAAAGGGCTGCGCCGCCGTCTTATATAAATATGCGGGCATCTGCTCGTCGCTCAACCACGCTCCGGCGGACCTTATCGCCGCGGCGCGCTGCGTCGCGGCTTCGGGACAGGAGGCGGGCTTCGAGGCCCTGCTCAAAGAGCAGACGGCCGCCTGGGCCGCCCGCTGGCACGGCTGCGACATCGAAATCGGGGGCGACGCCCGGGCGCAGCAGGGCATCCGCTTCTGCATCTTCATGTTGCTGCAAACCTATACCGGGGTGGACACCCGTCTGAATATCGGTCCGAAGGGCTTCACGGGCGAGAAATACGGCGGCGTGACCTACTGGGACACCGAGGCCTACTGCCTGCCGTTCTACCTGGCCACCGCCGGGCGGGCCGTCGCCCGCGAACTGCTCGTCTACCGCTACAACCAGCTCGACAAGGCCATTGAAAACGCCGCGAAGCTGGGCTTCCGCGACGGTGCGGCGCTCTACCCGATGGTCACCGTCAACGGCGAGGAGTGCCACAACGAGTGGGAGATCACCTTCGAGGAGATCCACCGCAACGGCGCCGTCGCCTACGCGATTTTCAACTACATCCGCTATACCGGCGACACGGCGTATTTGGCCGACTGCGGGCTGGAGGTGCTGCTGTCCGTGGCGCGCTTTTGGGCGCAGCGCATCACGTGGTCCGGGGCGCGGCAAAAATATGTCATGCTGGGCGTCACGGGTCCCAACGAGTACGAGAACAACGTCGACAACAACTGGTATACCTCCTACATCGCCTGCTGGTCGATGCGCTATGCCGCCGAGTCGGCGGCGTGGGTGCGTGAAAACCGGCCTGCGGACTACGCGCGCATCTGCGCGAAGCGACGTTTCGACGAGACGGCCGAGACGAAGCGGTGGCTCGAAATCGCCGACGGCATGTACTTCGGCGAGGACCGCGAACTGGGCATCTTCCTCCAGCAGGACGGCTATCTGGACAAGGAGCAGACGTTGGCCAAAGACCTCGACCCTGCGGATCGCCCCATCAACCAGCGCTGGTCGTGGGACCGCATCCTGCGCTCGTGCCTGATCAAGCAGGCCGACGTGTTGCAGGGGCTTTATTTCTTCGGCGACGATTTCGACCTCGACACCGTCCGCCGCAACTTCCGCTTCTACGAGGCGCGCACGGTCCACGAATCGTCGCTCTCGCCCTGCGTCCACGCCATCCTCGCCGCGCGTATCGGCGATCTGGACAAGGCCTACGAACTCTACCTGCGCACGGCGCGCCTGGACCTCGACGACTACAACCGCGAGGTCCGCGAGGGCTGCCATGTCACTTCGATGGCGGGTTCGTGGCTCTCGGTGGTCGAGGGTTTCGGGGGCATGCGCGTCCGCGACGGCGTGCTGTCGTTCGACCCGCAGCTGCCGGCCGCGTGGGAGTCCCTCTCGTTCAAGGTCAATTTCCAGGACCGGGTCCTGACGGTCCGGATCACCCGCAATGCGGTCGAGGTGGCGAACGAAGGTGCCCCCGTCGAACTTGAAATCCGCGGCGTGCGCCGGCTGATCGCGGACAAGGTAATTATGAATTGTGAATTATGAATTGTTTTTGGCCGCAGGCTGTCCTGTATGAAATGAACGTGCGCCAGCTCACGCCCGAAGGCACGCTGCGCGCGGCAACTTCAAAACTGCCTTTCCTCAAAGACCTCGGCGTCGACGCCGTGTGGCTCATGCCGGTCTATCCGATCGGGGAGGCCGGGCGCAAAGGCTCGCTCGGCTCCTACTATTCGATCCGCGACTACTGTGCCGTGAACCCCGAGCTGGGCACGATGGCCGACTTCGACGCCTTCGTCGCCGAGGCCCACCGCCTCGGCATGCGGGTCCTGCTCGACTGGGTGGCCAACCACACGGCGCGCGACGCGCGGTGGATCGCCGAAAAGCCCGCCTCGTGGTACGAACGCGACGCCGCGGGCCGTCCCGCCGTGCCGTGGGACTGGTCCGACACCGCCAAACTCAACTACGCCGACCGCGACGTGTGGCGCGCGCAGGCCGACGCCATGGAGTTCTGGCTCACGCAGCACGACGTCGACGGATTCCGCTGCGACATGGCGATGCTGGTTCCCATCGAGTTCTGGAACGAGACCTCGCTGCGCCTGCGGCGTGTGAAGCCCGATCTGTTCATGCTGGCCGAGGCCGAGGAGCGGAATCTTTTCGAGGAGGGGGCTTTCGACGCCTGCTACGCCTGGCGGATGCACCACCTGATGAACGACGTGGCCCGGCAGCGCACCCGCGTCACGGCTCTGCGCGACTACATCTACGCCGACCGCGACGACTATCCCGACTCGGCCATGCGGCTGGCGTTCACGTCGAACCATGACGAGAATTCGTGGAACGGCTCCGAATTTTCCAGATTGGGCGATGCGCGCGAGATCATGGCGGTCTTCACGTTCGTCGTGCCGCGCGGCCTGCCGCTGATCTACACCGGGCAGGAGATCGGCTACGACCATTCGTTCGCCTTCTTCGACCGCGATCCGATTCCCCGTTACGAGGCCAACGCTTTCACCGGGTTCTACCGCCGCCTCACGGCGTTGCGCCACGACAACCCGGCCCTGGCGGCGGGGGAGCGGGGCGGCGCGATGACCGAGATCCGCAACAACGCCGAGGACTGCCTGATGACGCTGGTCCGCGAGACGGCTGACAACCGTGTCGTTGCGGTGATGAACCTCTCGCCCTACGCCATCCATGCCGATTACTATACGGGCATCTACGCCGGGATGTACACCGACGCCATGACGGGCGAGCCTTACGAGCTTCGCGGCCGCGTCGAGGAGGATATGGCCCCGTGGAGCTACCGGATATTGTGTAATTAAAAATTGAGAATTAAGAATTAAAAATTATTATTTGCGAATGATTGGCTGTTGTAATGCTCTTTGCAGCCCGACTGTTCGGGCCGTTGTGATGCAGTCTGCGTTATAATTTTTCATTTTTCATTTTTAATTCTTCATTTTCTTTATCTTTGCCGCATGAGAAACATTGCGATCCTTTGCCTGCTGCTCGCCTGTGCGCTGCCCGCCCTTGCGGGAACCTACCGCGCGGACGAGATTCCCAATGTTCAGCGTATGGACCGGCGGCGCTATGTCTCCGATCCCGACGGTATCCTGTCGCCTGCCGCCGTGGCGCATATCGACTCCGTCTGCGCCTCGCTGCGTGAGCGGGGCCTCGCGCAGGTCGCCGTCGTCGCCGTCGACGACATCGCGGGCGGCGATACGTTCTCGTTCGCCGTCGATCTGTTCCGCAGCTGGGGCGTAGGCTCGGCCAAAAGCAATAACGGACTGGGCATCCTGCTGGTGAAGGACCTGCGTGAGATACGCTTCGTCACGGGCGGCGGCCTCGAAGGCATCCTTCCCGACGCGCTCTGCAAACGCATCCAGCTCAACTATATGCTTCCGGCCTTCCGCGAGGGGGATTACAGCGCGGGCATGGTCGCCGGGGTGGGGGCTGCGGCCACGATCCTCGAAGGCGGCGAGGTCGATCTGGGCGGCGACGCCGACGAGGACCTTCCGGCATGGATGATCTTCACGATCGTCTTCGGCTTCGTGATCTTCCCGCTGGGCATGGTGCTGGCGAACTACTATTTCTCCCGCCGTTGCCCGAAGTGCCGTAAGCTGACGCTGAAACAGCAGTCGCAGCAGGTGTTGAGCGTCACGCGGAACTACCGGCTGGTCGAATATACGTATGTCTGCCCGAACTGCGGTGCGGTCGTGAAGCGGCGTTCGCGCAACCTGCGCGACGACAATTTCGGCGGCGGGGCCGGGGGCGGCACGATCATCGGCGGCGGCTTCGGACGCGGCATGGGCGGCGGCATGGGCGGCGGCTTCGGAGGAGGCTCCTTCGGCGGCGGCGGAGCCGGTTCGCGCTGGTAGTTTAAGGTGCAGAGTTCCGGGGCGTTGCATGTTGGGCTGAAAAGCGTCTGCAATTCGGTTGCGTCGCGACAAGCCCTTCCCCTGAAGGAAGGGTTTGGGACGGGGTCTGGCTTGTAAACGGCGCCGGAGGCTGCGACTGCAGCGGTTTGATGCGAAATGAGTTTAAATATATAAATAGCTTCTGTTATGAAAAAATGGATTTGGATCGGCGTAGTCGCCGTGGTGGCGATCTTCTTTTATGCGACCTATAACGGTTTTGTGAACAGGGAGGAGGGGCTTAAAAGCGCCTGGTCCAATGTCGAGACGCAGTACCAGCGGCGTGCGGACCTGATTCCCAACCTGGTCAACACCGTGAAGGGCTACGCGGCCCACGAGACGCAGACCTTGAACGAGGTTACCGAGGCGCGCGCCCGGGCCACGTCGATCAACCTTTCGGCCGACGACCTGACGCCCGAGCGGCTCGCACAGTTCCAGCGGGCGCAGGCCGAGGTGCGCTCCGCGCTGGGCCGCCTGATCGCCGTGTCGGAGAGCTATCCCGACCTGAAGGCCAACCAGAATTTCCTCGAATTGCAGGCCCAGCTCGAAGGGACCGAGAACCGCATTGCCGTCGCCCGCAAGGACTTCAACGCCGCGGCGCAGCAGTACAACGTTTCGGTGCGCCGCTTCCCGGCCAACCTCGTCGCGCGGATGTTCGGCTTCGGCCAGAAGCCCTATTTCGAGTCGGCCGAAGGGGCCGCGGCCGCTCCGCAGGTCACCTTCTAAATGATCTCGGAACGTTCCCGCGGTTATGTGCTGGGAGCCATAGCCGCGGCCAGCTACGGACTGAATCCGCTCTTTGCGCTGCCGCTTTACGGCGCGGGCCTGGGAGTGGATTCCGTGCTGTTCTACCGCTATGTGCTGGCTGTGGTGATGCTGGGTGCGCTGATGCTGTTCCGGCGGCAGTCGTTCGCCCTGCGGCGGCGCGACGTCCTGCCGCTTGCGGCTATGGGCGTGCTCTTCTCCGTCTCGTCGCTGCTGCTTTTCGAGAGTTACAACCTCATGGACGCCGGCATCGCCTCGACGATCCTGTTCGTCTATCCGGTGATGGTCGCGGTCATCATGGCCGTGGGTTTCCGCGAGCGGGTCACCGCCGCCACGGTCGTCTCGATCGCCCTGGCGTGCGGGGGCATCTCGCTGCTCTACAAAGGGGGCGACGGCGCGACGCTCAACCTCGCGGGCGTCGTGCTGGTCTTCCTTTCGGCGCTCTCCTATGCGGTCTGGATCGTCGCCGTCAACCGCTCGTCGCTCAAGGACCTTCCGACCGAGAAACTCACCTTCTACTGTCTGGTTTTCGGCTCGCTGGTCTATGTCGTTCGGCTGCGGGGCTGTGCCGATCTGCAACCCGTCCCTTCGCCCCTGATGTGGGTCAACGCCGTTGCGCTGGCGCTTTTCCCGACGATCGTTTCGCTGGTCGCGATGGCCGGGGCCATCCGCCGCATCGGCTCCACGCCCACGGCGATCCTCGGGGCGCTGGAACCCGTCACGGCGTTGTTTTTCGGCGTCGCGGTCTTCGGCGAGCGGTTCACGCTGCGCATCGGAACCGGCGTTTTGCTGATCCTCGTCGCCGTGACGCTCATCATCGCCGGCAAATCAATCCGCATCCCCACCTCCGTCACGCACCTGGCCCGGTGGATGGCCCGTCCGCGCCTGCCGCGCTGGGCCGTGCGCTGGGCGCGCCGCCTGCCGCTGCCGCGTATCCGCCGTACCCGCTGACGGATTTTGCAAAAACGCGCCGGCGCCGGAGGAATCTCCTCCGACGCCGGCGCGTTTGTCTTCGTACCGTTACAGCCGGCTCTTTTCGTCGGCCGACCCCGCCTCGACGGCTTTGCGCTTGAAGGCCTTCCCCGACTTGAAGTTGTAGGTCAGCCCGATTCGGAACGAGCGGTTGCTCCACGTCTGCCGGGCGTTCATCGTGCGGACGAATCCGTCGCCGTGCGCTCCGATCACCTGTCCCTGGTCCAGAAGGTTCTGCACCGAGAACGAGGCGGTGAACCGGTCGCCGAAGCGTTTCTTCACGCCGGCCTGCAACCGGTGGTCGGGTTCGACCCAGCAGTTGCCCAGGTCGATGCGGCTCTGATAGTTGTACGAGAGGTCGATGTAGAATTTAGCCGGGAGCGTGAAGGTCGTCGAGATGCTGCCGAATGCCCAGTTGTAGAAAGTTTCGGCGCCGTGCTGCTCGACGCGCTCACCGTGGCGCATGTAGGTGAAGTTGGCGTTCAGTTGCCACCATTTCGCGGGCTGGAAAGGCAGATTGACCGAGACGTAATAGTTTTTGGTGCGGTCGTAGTTGACCCATGCCAGTTGCAGCAGGTCGGGATTCTCCGGGTCGGCCTGTATCGTCTGCTGAATCTCGCCGCTGACGAGCTGCACGCCGGCCGTGAGGGTGTATTTGTGGGCGGCCACCAGCGTGAGGTTCACGTCCTGCTTGAACGCCGGGTCGAGCGACGGGTTTCCCGTCTGGTAGGTGTAGTCCGAAATCTGCATCCGCTGGGGGTTGAGGCACCAGAAGCGCGGCCGTTCGATGGTCCGGGCGTATTGGGCGATCAGCGACCATCCTTTCTCCTTCGAAAGGGCGAAGGAGACGTTGGCGTTTGGAAAGAGCGAGAAATAATCCTGTCCGACGCTTTTTCCCGTCGTGTGGGTGTATTCGCCGCGCAGACCAGCCACGAGGCCCCAGCGGCCGAGCTGCGCCGAGGCGACGGCGTAGGCCGCCGCGATGTTCTCCGTGTAGTCGATCGTGAAGCTCTGGTTGTCGTTGCGCGTCCATGCGTCGCCCTTGAGGTATTCGTAGAGCGCGTCGTTGTGCATGTCGTTGTAGGTGTATTTGGCTCCGGCCTTGAGCGTCCAGCGGGGCGAAAACCTCTTTTCGAGGGCCAGCGTCGCCGTGGCGATGTTGTAGACGCTCTCGGTGTTGTCGCGGTAGGTCGAATCCGCCGTCGCTCCCGGAGCCGTCATGCGGCTGAAGTTGTCGTTCTCGGAGTCGGTTTCGCGGCGCGTGTAGTCGGCAAGGAGTTTGAGCGTCGAGCCGAGCGTGTCGATCTTGCGGATGTAGTTGAACGTCGCCGAGTAGTTGTTGCGGATGTCGAGTTTGTCGAAATGGCTGTCCGTGCGTGTCACCGTGCCGGCGTTCCGGAAATCCGTGTAGGTGTCGTTCGGCTCCCCGTTCCGGTTGCGCCAGTACTCGAACTCCGCGCCGACGCTGTTCCTGCCGTCGATCTCGACCACCGCGCCGGCGCTGGCCCCGAGGCTGCGGTTGCGGCCTTTCATCGACGAATGTGCGTTCAGCTCCTTGTCCGCGGCCTCGTAGCGCGTCTGCTCGCCGGTGGTGGTCTCGTCCTTTCCGAAAGATCCCCATGCCGAGGCGTAGAAGTCCACGCGGCCCGAATGCAGGTTGATGTTGGCCGACGGATTGTACCTGTGTACGATCTCTCCCTGCGTCGTGTTGAACGCCACCGAGCCGTTGACGCCGTTCTCGCGGCGTTTTTTGAGCGTGATGCGGATGATGCCTCCCGCCGAGTCGGCGTCGTAGTCGGCGCCCGAGGTGGGCACGACCTCTATTTTCTGAATCTCCTCGGCCCGGAGCGACCGCAGGTAGGTCAGCAGCTGTTCCGGCTCCATGCGCAGTTCGCGGTCGTTGACGTAGACCTTCGAGCCGCTCTTGCCGTTGATTGATATTTTCTCCCCGTCGATCCATACGCCGGGGGCGCGTTCCAGCAGTTCGATGCCGTCCTTGCCGATGGCCGCCGGGGCGTTCGCCACGTCGACCACGAACCGGTCGGCCTCGCGGCGCACCAGCCGGGCCTTTACCTCCACGCTTTCGATGCCGGTCGCCGAGGTCCGCATCACGAAATCGCCCAGATGGTTCTCCTGCTCCACGCGCACCGGCTTTTTCACGGGGTCGAATCCGAGGTACTGAATCAGAAGCGTGTATTCGCCGGGAGCTGCTTTCAGCGCGAAACGTCCTTCGGCGTCGGTGGCCATGCCGGCCACCTGCTCGGTTCCTTTCAGCAGGACGACCGTTGCGTATTCGACGGCTTTTCCCTGTTCGTCCACCACGCGGCCCGTCGAGGGGCAGAGATGCGCCGCAAAGAGCCGGGTCGCGGCCGCTGCGAGCGTTACGATAAGGAGGATCAGTCTTTTCATAATATTCTGTTTTGCACTTTATTTGTCGGTGCAAAGATATGTGATAATATTTATACTATGCAAGACATAGTACTGT
>ERZ827197.2824-NODE-2824-length-10850-cov-4.331264_pt1 | contig 10850 bp, 10 predicted proteins | sample MGYA00519867_ERZ827197 | MGnify/ENA primary metagenome ERZ827197 (study PRJEB31778, sample SAMEA3449278) | human gut metagenome | biome: human gut; feature: human-associated habitat; material: faeces | place: United Kingdom | collected 2010/2012 ...
TTTAGCAAGTGATTCACTCGCTGCTTCTTTTTGTAGTTTTAATGGTTATATGAGAGATTATAATAAGAATCTATTTAATGCTGAAGTACATTGTATACAACATGGTGTTACTATGCAAAATATGTATCATAGACAAAATAGAATATTTGATAACAATAAATTATATTTTATATCATCTATTTATGAACAAAAGAACTTACTTAAAAAAGAATATGGATATAATAAAGAAAATTTAATATTTAGTGGCCTTGCTCGTTATGATGGACTTAAAAGTAATCCAAAAGGTGTAATTCTTATAATACCAACGTGGAGAGTAGATGTCGCTAGTAGTACATCAAGTGGTAAAGTAAGACCATATAATAATAACTTTAAATACACTAATTATTTTAAAGTATATAACAGTTTAATAAATAATAAACATATTATAGAAATGGCTCGTAAAAATAATTATAAGATTAAATTTTTAATACATCCAACATTAATATCTAATATTAAAGATTATGATAAGAATGATTATGTTGAAATAATACCATCAAATACAGTAGATTATGAAGATATATTAGTTGAATCTAATATTATGATAACAGATTATTCAGGAGTTCAATATGATTTTGCTTATATGAAAAAGCCAATCATTTATTATCATAATGATGATTTACCACCTTCATATGGTAATGGTGAAATGGATTATCAAAATATAGGATTTGGTGGTATAGCTAAGTGTGAAGAAGATGTTGTTAGTTTACTTATAGATATAATAAATTCTAATTGTAGATTAAATAAAAAGTATGATAAAAGAGTTAATGAATTCTTTAAATATTTAGATTACAATAATTGTAAAAGAATTTATGAAGCTATTAAGAAGTATGAAAGAGAGTGAGAAATATGCTTAAAAAAGTAATCAAATCTATTAAAGATGGTACTTTTTTTAAAAAAGTAAATAAGAAAATAAGATCAATACACTATAAAAGACTCACTAAAAAAAGTAATATCAAATTAGTTAATAATCAAGTTATGTTTATTACATTTCAAGGAGATTATACTTGTAATTCTAAAGCAATATGTGATTATATATTAAAAAATAAACTTGATTATAAAATTATATGGGTTATTCGTAGTGAAAAAGAAAATGATATAAAACAATTTCCACATGGAATTAAAGTAGTAAGTAGAGACTCAAATGAATTTTATTATGAATATGAAAGAAGTAAATTTATATTTGACAATTCTACTAATTTTGCATATATGAATTTATTCAAAAGAGAAGGTCAAATTGTTATTCAAACATGGCATGGTTCAATGGGATTCAAAAGAATAGATCCAAGCTCAGTTAGTGATAAAGACTGGTTAGAAAAAGCAATTTCTTCTGCGAATGCTGATGATTACATTATAACTAATAGTAAGTTCGAAGAAAATGTTTTTAGAGGAAGTTACTGGCCTAAAACTGAATTTTTAAAAGTAGGACACCCTAGAAATGATATTTTATTTAACAAAAATAATGAATTTCTAAATTATGATAAAAAAATAAGAAAGATGTATAATATCAAAAAAGATACTAAAATATGTTTATATGCACCTACATTTAGAAATAGTGATAGTATTAGTTGTTATGATTTAGATTATAATAGATTACATGAAGCACTAGTTAAAAGATTTAGTGGAGATTGGGTAATACTTGTAAGATATCATTTTAGACTTAAGAATACTAAAATACCTAAAAAGTATGAAAATACTGTTATTAATGTAACAAATTATCCTGATATGCAAGAATTATTATGCGTAACTGACTTTGGTATAACAGATTACTCAAGTTGGATATGTGATTATGTTATCACAAAAAGACCTGGATTCTTATATACAACTGATATTGAAAAGTATATTGATACTGAAAGAGGGTTTTATCATACATTAGATTATTATCCATTTCCAATATGTAAAAACAATGATGAATTATATAATAAGATTATTAATTTTGATGATAAAAAGTATTTAAAAGATGTAAACAGTTTTTTAAGAAAAGTAAATTGTTATGAAAAAGGTGATGCATCTAAAAAAGTTGTAGATAAGATGAATAAATTAATTAAGTAGATTTTTAATATTATATATGCTATTATAAGGTTAGGAGGTTTTTTTATATGAAAAACGTAGCGGTTATATTCGCAGGTGGAACAGGAACTCGTATGGGAGTTAAAGACGTTCCAAAGCAATTTTTAGAAGTAGGAGGAAAGCCAATTATCATTTACACACTTGAATATTTTCAAAATCATCCAGAAATTGATGAAATATATGTTGTATGTATTGAACCATGGATTGATTATTTGAAATTTCAACTTGAAAAGTATGGTATGTCAAAAGTAGTTTCAGTAGTACCTGGTGGTAAAACAGGTCAAGATTCAATTTATATTGGATTAAAAGAAGCAGAAAAGAATTGTAGTCCTGATGATGTTGTATTAATTCATGATGGCGTAAGACCATTTATTAGTCCTGAACTAATATCAAGAAATATCGCAGATACAAGACGCAATGGAAACTCTATTACATGTACTGGTTGTAATGAAACATTTATTATAAGTAAAGATACAGTTAATGTAGATTCAGTACCAGTAAGAAGAGAATCTTACAATGCTCAAGCACCTCAAGCATTTAGATTAGGTGAAATTATTGAAGCACATGAAACTATGAGAGCTAAAAATCCAGATTATATTGATGTTATTGATAGCTGTACATTGTTTAATATGCTAGGAAAGAAAACATATATAACAGAAGGTGTTAGAGGTAATACTAAAATTACTAACCCAGTTGATTTATATATATTTGAAGCATGGTTAGAATTTAAAAATAATGGTGGTAAAGCTAAAGGAATACCTGATTTAATTGAATATTATGAATACGAAGAAAGTAAAAAAAAAGAAGCAGGAATAACAATGAGGTTAACTAAGCATGAACAAAATAATTAAAGAAGATATGGATAATTTAGTAAATAGTTGTCCATATGAAGAAGAATTTAAAGATAAAACAATACTTATAACAGGAGCAACTGGTTTAATAGCTCGTAACTTAACATATTTCTTTTTAGAACTAAATAAGCAAAAACATACTAATACTAAAGTAGTAGCGCTTGTTAGAAATATGGATAAAGCACGTGATGCGTTTAGTGATTATTTAGAAGATTCATCACTTGAATTTATGAATCAAGATGTATGCGAAAAACTAGAATATGCTGGTAATGTTGATTATATATTCCATGCTGCTGGTAGTGCTAGTGCTACAGCTATAAAGAAAAATCCAGTTGGTATTATTAAAGCAAATACTATTGGAACTATGAATGTTCTTGAACTCGCAAGAGAAAAAGGTTCTAAAGTAATATTCCCATCTACAAGAGAAATATATGGTAAAGTTGATGGAGTAGAAAAGATAACTGAAAGTGATATGGGAATTATTGATCCACTTAATGGAAGAAATTGTTATCCTGAAAGTAAAAGACTTGCTGAAGCATTATTTAGAAGTTATTATGAACAATATGGAGTTCCATTTAATGTACTTAGAATTGCTCATACATATGGTCCAACAATGGAAATTAATAATGATGGAAGAGTAATGTCAGACTTTATTGGAGACGTTGTTAATGATAGAGATATCGTTTTAAATAGTGATGGTACAGCAATAAGAGCATTCTGTTATGTTGCAGATACAGTAACTGGTATTGTTGAAGTAATGGTTAATGGAGAAAATACTGAAGCATATAATTTAGCTAATGAAACAGAACCATATATGATAAGAGATGTTGCTCAAAAATTAGTTGATTTATATCCTGAAAAAGGTCTTAAAGTAGTATTTAGTAATCCAAGCGATGAAGTTAAAAAAGGATATGTTTCATATAAAATAGTTAAACTTGATACATCTAAACTTGAATCTCTAGGATGGAGTCCTAAAGTAGAACTAGAAGAAGGTATGAAGAGAACTGTTGATTCATTTATTCTACAAAGAAAAAAATAGTTAAGGAGAAGATATTATGACATTTATTATTAAGATTATTAATTTTATTTTAAATGCAATTTATCTTCTTTTTAAATGTTTTAGAAGAAGAAAACAAATTACATTAATAAGTCGTGAATCTAACAATATAACTACAGATTTTAAATTATTAAGTGAAGAACTAAAAAAAGAATTACCTGACTATAAAATAGTTGTTTTATGTAAAAAGATGGATAATAAATTATTATATGCATTTCATATGTTAAAACAAATGTATCATATATCAAGAAGTAAAGTCGTTATACTTGATACATATTGTTATCTAATAAGTAATTTAAAACATAAAAAAGATTTAGTAGTAATACAAATATGGCATGCGATAGGTATATGTAAAAAAGCTGGCTATGCTATAGTTGGTAAAGATGAAGGAAGAAGTGAAAAAGTAAGTAAAAGTGCTAATATGCATAAAAATTATACTTATGTTTATACCACCTCAAAAGAATGTATACCATTTATGGCACAAGTATTTAACTGTGATAAATCTATAATACGTAGTGTACCACTTCCAAGAATAGACTTATTAAAAGATAAAAAATATATTAATAGTGTTAAAAATAAAATATATAAAAAATATCCTAGTTTAAAAAATAAGATTAATGTTTTATATGCACCTACATTTAGAAAAGATAATGATTTATTTGAAAAGAATATTCATGAATTAATAAATAATTTTGATTATAAAAAGTATAACTTAATTATTAAATTACATCCACTTTGTAATATTAAAATTGATAATGATAATGTATTTACATGTAAAGACTTTAGTACAAGTGAAATGATATATATATCTGATTATGTTATAAGTGATTATAGTTCTATAATATATGAAGCAGGTATTATGAATAAAAAAATGATATTTTATGCTTTTGACTTAAATGACTATAGTGGTAAGCGTGATTTCTTTATTGATTATAAGAATGAAGTCCCGGGTCCAATATGCTATAGTGCTTCTGAAGTTATTTCATTTTTAAAAAATAGTGATTACACTAAATATAAAGATAGAAACTTAATAAGTAAATATGTTGATTTAAATATAAAAAACTATACTAAAAATATGGTGAATGAAATAAAAAAGACTTTATAGTTATTTTGTGATAAAATATACTTAAGAGGTTAGAATGAATAATAAAAATAGTAAGAAAAGTAATAATAAAAAGAACACTTCTAAAAGTATAAAAAATAAAAATAATAAAAAAGTAATTAAGAATAAAGAATATAATAAATATTTTAAAACACTTTTTATGTTTTCTTCATTACTTAATTTGCTATTGATAATACTTTCTTTGATACTTATTGTCTTATATATAAAAAACAATAATAAAATTAATGATTTAAATGAAAATATTAATGATTTAAAGAAATCTATTATCAAAAAAGATAATGAAAAAGAACCTATAAAAGAAGAAGTAATTATCAAAAATAAAGCTACTAAAATACCAGTACTTTCTTATCATAGAACTGTTACTAGTGATATTAGAAATAAATATTTTAAAGATAATGCTTGGGTTAATGATTTAGAAGAAGTAAGTAAAGAGTTAGAATATTTATATAATAATGGATGGAAAACAATTGATTTAGATGAATTCTATTGCTGGTATAATAAAGAATGTGATTATGAAGAAAAAACATTTGTTATAACAATAGATGATGGGGATAGTGAAGCATATTATAATTTACTTCCATTATTTGAAAAATATAATTTTAAAGCAACAATGTTTTCAATAGGAAAAGAGATACCTGAAGTTACAGAAGAATTAAATGAACCTAAAAGATTAAAACTTGGATATGATAAAATATTAGAACTAAGAAAGAATAAATCTTTACTTCAAGTAGAAAGTCATACATATAATATGCATCATAAATGTGGTAAAAAGAAAGCAGTTGAAACACTGTCTTATAATGAATTAGTAGAAGATTTTGAAAATAATAAAAAATATAATTTTAAATATTTAGCTTATCCATATGGAATATATACTAAAGATATGTTAAAAGTAACATCTAATAGTGATATTAAACTTGCTTTTAAAATAAGAGATAATAAATATGCAACTAGACTTGACAATAAATATGAGATTGCCAGAATAGAGATAGATGCATTTATGAAAATGGATAAATTTAAAAAAATATTTGAATATGCTAAAGGAGAATAAAATGATAAAAAGTATAACTGATTATTTAGATATAACATGTAATAAATATCCGGAAAAGATATCATTTGCTGAAAATGAAAATGTATTTATTACATATAAAGATTTTGTTTTAAAATCTAAAGTTATTGGTAGTAATATAGTAGAAGAATATAATTTATTTAAAATGCCTATCATGGTATTTATTGATAAGAGTATAAATACACTTTTATCTATGTTTGGTGTTTTATATAGTGGTAACTTTTATACAGTTGTTGATGTAACATCACCTAAAAATAGAATAGATTCTATAGTTAATACATTAGAACCTAAACTAATAATTACAGATAATAAGAATATAGATAAAGTAAAAGAACTTCAGTATGATTTACCTATATTAAATATAGAAGAGTTAAAATATAAAACTAATGAAAAATTATTAAATGAAGTAAAGAATAGAGTTATTGATACTGATGCAGCATATGTATTATTCACAAGTGGTTCAACTGGAGTACCAAAAGGTTCAGTAATAAGTCATAAATCTGTTATAGAATATACTTCATGGTTCAAAAATGCATTTAATATAAATAGTAAAACTATATTTGGAAATCAAACACCATTTTATTTTAGTATGTCTATAAGTGATGTATTTACTAATATAATGGTTGGATCTACATTATATATAATACCTAAAGTATGTTTTAGTTTTCCAGTAAAATTAATTGAATACATGAATGTTAATAAGATAAATACTATATACTGGGTACCTAGTGCTTTATGTATTGTTGCTAATATGAAAACATTTGATTATGTTAAACCAAAGTATTTAAAGAAAGTATTATTCGCAGGTGAAGTAATGCCTATGCCACAACTTAATATATGGCGTCGTCATTTACCAAAATTAATGTATGCTAATCTATTTGGTCCAACTGAAACAACTGATATATGTACTTATTATGTTGTAAATAGAGATTTTAAAGATAATGAAACATTACCAATAGGTAAGCCATGTGAAAATACAGATATATTAATTATAAAAGATGATAATACACTTGCAACTCCTGGTGAAGTAGGAGAACTATATGTAAGAGGTAGTATAGTTGGAAGTGGTTACTATAATAATCCTGAAAAAACAAATTCAATATTCGTAGTTAATCCACTTAATAAGTCTTATCCAGAAATACTATATAAAACAGGAGATTTAGGTAAATATAATAAATATGGTGAAATAGAATATTTAGGTCGTAAAGACTTTCAAATTAAACATATGGGATATAGAATTGAACTTGGAGAAATAGAAACTAATATAAATTCTATTGATGGAATTATATCTTCTTGTTGTATTTATGATACTAAAAATAACTTAATTGTACTATTTTATGAATCTTTTAAACTAAATGATGCAGAAATACTTGAATTTAGTAGTAAAAAACTAGTAAAATATATGCAACCAAACAAGATTATCAAATTACCAAAGATGCCACATAACGCAAATGGTAAAATTGATAGAGCTAAATTAAAAACAATGTATGAAGAAATGGAGAAATAAAAATGAAAAATGATATTATTGAAGTACTTAATGAAGTAAAAGCTGGTGTTGATTATGAAAAAGAGGACAAACTAATAACAGATGGTATTCTTACATCATTTGATATTATTATGTTAGTATCACTACTTAATAATAAATTTGGCGTAGAAATAGGTGTTATGGATCTAGTACCAGAGAATTTTGAATCAGTTAATACAATTGAAACATTAATAAATAACTTAAAATAATGAAATAGTGTATGTGAATGAGGGGTGTTTTACATGAGTTATGCTAGTATAGAATTTTTATTATTCGTACTTGTGCTTGTATTAATATATTATATATTTCCAAAAAAACATAGATATATAGTATTACTTATTGGAAGCTTAATATTCTATTTATTTATTCAGTGGTAAATATATAATATTTATATTATTATCATCAGTGATTACTTATTTTAGTGGTAAATTGATAGAGAAGTATAATGACAAAAGAAAGTTAATATTGACTTTGTCTATTCTTTTAAATTTATCTTTTTTGCTTGTACTTAAATATAATAATTTCTTTGGTGATATATTTAGAGTAGTAGGAATAAATATTCCATATAAGAAATTTATATTACCAATAGGTATATCATATTATACTTTAGAAACAATTAGTTATCTTACTGATATATATAGAAAGAGAATGAAAGCAGAAACTAATTATTTAAAAGTATTACTATTTTTAGTATATTTTCCACAAATAGTAGAAGGACCTATTGCAAATTATAGTAGACTTTCTAAAACATTATTTAATACAGAAAAGTTTAATTATGATAATTTTGTATCATCTTTTGTACTTATAGGTTGGGGATTTATTAAGAAACTTGTTATTGCTGATAGAGCAGGTATATTTGTAAGTAAAGTATTTGAAAATAATTATGGTGGAATATTACTTATAGTTGGAATACTTTTATATACACTACAAATATATGCTGACTTTAGTGGATGCATTGATATAGTAAGTGGCGTTTCAGAATTATTTGGTGTTAAACTTGATGAAAACTTCAAGCGTCCATTTTTTTCAAAATCAATACAAGAATTTTGGAGACGTTGGCATATTACACTTGGTACTTGGTTAAAAGAATATATATTTTATCCAATTAGCTTATCTAAATTAAATATGAAACTTAATTTGAAACTAAGAAAAATGAAATCAAAATATATATCAAGATTCATAATAACAGCATTTCCATTATTCTTCGTATGGTTCTTTAATGGTATGTGGCATGGCGCTAGTTTTAAATATGTAGTTTATGGACTTTATTATTACGTTCTTATGATGATAGGTATATTATTAGAACCAGTATTTAAAAAGATAATAAGTATATTTAAAATAAATACAGAAGTGTGGAGTTATAAATTCTTTCAAGCGGTTAGAACTATTTTAATAGTATGCTTTGGTATGTTCTTATTTAGAGTAGATAGTTTTAAACAAATGGGATTAATGATCCATAGTAATGCTTCAGCTTCATTATTTAGTTTAGGTCTTAAGAAACTAGATTTTGCTTTATTAATGGTTGGTATCCTTGTTATGTTAGTAGTAGGAGTAATGCAAGAATTTAATATCAACATTAGAAAAGAACTACAAAAACAAAATCTATTATTTAAATGGTTTATATATTATATAATAATATTCTCTATTATTATATTTGGTATATATGGTAAAGGATATGATGCAGCTAGCTTCATATATGGAGGGTTCTAATATGAAAAAATTATTTATATTTATAAGATTAGTTATATTCTTTACTATAATGTTTGCATTAATAATAGTTCTTGGAAAAGTATTTACTCCTAAATGGAAAAATGGTACATTGTCTGAAATGGATGGCCAAGATTATACAATAAATGGATATTATGAGCTACCTAAAAATTCAATAGATGTATTGTTTTTAGGTGATAGTAGTATCTTTAAAGGCGTTTCACCTATGGAAATATATGAACAAACAGGTATAACTTCATATAATTATAGTGTTAGTTCAGCTAGAATATATTTACTTTATTATATCCTTGAAGATGCATATAAATATCAAAAACCAAAAGTAATAATGATAGATCCACTTACATTATTTTATACAGAAAAAGAAGTAGAGGGCGAACGTAGAAAATCATTTGATTATATGAAATTTGGCAAAACTAAATATGAAATGATAAATGATGATTTCTTTGAATTTGACTTTAAAGAAAAACTATCTTATTATTTCCCATTATTTAGATATCATTCAAGATGGAATGAAATAAATATGTCTAATGTAAAAAGAACATTTGGCAGTTATCATTCAATTACTAAAGGATATATAATGTCAACTAAAATAAATCCTAGATATACTGGATTTAATTATATGAATCCTAGTAATAAAAAAGTTGTAATGAAAGATTATACTAAAAAATATTTAGATATGTTTGTTAAATTCTGCAAAGATAATGATATAGATTTAGTATTTCTTGGTATTCCTGATACTAGAGCCTGGGGATACGAACAAAATGAAGAATTAAAGAAATTAGTTAATGAATATAATGTTAAATATTTAGATTTAAATAACGATTCATATGGACTCGATTTTACTACTGATACAGAAGATAAAGGAATACACTTAAACCTTAAAGGTGCAATAAAAGTAACAAATGAAGTAACTAAATATTTAAGAAATAATTATAACTTTAAAGATCATAGAAATGATAGTGAATATCAAAAATGGAATGAAGACTTAATAAAATATAATAAATTAAAAGAAACAAGATTAAAAGAATTAGATTATAAAATAGAGAATAAAATATATGATGTTAAAAAGAAAACAACTACAACTAAAAATATTAAAGATAAACATTAATTCTAAAAAGATTAATGTTTCTTTTAATAGTGAAAATAAATATTATAATGCAGAATATTATCTTATTAAAAGAGGATTACATAAGTACTTTAATATTGATAAATTTAAAATAATGTATACAAAGAATGGTAAACCATTCTTAGATAATGATGTCTATTTAAGTATTTCTCATGATAAAGACATAGTAGTAGTTGCTTTATCAAATGTGAAAGTTGGAATAGATATACAGTATTATAGAAAACTAGATATTGATACTTTAAACAATATGAATAAATTATTAAATGTA
>ERZ827197.2829-NODE-2829-length-10819-cov-3.824136_pt1 | contig 10819 bp, 10 predicted proteins | sample MGYA00519867_ERZ827197 | MGnify/ENA primary metagenome ERZ827197 (study PRJEB31778, sample SAMEA3449278) | human gut metagenome | biome: human gut; feature: human-associated habitat; material: faeces | place: United Kingdom | collected 2010/2012 ...
GGACGCTTGCCCGTGCATGTGCGCTGCTTGATTGACGAGTGCGCCAATATTGGTCAGATTCCGCGCCTTGAAAAGCTGATGGCAACCATCCGAAGCAGAGAGATATCCGCGTGTCTGGTGCTGCAAACGCAGAGTCAGCTCAAGGCACAGTATAAGGACAGCGCGGATACAATCTGCGGCAACTGCGACAGCGTGATTTTCCTTGGCGGCAAAGAAAAAACGACGCTCAAGGAGCTGTCCGAAGCGCTTGGCAGGGAAACCATCGACACGTTTAACACGGGTGAGAGCCGGGGACGGGAAACCTCGCGCTCGACCAACTTTCAAAAGCTGGGAAAGGAGCTGATGTCCGTTGACGAACTGGCTGTGATGGATGGGCGCAAGTGCGTTTTGCAGCTGCGCGGCGTAAGACCGTTTCTGTCGGACAAATACGACATCACGCAGCATCCGAATTACAAATATCTGTCCGACGCAGACCCCAGAAACGCATTTGATATCGAACGCTTCCTCAAACGCAGGATGAAGCTCAAAGCCGACGAGCCGTGCGATGTGTTTGAGGTCGATGTGAGCGATGCCGATGAACCTGACACGAAATGAGCGGGTTTTCAACCCACTTTTAGAAGGAGGAATCGTATGAAAGACGGATTTGGACAGCTTGCAACCGCAGTCCTTTACATGCACATCATGGAAATGTTATTTACTGCGGTCGAACTGGTGCAGGCATATCAAACACAGGATGAAGAACAGATTAAGCAAGCCCGAAAATGGCTGGATGCCTTGGTCAGCAGGGAATGTCTTGACGTGGTGCTGTCATTGGCTTTTGAACTTGACGATTACGAAAGACAGTTGATCGAACAACGGAATGAATCCCCGCAAGCCGCCCAATAAAGGCGGCTTTTCGTATGCCCCAAAAACAGAAATGGAGGAATGAATCATGGAAATTTTCAAATCCGGCGTAGACCTTTTGCAGCTGGGCGTTACCGCGATGGGCGGCGGCGCGGTGCTGATGGGACTGCTCAACATCTTCGAGTCCCTTTCCAGCGATAACCCCGGTCCGCGTGCGCAGGGTATGCGTCAGGCGTTTGGCGGCGGCGTGATCGTGCTGATCGGCACCACGCTCGTCCCGATGCTCAAGACCATGCTCGGCTAAAAGCAACAGTTGCCGGCTTTCCGCAGGGCGGAGAGCCGGTCAGCTTTTGGAAAGGAGAAATCTCTTTGAATTTCTTGTGGATGAAGATTTCGGAATGGCTCAAGGAGCTGCTGGTCGCTGGCATTATCGGCAATCTGAGCGGGCTGTTTGACGGAATCAACGATAAGGTGGCACAGATTACCGATGTGGTCGGTATGACTCCGCAGCAATGGAACGGCGGCGTGTTCAGCATGGTCAAAAACCTTTCGGAAACCGTCGTCACGCCGATTGCGGGTATCATCCTGACGGCGGTGGCGTGCATCGAGCTGCTGAGCATGATGATCGAGCGGAACAACATGCGCGACTTCGATTTGTTCGAAGTGTTTAAGTGGCTGATGAAAACGACGTTCGCGGTCATGATCGTGTCCAATACATGGACCATCGTCATGGGCGTGTTTGAAGCGACGCAGAGCGTGGTCAATCGTGCGGCAGGCGTGGTCGTGGCGGATACGAGCATCCATCTGGAGGAGATCATCGTCAATCTGGAACAGCGGCTGATGGAGATGGAGGTCGGTCCGCTTTTCGGGCTGTTTATCCAGTCCGTCCTGATGCAGATCATCTCGTGGCTGCTGACCATCAGCATCTTTGTCATCGTCTATGGACGCATGATCGAAATCTATCTGGTTACGTCGCTTGCGCCTGTGCCGCTGGCGACGATGGTCAACCGCGAATGGGGGCAGATCGGACAGGGCTATTTGAAATCGCTGTTTGCGCTCGGCTTTCAGGCTGTCCTGATGATTATCTGCGTGGCGATTTACGCGGTGCTGGTGCGGTCGATCGCTGTGGAAACAGATGTCGTCAAGGCAATCTGGACGGCGGTCGGGTATACGGTGCTGTTGTGTTTCTGCCTGTTTAAGACCAGCAGTTTAAGCCGCTCGATACTGGGCGCACACTGAGAAAGGGGAAAGTTGAAAATGGAAGATCGGGACAGCGTATTTGTTCCCAAGGATTTATCGAAAATCAAGACCAAGTTTCTCTTTGGTCTGACCCGCCGCCAATGCCTGTTCTTCGGGCTGGGCGCGGCGGTCGGTCTGCCGGTGTTTTTTCTGCTCAGAAAGAGCGTCAGCTCAACCGCCGCGTCGATGCTGATGATGGGCGTGATGCTGCCGTTTTTCATGTTCGGTATTTACGAAAAAAACGGGCAGCCGCTTGAAACCGTGCTGCGCCAGATGGTTGAAACCAAGTGGCTCAGACCCCGGCGCAGACCGTATGAAACCGACAATACCTACGCCGCGCTCGAACGGGAGATGCGGCTCAGAAAAGAGGTGAAGGCGCTTGAAGAACAGGCGAAAAAAGCCCGGCGTTAAGCTGACGCGGGCGCAGAAAAAGAAGCTCGAAGAGCTGACCCGTCAGGCGAAAGCGGACGGCAGGCACCTCAGCAGCGCACAAAAGACGATTCCGTATCTGAGCATGTACAAGGACGGGCTTTGCCGCGTGACGGAAAACTATTACACCATGTCGCTGCTCTTTGACGATATGAACTACGACCTTGAGGATGAAGCAGAACAGCTCGGTATTTTCGGCGGCTGGTGCAGCTTTTACAGCTACTTTGACTGCGCTGTGCATGTGCAAATGACCGGCATCAACAGCGAGAACGACCCGGAAGCGTTTGCGCGTGCGCTTGCCGTGCTGGAACGCAACGAAGCCTATCGTGCGCTCTGCGCAGAATATGTTCAGCTGCTGCAAACGCAGTACATGCGCAGCAACAACGGACAGACGCGCATCAAGCTGATGACCTTCGGCATCGAATCCGAAAGCGTCAAGGGTGCGCGGTCGCGGCTGACGCGTATCGGACTGGATATGCAGGGCAATTTCAAGAAGATCGGCGTGGAGTCCGTGCTGATGGACGGCAAAGAGCGGCTTTCCCTGCTGCACGCGCTGTTTCACATGGACGACCATGCGCCGTTTGTCTTTGAGTGGTCGTGGCTGCCGGAAATCGGACTATCCACCAAGGACTTCATCGCGCCCGGCAGCTTTGATTTCTCGCCGTCCCGCTCGTTTAAGATCGGGGAAACGTATTGCGCCGCGTCGTACATCCAGATTCAAACGTCGAGCCTGAGCAAAAAGCTGCTGGGCGAACTGCTCAGACTGCCATCCAGCGCGGTGTTCAGCCTGCACGTTCAGCCGATGGATCAAATGACCGCCATCAAGCTGATTAAACAGAAGCAGGTCGTGCTGGACGCGACCAAAATCAGCGAACAGCAGAAGGCGTTTCGTTCGGGATACGATATCGACATCATCCCGCGAGATATCGACGCATACGGCGACGATACCAAGCGCCTGATGCAAACGCTGGGAACGAATGAAAAGCTGTATATGGCGACGATCGTCGTGATGAACATGGCGGGCAGCAAGCGTCAGCTCGATCAGGCGGTGGCGCAGACACGCGGCATTTTGCAGACGCGGAGCTGTGCGCTGATTCCGCTGGATTTTCAGCAGGAGAAGGGGCTGACGGCATGCCTGCCGCTGGGCATCAATCCGCTGAAAATCGAGCGTTGTATGCCGACGAGTGCCGTTGCGGGCTTCATTCCGTTCTCGACGCAGGAACTTTGCAGATTGGACGGCAAACCGGTCTATTACGGAGTCAACCGCGTTTCCGGCTGCGTCATTATGGCAGATCGAACCGTGAACCGAAATCCGAACGGGTTGATCTTCGGCACATCAGGCAGCGGCAAGTCCGTTTCCGGCAAGCAGGAGATGATCTACATCTATCTGACCACGGATGACCAGATCATCCTGTGCGACCCGGAAGGCGAGTACCGCGTGCTGACACGCAGGCTGAACGGTCAGACCATCATGCTGTCGGCGGACAGTCACGATTACATCAACCCGATGGATATTGAGCTGGAAGAAAACATGGACGACGTGCTGCGGCTCAAGTCGGAGCTGATTCTGTCCTTCTGCGAAATCGTCATGGACGGAAAGCGCAACATCCCCGCAGAAGCGAACTCCGTGATCGACCGCTGCCTGCCGATCATCTACGAAAAGTATATCAAAGACCCGAAGCCGGAGAACATGCCGACGCTGGGCGATCTGTATGAATGCCTGAAACGGCAGCCCGAACCGCAGGTGCGCCGCATTGTGACGGCACTGGAATTGTATGTCACCGGCTCGCTTAACTATTTCAATCACCATACGAGCGTGCAGCTCAATAACCGGCTGGTGTGCTTTGACATCAAGAAGCTGGGCAACAAGCTCAAGCCGCTGGCGATGCTGATCTTGCAGAACTTTGTCTGGAACCGCATCAGCGCCAACCGCGATAAGGGGCAGACGACGCGCTACTACATCGACGAATTTCATATTCTGCTCAAAGAACCGCAGACGGCGGCATATTTCATCGGCATCTGGAAGCGTTGCCGCAAATGGGGCTGCGTGGCGACCGGCATCACGCAGAACGTCAAGGATCTGCTGACCAGCCCGGAAATCCAGAATATCTTTGACAACACGGACTTTTTCCTGATGCTCAATCAGGCGAATGCAGACCGCGAGATTTTGGGCGAAAAGCTCGGCTTATCCAGAGAAGAAATGCGATATCTGACCAATGCGGAGCAGGGCTGCGGGCTGATGGTCTGCGGAAATGTCGTTCTGCCGTTTGAAAACCGTATTCCGACGGATACGCAGCTTTACCGCATGATGACGACCAAGCCCGGTGAGGTGGAAGCCGAAGAAGGGAGGGAAAATGGATAATGGGATGGTTGATTGGCGGCGGCGTGTTGTGCATGATCGTGCTGATGACAGCACTCTGCGTCGTGTCCGGCGATGCGGATGAGCAGGCGGAAGCCGCATATCGGCACTTTCTTGAGAGCAGGGGGCGCAAAGCATGAAGCACGTTCGACCCAATGTTTCGCAGTTTGCCGCCCGGTGGACACAGGCTCAGCCGATAACAGAGCCTGAAAAGCCCAAACTCAAACCGCGCCCACGGCGGAGAAATCGGATTCCGATTCTGGAAACGCCGGATTTGCCGCATGAAGAACGGGAAGCGGATGAAAACGTGTCGGTTGAAGCGGTAAACGACGGAAAGCGTGCAGCGGAGAACGTGGCATGTTTTGTGAACGATGCGGGCTATCGCCGGAATGTGCGGGCATATCGGAAGGAAATCCGGGAGATACGTCCGGATAATGGGCGGGTCAAGCCGCCCGGACAGCCTGCGGCGGCGTTTGACGGCTTTCCATCTTCATCTGGATGGAAAATGCCAGCTGAAAAAGCGGCAACAGAGAACAGACAGACGTTGCACACATGCGGGAGGATGCAACAGGCAAGCAACCCGCTGTCCAAGGCTCATCAGAAACAGCACATGAAGCAGGCATTTCTTGCCCGCGCAAGGGAACGCAAAGCGGCAGACGCAGCCGTGGAGAACATCCCGGAAGTGCTTCGGCGTTTCCTGCCCAAATTGGGCGAACGGCAAGTCCATCTTTTCCCGGTGGCACTCGTCTGTTCGCTGCTGCTGTTTATGACCGGCGGACTGTCCTCGTTCATGCCCCTTGGCGAGGCAATTTCACACGCTTTCATCATGGGGACATATCCGGCAGAGGAAGCGGACGTGCTGGCGGCGGAACGTGCGTACTGCGAGATGGAAAAGGAGCTTGAGGATGAGCTGGATCACTATGAAGCCCGCCATCCCGGATGCGATGAATACAACGTCAAGGCACAGGAAATCTGGCACGACCCGTATGCGCTCTGCGCAATCATCTCCGCGTATCTGGGCGGCGAGGAATGGACGATTGACAGCGCATATCCTGTCATGGAGCGCTATTTCAAGCTCCAGTATGTGCTGACCGAGAAAATCACGACCGAAACCCGATACCGCACCGAACAGCGCGTCGGGCAGCAGCTCGTGACCGACCCCAAAACCGGCGCACAGCGGTGGGAAAGCTACACTTACGAGGTTGAAGTGCCGTACACCTACCGAATCTGCGATGTGAAGCTTGAAAACAAGAACCTGTCGCACCAGCCGGTGTATTCCATGAGCCGCGAGAAGATGGGGCTTTACGCGCTGTACATGTCCACGCTGGGCAACATGCCCGATCTGTTTGCCGGAAAGCCGCACGCTTCCCAGCTCAAAGACCCGCTTTTATACGACGTGCCGGAGGAATACAAACAGGCTGACCCGCAGTTTGGAAAGCTCATCGAGGAAGCGGAAAAATATCTGGGCTTTCCGTATGTCTGGGGCGGCTCGTCGCCGGATACGTCCTTTGACTGCTCCGGCTTTGTATCCTATGTATTTACCAACAGCGGCGTATACAACACGGGCAGGCTCGGCGCGACGGGGCTGTACGGCATCTGTCAGAAGATTACAGCGGATGAAGCGCGTCCCGGCGACCTGATCTTTTTTGAAGGGACGATGGGCGAGGATGTCGGCGGCATCACGCATGTCGGGCTGTATGTGGGCGACAACATGATGATCCACTGCGGCAACCCCATCACCTACGCCGACCTGACGAGAAGCTATTGGCAGCAGCATTTCTACGGATTCGGAAGAATCCCATACGACCCATGAGGAATAAACAGCATGAATAAGAAACTGGAACGATACCGCCAGCTGCGGGATAAAAAGAAAGCGCGTCTTGAAAAGGCGCAGAAGGATATGGACAGGCTGGAGCAGATGGTGCAGGACGAGGAAAACACGCAGATCGTCGCCGCCGTGCGCAGCTATTCGCTCACGCCGGAGGAACTGGAAGCCTTTTTGAAGGAGCGCCGCATGATCGGGGCTTCTGCTTTTGAAAATCAGGAGGAAAAGAACGATGAAACTTGAGAAACAAGCCTGTATGCTGGCACTGGCGGCAATCCTGCTGCTGATTGTGGGAGCGTTTGTCGTGGGTTTCCCGGCGGGCGCAACGCTGGCAGAGGAAACGGACATCGACCTGAACGCTTTTGAAGGCAGCGTGATTTTGGATGACCCCGTCTATTTTCAGGAAGCAACGCCGGATGAGCCGGAAGTGAAGCCGACGCAGCAGCCGACGATAGAACCGACGCAAGCACCCGGCGAACAGCCAACAGTTGAGCCAACGCATGAACCGACCGCAGAACCGGCGGCGGACGCGAAATTCACCGTGCAGATCACGCCGCCGACCGGCTGGCGCAACACGGCTTCGGCACAGGCGTGCGTGGACATCGCGGACGAGAACGGAACGGGCTTCAAGCAGGTGAAGGTCAGTACAGGCGGCGCAGGTTGGATGGACGTGACCGAACAGGCAGAAAGCGGGAGTTTCGACCTTGACGTATACGACAACGGAACGCTCACTGTGCGCGTCATCGACCGGCAGGACGGTTACCACGACGGAACGGTGAAGATCATGTGCTTTGACCGCACCGCGCCGACCGTGACGGCGGGCATCAGCGGCGAACCGCTGCATATCGAAGCCAAAGATGACCTTTCCGGCGTGGCGGGAATTCAGGTCAACGGACTGCTGTTTACCACACTGGACGGCGGGAAGCTGGATATCCACTTTAATGAAGTGGAAACGCTGAAAAGCTATGAAAAGCTGGTTGTCCGCGCTTATGACTGCGCGGGCAATTTTTCTGAAGCGGTGACGCTCAAAAACCCGTATTACGGGCAGGCAACGAGCAAGCCCACAACCGTACCGACCGCCACGCCCAGACCGGCAGCCAAGCCGACACAGAAGCCGGGCAATTCCAGTAGCGGCTCTGGAAACGGCACATCGGGCGGCAGTCAGGCGACGAGCCAGCCGACTGCACTGCCGACGTTCGTCCCGACCGTTATGCCCACGCTTGTACCGACGCTGATGCCGACCGCCATGCCGGAATACATCCAGACCGGTCCCGGTCAGGCGTTTACGGGCAGCGGCAATATGCACACGCTCGATGTGCTGTATTCTGCGCACACGAACAAGCAGTTTATCAGTCTGGAAACCAAGAGCGGGCAGACGTATTATCTGGTGATCGACTACGACAAGCCGATTGACGAAGAAGCGGACATTTACGAAACCTACTTCCTCAATCTGGTTGATGACAGGGATTTGCTGGCGCTGCTCAGCGAGGACGAGAAGCCGACTCCAACGCCGACTGCCGCGCCCACGCCGACCCCGACGAAGGAACCTGTGCAGACGGATGAAACCGAACCGAAACAGAATGGCACAGTGGTCGCCGGCACGCTGATGCTGGCGATTTTGGGCGGCGGCGCGTTCTGGTATTTAAAACAGCGCAAGAAAAAAGAAAGCAAGCCCCAGCCGTCCTACGACGAATACGAGGATGACGAGGACGATGAAACCGGGGATGACGATTTGAACGAATAATACTAATTCTTGTTAAAATGGCTTAATCCGCGCACCATCTTTTTCGCTCTGACTTTGCCTCGTTCCGTTCAACGTACCTCCAGTACGCCTCACTTCACTTGGCTTCGTCAGAACAAAAAATCTGATGCGCTCTGTTAAGCATTTTAACTGCGAATTAGTATAAGACCATGCGGCGGGCGGCGAGAAGCTGCCCGCCTGCTTTTTTCTGAAATGGAGGATAACCGGATGCGATTGATTCTTGCAGAAAAGCCCAGCGTGGCGCAGAGCATTGCCGCCGTATTGGGCGCAAACCAGAAGAGAAACGGATATTTGCAGGGCGAGAACGACCTTGTGAGCTGGTGTATCGGGCATCTGATCGAGCTTGCCCCGCCGGAAATCTATGATGCACGCTATGCGAAGTGGCGGCGGGAGGATCTGCCGATTGTGCCGAGCGCATGGGAGAGCGTGGTCAGCGACGGGACAAAGAAGCAGTTTGCCGTGCTGAAAGACCTGCTGAATCGAACGGATGTGGACGAAGTGGTGTGCGCGACGGATGCGGGGCGCGAGGGAGAGCTGATTTTCAGAATGGTGTATGAAAAGACGGGCTGCACCAAGCCCATCAAGCGGCTCTGGATTTCTTCGCTTGAGGAAAGTGCCATCCGCGATGGTTTTCGGTCGCTCAAGCCGGGCACTGCCTACGACGCGCTGTATCGTGCGGCTCTGTGCCGTGCGCAGGCGGACTGGCTGGTGGGCATCAACGGAACACGGCTGTATTCCCGGCTCTACGGAACCAAGCTCAATGTCGGGCGCGTCATGACCCCGACGCTGGCGATGGTGGTACAGCGGGAAAAAGAGATTGCGGCGTTTCAGGTCGAGCGTTTTTATACGGTGCAGCTCAGCTGCGGTTTTCCGGCGCAGAGCGGAAGGATAAAAACGCGCGAGGAAGCGGAACGGATTCGAGCCTCCTGCCATTGCAAAAAGGCGGCGGTCAAGCAGATTGAACGCAGGCAGAAGAAAGAGAAGCCGCCCAAGCTCTACGACCTGACCGCGTTGCAGCGGGACGCGAACAGAATTTACGGTTATACGGCGCAGCAGACGCTCGATTACGCGCAGACGCTTTACGAAAAGAAACTGGCGACGTATCCGAGGACGGACAGCCGATTCCTGACGCATGATCTGCGGGATAGGCTGCCCGCGCTCATCGAGTGTGTGGCGCAGGTATTGCCGTTTGCAAACGGTCTGCCGCTGGCAGTTCACACACAGCAGGTTATCCGCGACGAAAAGGTGAGCGACCATCATGCGATTATCCCGACGCAGAACATGACGCGGGAAGCGCTGGCGCAGCTTCCGATGGGCGAACGCAGCATTTTAACCCTGCTGGCGGTGCGGCTTCTTGCGGCGACGGGCGAACCATGCGAAACGGATGAAGTGACGGTGACGCTGGACTGCGAAGGACATGATTTTACGGCAAAGGGAAGCACTGTGCGGCAGATGGGCTACAGAATGTTTGAAGAAACATTTCGCGGGAGCTTGGGCAGCAGAGAGCGGAAAGAGCAGGAATACCCCATCCCGCCGCTTGAAATCGGACAGACGGTCGGACCTGTCGTAGCGACGATCCGCGAGGGACAGACGACCCCGCCGAAGCGTTACACCGAAGATACGCTGCTGGCGGCGATGGAAACGGCAGGCGCAAAAGACGCGCCGGAGGATGCTGAACGCAAAGGGCTGGGAACGCCTGCAACCCGCGCAGGGACGTTGGAAAAGCTGGTTGATGTGGGATTTGTCGTGCGCAAGGGCGAGCAAAAGGCGAAGACACTGTATCCGACCGAAAAAGCGGCGGCTCTGATTGCGGTTTTGCCGGAAAATCTGCGTTCCCCGATGATGACCGCACAGTGGGAACAGCGGCTCAAACGGATTGAGCATGGACAGGAAGAAGCGGCGGGATTCATGGACGATATTGTGCGGATGGTAACGGAGCTGGTGCAGAGTGCTCAGCCCGTGCCGGACGCACAGAAGCTCTTTCCGTCTGACAGACCGTCTGTTGGCACATGCCCCTGCTGCGGCGCGGCGGTGACGGAAACGGCAAAGGGCTTTTTCTGCGAAAGCCGTATCTGTCGATTTGGCATATGGAAGGATAACCGCTTTTTTGCGCAGATTGGGCAGAGCGTGAACAAGGGCGTGGTCGAAGCGCTGCTTCGGGACGGCGCGGTAAAGCTCAAGGGATTGCGCTCCAGAAAAACAGGCAGAAAATACGACGCGACGCTCAAAATGACGTGCGGCGAACAGGTGCCGAGGTTTCAGCTGGAGTTTGAACGAGAATAATGGACGAGATTAAGCGAAATAGGCATGGAGGACACCATGAATGGAACAACAACGGTGCAGTTGGCGGAAAAAACGGCAA
>ERZ827197.2833-NODE-2833-length-10797-cov-2.950847_pt1 | contig 10797 bp, 10 predicted proteins | sample MGYA00519867_ERZ827197 | MGnify/ENA primary metagenome ERZ827197 (study PRJEB31778, sample SAMEA3449278) | human gut metagenome | biome: human gut; feature: human-associated habitat; material: faeces | place: United Kingdom | collected 2010/2012 ...
CGGGGTTCGGCGCACGGTCGGTCTCGCCCGTGAGCACGATGCGGTAAATATTGCGCGCAGCCCCCTCCGGCAGCGCCGCAAGCGCCGCCTGCACGGGGTCCGTGTCCGTGACGTCCACGCGCAGGATCTCATACCGCCGCCCGGGCACGGGCAGGAATCGCGCCTGCACGTCGCCCGCAGCGACGTCCACGAGCAGCACGCCCTTTTCCCCCGTCTCGTCAAAGCCGCGGCCCTCCATGCAGCCCGGCCAGGCGTACACCGTGCCCCCGGCGCGCTGCACGCCGCCGAAGCGGTGCACGTGGCCGAAGGCGGCGTAGTCCAGCCCGCTGGCAGCCAGCTCCGCAGCCGACACGGGGTCATACGCCGAGGCGGGGTTGCCCGCCTCGCCGTGCAGGCAGAGCACGTCGAGCAGCCCTGCCTGCTTCGGCACGGAAAAGCCCCGCAGCAGACCGGGGCAGCGGCTGTCGGTGAACGCCGCACCCCAGACGCGCACGCCCAGCTCCGGCAGCGTGACCGCCTCGATGCGCGGCGAGCGGAAGATATGTACGTTTTCCGGGAACGTCAGGCGCGCATACGGCGCGCCCGCGCTGTAATAGTCGTGGTTGCCGGGCGCGAGAAACACCTCCGCCCCACAGCCGTCAAACGTCTCGGCGAGCGCCTTTGCCGTCTCGGGATAGGGGCTCGCGCTGTCGAGCAGGTCGCCCGCGAGCAGGATGATCTGCGCCCCGTGCGCCTGCGCCAGCTCCGGCAGAGCGCGCAGCAGGTCGCGCTGCTCCCGGCGGCGCTGCGCCGCCTGCGCGAGCGTGAGCGCCTCAAACGGCGAGTCGAGGTGCAGATCCGCCGCGTGCAGGATGCGCACGCTCATCTCAGGCGCACCAGCTGCACGTCGCGGCAGCGGCCGGTGTCGCTGTCGACCTCGAAGATCGCGCCCTCGAGCTTGGCCGCGCCCATGGCGGCCTCATAGCGCCGCGGCGGGTCGCCGAGGAACTTGCCGATCGACTGCTCCGGCGCGATGCCGAGCACCGATTCGCTCGGCCCCGTCATGCCGAGATCGGAAATGTATCCCGTGCCGCGCGGTAAAACCCGCGCGTCCGAGGTCTGGACATGCGTATGCGTGCCCCACACGGCGGAGACGCGCCCATCGAGAAACCAGCCCATGGCGAGCTTCTCGCTCGTCGCCTCGGCGTGCATATCAACGAGCACCATGCGCGTCTGATTTTCCGCGAGCAGCGCGTCCACCGTCGGGAACGGGTTATCGGTGTTCGTATCGAGAGAAAACCGCCCCAGAAGATTGATGACGCGGATGGGGCCGAACGGCGTTGTAAACGTCGCATCGCCCCGGCCGGGGCACTGCGGGGCGTAATTGGCCGGGCGCAGGATGCGCTTTTTCTGCTCGAGATACGGCTGCAGCTCGTAGCGCGTCCACGTGTGGTTGCCGAGCGTGATGACGTCGGCCCCGGCGGCGAAGATCGCGTCGGCCTGCTTCGGCGTCACGCCGACGACGTTGGCGTTTTCGCCGTTGACGACGGTGAAATCAATGTGTTCCTGCTCCTGAAACGCGCGCAGGCGCTCAGTCAGGAACGTCAGGCCAGGCGCGCCCACAACGTCGCCCACGGCCAGAATGCGCAAGATCATAACGGCCCCTCCCATACGATCGGAAGAAAATTTGATAAGATAATAAAAATAGTATACCACCGACGGCGGCGGGGAATCAATCCAGAAACTGGCGCGGCGCAGATTTCATACTCCCGCGCGCCCGCGCACATACTATCCGCGCAGCAGTGCAGCTGCGAAGGGAGGCAGGAACGTGAAAGGAGACAGCAAAATGAACGCAATGCAGTTTGCCAAGGGCATGAGCATCGGCATGGGTGTCGGCATGGCGGTCGGCACGGCGGCGGGCTGGATGATGCACCCGCAGAAAAAGCGCACGAACAACATCGTGGCGGACGCGGTGCGCACGGTCAGCGACGTAACAGACACCATCCGCGACACGATGGGCTGGTAAAAACGCAAAAAAGGAAAACTTTTTTGAAAAAGGGCTTGCAATTCCGGCCGGGCTATGCTACTATACTTAGGCGCGTTAGGAGCGCACTAAGCGCCGTTAGCTCAGCTGGATAGAGCGTCTGGCTACGGACCAGAAGGCCGGGGGTTCGAATCCCTCACGGCGTGCCATGAAAAAGTCTTGTAATCCTTGGGATCGCAAGACTTTTTTGTTTTTTCTTTTGTGTCGCTGACAGATTAGCTGCCGCAAAAAAGCGCACAAAAAGCGCACAAATCTGAAAAAAGCACGCCCAAAAGCAAGATACATCCGCAGGAAAGGATGTTATCTATGGCCACCATTCAGGAAAACAGGAAAAACGGCAAGCTGGTTTCGTACAAATTTACGGCCTGCGTCGGCAGAGATGCAAACGGTAAGCAGATTCGCTATTACCGCACATGGACGCCGCCACGTGAATACGCTCCAGCGAAGGCCCGAAAATGCGCGCAGATGGAAGCAACCCAATGGGAACAAGCCATCCGTAAGCACGGCATAAACGGTACGCAAGCGCTTGACTGTGCAGCCGCTCGCCGCGCAGAAAAGACCGACTTCTGCGCATTTATCACTGACACATGGCTCCCCATTCAGGTATGCAACGGCAGCAAGAAGCCCAAAACCGAGGACTTTTACAAAAGCATGACCAAGCTGATCTGCAAGTACTTTGACGGCTGGTTCCTGCAAGACATAAGACCTATCGACATCCAGAAGTACTTCATCTATCTGCGCACAGAATACACAGGCAAGTCCGGAAAGCCGCTCACGGCTAAAACACTTTCACATCAATACAGCACATTGCATCTGATTTTCGGTTACGCCGAACAGCAGGAGCTCATTTCGAAAAATCCGATGCGCAAAGTGGATGCGCCGAAGAAAGAAAAGCGGCCGGTGGACGCACTCACGCAAGCGCAGGCTCAGCGTTTCTTTCAATGTCTGCATGACTGTCCGCTGGATTTTCAGTGTATGCTGCACCTGCTGATCACAACTGGCATCCGCCGCGGCGAATGTTTGGGACTGAAGTGGAAGGATATTGACGCCCGCGCCGCCACGCTCAACATTGCACGCAATGTGACCTATACAGTCAAAAGCGGAACCATCGTCAGTTCCCCAAAAACAGCCGCCGGTATTCGCACGGTTCCCCTGCTGGGGGCCACATTGTCTCTGCTGCAGTCCTATCGGAACCAACAGTGCAGCGCACATCCGGGAATCAACCTTGATGAAGTGTTCCTGTTCCCGAGCAGCACTGACCTTTTTCACCCCCGCGACCCGAATGCCGTTACGCGCAAAGTCAAGCGCTTTATGTGCAGAAGCGGCCTGCCAAACATGTCCCCACACGATCTTCGGCACAGCTGCGCAACGCTGCTGCTCAATAACGGCGCGGATGTGAAAAGCGTTCAGGACATCCTCGGACACGCCAACGCCAGCACGACCTTAAACTTCTATGTCAAGGCCGACCTGCAGCAAATGAAGACCGCAGCGGATAAGCTCGGCACAGCGTTCGGACTATAACAGAACCCCTGCTATCGAGAGAATTCGACAGCAGGGGTTTTTATTCTCATGTCGATTGGGTAAAGGATACCAACTGCGTATTTATTTTTTCTTCGCTTTGCGATTCTTCCGCAAATTCCCGCACAACAGAGCGCCTTCTATTACGTCGCAATAGGCATCAAAAAAGGTGTCGACATGTTTAACAAACTCTATAACTGCTTCATTTGTTTCCACCGCTTTATCTGGGAAAAATAATATAACCTCCATAGTTAGTGAGAATAACGACTCATAAATGGCAGTGATTTTGCTTTCGCATTCGTTTTTTGCTTCATCTGTTCCTGATATGAGCAAGGACGTCATATTTGCTTGCAACTCATTTTTTCTCAGCGCAGCAAGTGCTCTCCCGACGCTCTCCCTTGCTTCTGATAAAACCGGCCGATAGCCAAAACTTGTTTCAAAGTGTACGCAATACAGTTCTCGCGTCTCTTGAGCACTTTGCTTTCCCCCGGTAAATTTATATGCCTTAATACAATCCGCAAACGCCCGTACGGCAAGCAATTGAGAATACGCTGCGTACAGCTTCTCGAATATTGCAATCTGATTCTCTTTTCGCGCCAACTTAACCGGAATATAAACAGCGATCAAAACTGAAATCACCGACAGGATAATCGGTGCCCAATCCAAAAATGTCGTTGCATTAGATGCATTAACAGCTTCTATTAGCTGCTGCATGTAACCTCCCATTATCTATCCCTCCCGTTTTTCTCTTGCGCAGCGAGCTATAGCACCTGGTCATCGTCAGACGGCACATATTCCATCACATCCGCAACTTGACAGTGCAATATCCGGCACAGGTCATTGATGGTCGTCGTGTTCAGGGGCTTATTTTTGCGCAGCTTATCAATCGTCGAGCTGGAAATGTGATGGTTTTTGATCAACGTATATGTTGACTCATTTGATTGCCTCAGCGTATTCCAAAAAGCAGCATAACTTATCATGCGAATTCCTCCAAAAGCTCTGCTGTTATCTTATAAAGTAGCCGCGATGTTGACTATAGTCGTTAAAGAGGCTATAATGTTGGCGAATGGTAAATGAAAGGAGCCGAGCAATGGAATCCACAAAGACATTCGTTGAGAATCCGAGCGGGAAACTCGCCGTAACCGTGCATGCACCACGCAGCCTGCGGGAAGAAGAGGCCGCATACTTCCACGGCATCAACCTCGAACAGGCACATAAATTCGCGCACTTAAATGGATGGCAGCTGACAGTGGATCAAGAGAAAGACGATACTGTTTCAGCGGCGGATGCTGATTCCTTCAAGATCGGCGATGCCACAATAGATGGAGTAGGCGGAAAAGGGCAGCAAGCGATGTGCATCGAGGCAAAAGTGGGCGTGTCGGATGGGGCAGAAAAAACAGATATGCCAATACCAACGGAAAAGGACATAAAGCGCAATCTGCTTTTGGGAATCGGGTGTACTTCTTTGGGGCTCTTCTGTTTTGCTGTTGGTCTGTTCGCATCATTCTTCTGTGTCATTATAGGGCTTGTTTTTATTGTTTTAGGTGTGGGCAGCTTATCACTTTATAGGAGTGGGAAAAAGGATCGTCAGCTGGCAGAAACGGACTTTGAGGCATACAAAGCTGTAGTAGCAAAACGATCTGCGCAGAAAAAAGCCGTCGAACGGTGGAAAGCAGAGCAAGCGGCAGCAGACGAGGAGAAAAAACGCCGCCGAGCGAACGAGCCTGTTAGCTGCCCCAAGTGCGGCTCGACCTCTATTGCAACAGTCAACCGAGGATATTCATTGATGTGGGGTATCTACGGCAGCGGAAGCCCGAGGAATGTATGCCAAAAGTGCGGCTACCGATTTAAGCCGGGCAGCAAATAATTCAAGATGGAGAGAGGACTGCAGCTTCGTGCCGCAGCCCTCTTTTTTTACCCAATTTTTCAGCCGCTCGCACAAACACATGCTCTGCACATTTAAACTCCATTATTTGACATTTTCCCATTCTCGTGGTATAATGTAGCAAAAACGCAAGGAGGAATTCCATGGAGAAAAAATACCTTTCAGACTGCATCCGTTACACGACGGATATCGCGCCGTATCCGTTCATCCAAATTTATTCCGGCGTGGGCAGCGGAAAAAACACGTTTGTTGACGCGCTCGCCAAAGGCTATGAAGAAAGCCAGCCAGATGGGCGCATGGAAACGCTTGAGCCCAAACGCGTCCTGTGCATCACCTCGCGCAGAGCCAAAGTTGACGAGCTGAAAAATGCGGAGGACGCTGCATATGGGGCGCAGGTGTTGGAGTATGAGCATCTGGATTACGTCGAGGATCTGGACAGCTATTTTACGTCGAAGCGGGAACTGTCCTGTGACGGTATCTGGGGCACGATACCCATTTATCAGCGAAGCATCGCCTGCACGAACGCGGCCATCGAGCGATACTTGGAAAAGCACTACAGAGCCGACAAAGCGGAAGACTTCCTCTGGAACCGGTTTGATATCATCGTCGTAGATGAAGCACACGCCGTCGTGGCCGATGCGTCCTATCAAACAGCGCCTTATTACGTCCATTCGCTGATAAACAAAACACTCAAAATGAACGCTGCCGGAAAAACGAACTGCAAAGTCATTGTCATGACAGGCTCGCCGCAAATACTGGCAGACTTTCGGCTGCCGAAAAACGGCCACGCGATCGACCTCATGGATAGATGTATGCGCGTTGAGCCAAAACACGTCCTGCTTGCAGACAAAGCCGAAGTCATGGAGGACATGCAGCAGCGTCTGGCCGCAGGCGAAAAAGTCATCTACTTTGCAAACAGGGTCAGTACCGTCTTAAACCTCTACCGAAATGCGTTCCAAGAATACAAGAACGAGGCAGCCGTGTCCTTTTCCTCTGATGATGAGCTGGACAAGCAGGAAAAGGAGAACCGCGAAATCCTTAAAAAACGCGACGAAATTCAGGCATACATTGCCGAGAATCAAAAGCTGCCGGATGATATCCGGCTTTTTCTCACGACGAGCAAAAACAAAGAGGGCATCAACATAAAAAACACGGATATCAAGACGATGTACATCGAGACGCATTCGCAGATCGACGCGATACAGATGGCGGGACGTGTGAGAGCGGGACTGGATCAGCTGTATATCGTGACGGATGCTGTCCAAAACAGCGCGCCGGAGAGTCCGTTTGAATACGAACTCTCCGGCCGCGCAGATTTGAAAGCGAGCCTGAACGCACTCCTTGCGCAGAAGAAAGAAGACGCAGGTATCGCAGAGGGGGCTCCGTGGTCTGTACAGGAGCACGAAGAAATCAGGAGCTATATCGCGTACATCCAAAAGAAATTCCCATATTTCTGCTACGACTATTTTGCCGATACGTTTTGCCTCTATTCGGACAGGCACAGCAGCCGGAGATACTATGCTGAGCAAAACGCGGCGTTTGTGCGCGCAAAAGAAGAAGGCAGCCTGTTGTCCCTCATTGGAAAGTGGTTTCCTCAAGCGGATATTGCCTACGCCAGCAAGAAGCAGCAAAGAATCGACGCGTACTTCCATACGCACGGCTTTCTGAACGTGCCGCTCGAAAAGAGCGCTGTGCAGGAAATCAAGGCATATCTCGAAACCGTCATTGGTCACCCCTTCCACAGCTTCAATCATTTCATGAAGCCCTATGGCTATGCAATCAGGAAAGCCTCCGGCAACACAACGAGCCCAAACTACGGCAAGCAGATCATCACAGAGATCGGGACAGACAAAACGTGAAAGGCGGGGAAAGTTTCTAGCGTTTCCTTTTATACCGCAAAAATTCGCCCCCAACAGCAGCCAACACTTCGTGTCGGCGCCAAACTTGCAGCGCAGTACGTGCTGCGCCCGTTCTGCTCGCTTGAATTTTGCCTGCTCGCTGCGCTCGTCAGCCAAAATTCGTTGAAAAGCATAATCGTATAACGTATAAAAAGGGCGCGAGGTTTACAAGGGTGTCTCCGAAGACAATTCGCAGTTACCCTTGTGATTCTGATCTCATTTAGCGTTTTTGTGCGGCTTCGGAAGCAGAAATAGATGCAATTTCTACACGGTCTGTCGCTTACTGAGCGTACAGAAATTGGAATCGCACAAGCATTTTCCATTAAAAACACAAACATGGACGCCCTGTCGAAAAGGACGCCCATATTAGCGAATTGGATTGTTTAGAAAGCCGTGGCCGGGAGGGCCGGAATCAGGTTGCTGCGTTCTCGGCTTTTGTCACTGTTTTGACCGCCAGTGCCTGTGCCGGTTTCATCAGCAAAATGCATACACCGTTAAAAATCAGAGAGCCGACGATAAAGGTTCCGAAAAACAGGGGGATATGGGTCGCGAAGGCAGTGGTGTCGATACAAGCGCAAGTCAGATATGCAAAACCCACGTTGTTCAAAACCTTCGGCGCATAGGGGTGCAGGACAATCAAAATGAACAGCACAATCGCAAGAGGAATCAGGAAGCCAAACAGGCTGCCAAGAACGGAGGTCAACGCAGTCACGGCAAGCAGCGTGAGCGCTGTCAGCACCAGTCCCACGAGTCCGCCCAATTCAACGGTTATAAACCGATCATTGACGGTTCCTTCTTCCATTGTGAACAGCATGATGTTGCTGATGAAAATAAGCCAGCTGTACTGGAAGTCAATCACGTGCAAAATCGCGTTTGCAATGATGATCCAGACTAAGAGCATCAGTCTGAAATAGAGCAGGAATTTCTTTTTGATTTGTTCTCCCATTTTCATTTCCTCCAATCGGGAAGTAGTGGGTCAATTCAGCGTATAAAAGTCCACGGGGCGAACTTTTTCTGCCTCAAACACGCCCTGTTCGCACAGCAGGCGTTCGTATTTGGCACTGTCGAGGATGTAGAATTGCTCTTTTTCCAGAGCGGTGAAGATGGTTTCAACAGCGGTATCCAGCGGGGCTCCGTTGTCCAACAGCATCTTGTTGAATGCCACCATGCCGGCGTACTGCTCCGTGTGATAGTACGGCTCGTCATCGTGGATAGCGAAGCGCTCGGGACGATGGCGATCGGTCAGGTGCATTTCCGTTTGGACATATCCAGGGCAGAAGATAGAGATGTCGATATTCGCGTTTTCAGCCTTCAGCTGCTTGTACACGCATTCAGACAGCGCTACGGCAGCGTGCCTGGAGCTGAAGTATGCAGGCGCACCGTTCATAGAAATCAGACCGGCAATGGAGCAAACGTTCAGGATTTGGCAGTGCGTGCCCTGCTTGCGCATCTGAGGCAGGAATTTCTGCATCATGAACCAGTGGGAGTAAACGTTGGTCTCAAACACCCAGCGCAAGTCCTTTTCCGGAATGTGCTCCACATCGGACAGTGCCGATACGCCGGCATCATTCACCAGAACATCGCAGCGGCCGAACGCATCCATCACGGTATCATACACTTTGGCACACTCGTCCAACACGCTCACATCCGCCTGAATGGCGATGCTTTTGCATCCCATTGCAGTGATTTCGGCTGCAACAGCTTTTGCCTCATCACCATGAATATCTACAACGGCGACATTTGCGCCGCGTTTTGCAAAGCCAAGTGCCAGAGCCTTACCGATGCCATTTGCGCCGCCAGTCACAACAACGTGCGCATCTTTGTAAGCAGTAAACATTGTATACGCCTCCTATCAGCATTTTCAAATGTTCCCCGCTCCCACGATTCAGGCGCGGGGAACGTCTATATTTATATTGTATCAGGTTTGCGGATTAATGCCAGATGCCAGACGCTGCACGCGCGGCTGCGCAACTACCTGAGATTCCGGATGCGTGAAGATGTAGAACTTCTCATCTTCCACGGCCGTAAACACGCATTCACCGACATACCAATCGGGAATACCGCTCATGACGCCCCGCTCACCGCGGATCTGTCCGGCTTTGTACTCGTCGCTGGTATAGTAGGGGTCATCGTTCATGGCAAAGCGCTCCGGACGATGCAGATCAGCCAGATGAATGGTCGTCTTTACGTAAGCGGGCACCAGACAGTGGATGTTGATGGGGTATCCTTGCTCCTTCATGGCAATATATACACTCTCAGATGCAGCAACACCGGCGGCCTTGGTCGCATGATACATGGTGGCTTTACCGGAGGTCATCAGACCGGCGGTCGACTCCACATTGATGATTTCGCAAGGGGTATTCTGCGCGATCATCTGCGGCAGGAAAACCTTCATGCCATACAAATGGCTCAGGAAATTCAGTTCCGTGATCCAATCAATATCCTGTTTCGGCAGCTTCCAAATGGCACCGGAAACCGCGCAGCCTGCATTGTTGACCAGCATATCTACGTGTCCGTAGTTGTCCATCGCCAGTTTCAGCAGAGCCTCGATGTTTTCATAGAGAGAGATGTCCGCGTGCTGACTGATGCATTCCACGCCCATGTCTTTGATTTCTGCGCAGGTTTTGGCCAGCTGGTCGCCATCGATATCATTCAGAACGATTTTCATTCCACGCTTTGCGCCTTCCACGGCAATCGCTTTACCGATGCCGCGAGAGCCGCCGGTGACGACAAGAACTTTATCCTTAAATTCTTTCATTATGCATACTCCTTTCTGAGTAAATCAAAATACGAATGCTTTTGCATAACCGGAGCTGGTTGCATCCGCAATGTTTCCGGGATTTGCGGTATCGCCAACAACGGCTACACGGTCAAATGCAGCCTCAAAGGCGTCCGCGATGGTCTCATCGGGATGAACGCCCATTGCAATGACGCAAACATCTGCCGGCACATCCAAGTCATAGCCGCTCGCAAGACTATTCACGACAACAGCGCCATCTTTCACACCCTTGAACATATGGCTGGTCATGATGTGACCGCCATCTTTTTCGATGTTGCCAACGACTGCGGCAGTTACGCTGCGGTACATTGCGGTGCCAACCGCGGGGGCCATCTCGATCACGGTCACTTCATTGCCCTTCGCCGCCAGATATTCTGCCGTTTCCAGACCGGTCAGGCCGCCGCCGATCACCGCGATCTTCTTGCCGGTGAATTCCACTTCTTTGGTGAGGACCTGCTCGTAAGAAACAGCCTTTTCAATCCCCGGAACAGGCGGGCAAATCTTTGTGCCGCCAGCGGCAACAATCGCACCGACCGCGCCGATCGCTTTGGCGGCTTCTACAGTGCCGGGCGTGTTCAGGCGGATTTCAATACCAAGATCCTCTGCTTCAAGCTTCAGAGTGTCAATAAACTCGCCGATCAATTCCTTGCAGGGCGGCTGAGAAGCAAGCTTCATAGAACCGCCGATAGAGTCG
>ERZ827197.2834-NODE-2834-length-10788-cov-5.215783_pt1 | contig 10788 bp, 6 predicted proteins | sample MGYA00519867_ERZ827197 | MGnify/ENA primary metagenome ERZ827197 (study PRJEB31778, sample SAMEA3449278) | human gut metagenome | biome: human gut; feature: human-associated habitat; material: faeces | place: United Kingdom | collected 2010/2012 ...
GGCGGCAATGTGGCCATGGACGCTGCCCGCAGCGCCCTGCGTCTGGGTGCCGAGACCGTGTACATCGTCTACCGCCGCGGCATGGCCGAGCTGCCTGCCCGTAAGGAGGAGGTCGAGCACGCCGAGGAAGAGGGCATCATCTTCAAGACCCTGTGCAACCCCGTGGAGATCCACCCGGACGAGAACGGCTTCGTCAAGTCCATCACCTGCGTGGAGATGGAGCTGGGCGAGCCCGATGCTTCCGGCCGCCGCCGCCCCATCGAGAAGAAGGGCAGCGAGTTTGAGCTGGACGTGGACACCGTGATCATGAGCCTGGGCACCAGCCCCAACCCGCTGATCCGCTCCACCACCCCGGGCCTGGAGACCAACAAGCACGGCTGCATCGTCACCGACGGCGACGACGGCAAGACCAGCCGTGACGGCGTGTACGCCGGCGGCGATGCCGTGACCGGTGCCGCCACCGTCATCAAGGCCATGGGTGCCGGTAAGGCAGCCGCCAAGGCCATGGACGAGTACATCCAGAACAAGTAACCTTGATTCCTGGCTCCCCTATTAGAAGAGCTCCGCAAGGCGCTGGCACAGCCAGACCGAAGCGGTGAGAGATTCAGCCGACATTCCGTTGTGGAGTGTCGGCTTTTTGTTGTTGTATCCCACTCTTTATGCATCCTGCCCAAAAAACAGAGCAATATTTTGTCGCTCAAACTTGGCGGAATCTGATTGATTTTGACTGAAATTTTGCTATAATAAGGGTACAAGGCGGTCAGAACCCGCCAACGTCAGTCAAAATCAATCATATAAATCGAACAAGGGGGAATGTTCCCGATGCTGGCAGAAGAACGATTCAGCCTGATTTTGGATCTGCTGGCGCGGCAGCGCACCGCCACCGTGCAGGAGTTGTGCGAGGCGTTGAACGCAAGCGAATCCACCATCCGGCGCGACCTGAACGAGTTGGACAAGCTGGGCAAACTGAACAAGGTGCACGGCGGGGCCACCCTGCCGGACAGCCCCTTCCGCACCGACGAGCCCACCATGGCCGCCAAGGAAGAGCTGGCCGTCAGTCAGAAGCAGAGCATCGCCCAGGCGGCAGCAGAACTGATCCTGCCGGAAGATTTCATCTATCTGGATGCAGGCTCCAGCACGCTGGCTCTGGCACGGGCGCTGAGCGGCCCGGCCCTGAACGCCAGCTATGTGACCAACGGCGTGGCCCACGCCCGCCTGCTGGCCCAGAAAGGCTGCCGGGTGTTCCTGCCCGGCGGGCTGCTGCGGCCCCAAACCGAGGCCATCATCGGGGCGGCTGCGCTGACTGCCATCCAGCAGTACAATTTCACCAAAGCCTTCATGGGAGCCAACGGCGTGGCGCTGGATTCCGGCTTTACCACCCCAGACCCCGAGGAGGCAGCCGTCAAGGCTGCGGTCATCCACCGGGCGCGGGAGACGTGGTTCCTGGTGGACGACACCAAATTCGCGCAGGTCTACCCCGCCGTCATCTGTGATCTGCACAGCGGTGCCATCCTGACAAACCGGTGCCCCAACCCCAAATACCGGCAATACACTCTGATAAAGGAGACCGAGGTATGATCTACACTGTTACATTCAATCCTGCCATCGATTATGTCGTCCGTCTCGACAGGCCCCTTGAGGTGGGCGAGGTGAACCGCGCCGCCGGGGAGGACTGCGTACTGGGCGGCAAGGGCATCAATGTTTCCGGCGTGCTCCGGGAGCTGGGCTGTGAGAGCGTGGCTCTGGGCTTTGTGGCCGGTGAGACCGGTGCCTGGCTGGAGCGTGGTCTGGCCGCGCAGGGGCTCCGGACCGATTTCATCCATCTGGCCGAGGGCATGACCCGCATCAACGTCAAGATCAAGGCGGGCACCGAGACTGAGCTGAACGGCGCAGGCCCCAGCATCCCGGAAAGCGCCATGCAGCAGCTGGAAGCCCAGCTGGACACCCTGCAGCCTGACGACATCCTCATTCTGGCGGGCAGCATCCCCAAGAGCCTTTCCCAGAGCACCTACGAGCGGCTGCTGGCAGGGCTGGAGGGCCACGGCGTGCGGGCCGTGGTGGATGCCACCCAGGATCTGCTGGTCAACGTCCTCCCCTATCACCCCTTCCTGATCAAGCCCAACGATCACGAGCTGGGCGAGATCGTGGGCCGGGAGCTGAAAACGGACGAAGAGATCACCGCCGCTGCCCGCGCCCTGCAGGAAAAGGGTGCCCGGAACGTGCTGGTGAGCATGGCCGGAAACGGTGCCCTGCTGGTGGATGAGCACGGCGAGGTGCACCGCATCGGCTGCCCCAAGGGCAAGGTCGTGAACAGCGTAGGCGCAGGCGACAGCATGGTGGCCGGTTTTGTGGCAGGTTATCTGCAAAGCGGCAGCTATGAGCAGGCCCTCCGGCTGGGCACCGCCTGCGGCAGTGCCACCGCGTTCAGCCTTGGGCTGGCCAAACGGGAAGAAATTAAGAACTTGTTCGAAACCCTTTAACGAGCTCACCCTCTCCGTCATCGCTAACGCGATGCCACCTCCCCCAAAGTGGGAGGTCTTGACAGTCATTGCTATGTTGATGGTTTTGCCAAGGGCTCTCCCTTCGGGAGAGCTGGACGCGAAGCGGCCTGAGAGGGTGAGGACGCTACGATAGAAAGGAGAACCCTTATGCGCATTACGGAATTATTCACCGCAAAGTCCATCGAGCTGGATTCTGCGGCCTCCAACCGGGACGAGATCCTCTCCCGGCTGGTAGAACTGCAGGCCACCCACGGCAACATCACCGACACAGAAGCCTACAAGAAGGCTCTTTACGCCCGGGAGGATGAGGCCTCCACTTATGTGGACAACGGCATCACCGTTCCCCACGCCAAGACGAATGTGGTCACCCGGCCCAGCTTGGCCGCCCTGCGTCTGAGCACCCCGGTGCAGTACAACGCCGAGGATGACGGCAAGACCGACCTGCTCTTTGCCATTGCGGCCCCCGAAAACGGCAGCCTGCATGTGGATATGCTGGCCCGCATGATGCAGATGCTGATGAACGAGGACTTTGTGGAAAAGCTGAAAGCTGCCAAGACCCCCAAGGAGTTCTTGGAGTGCATCGACGCACAGGAAGAAGCACAGTTTGGTGCAGAGAGCTTTACCCAGCAGGCCATCCCGCAGGACGGCTACCGCATTCTGGCCGTGACCGCCTGCGTCAACGGCATTGCCCACACCTACATGGCCGCCGAGGCGCTGACCAAGGCCGGTGACAAGCTGGGCCTGCCCACCAAGGTGGAGACCAACGGCTCCGATGGTGCCAAGAACGTGCTGACCCGCGCCGAGATCGCAGCCTGTGACGGCATCATCGTGGCTGCAGACAAGAATGTGGAGACCGCCCGCTTTGACGGCAAGCCCGTGCTGTTTGCCCGGGTGGATGACGGCATCCACAAGCCCGAAGAGCTGCTGAAAAAGGTAGCCCACTGTGAAGTTCCTGTTTACCACGCCAAGGGCGGTGCCGCCGCTGCCGAGGAGGAGACCTCCGGCGACAGCTTTGGCCGCAAGGTGTACAAAGACCTGATGAACGGCGTGTCTCACATGCTGCCCTTTGTGGTGGGCGGCGGCATTATGATCGCGCTGGCCTTCCTGCTGGACGATTACACCATCGACCCCTCCAACTTTGGCATGAACACCCCCATCGCCGCCTTCTTCAAGACGGTGGGCAACGCCGCCTTTGGCTACATGCTTCCCATTCTGGCAGGCTTCATCGCCATGTCCATCGCCGACCGTCCCGGCCTGGCCGTGGGCTTTGCGGGCGGCGTGCTGGCCATGAACGGCACCAACTTTGCAGGCCTTGCCAATGGTGAGACCACCGGCATCTCCGGCGGCTTCCTGGCCGCTCTGCTGGCCGGTTTCGTGGCCGGTTATGTGGTGGAGTTCCTCAAGAAGATCACCGAAAAGCTCCCCGCCAGCCTGAACGGCATCCGTCCCATGCTCATCTACCCGCTGGGCGGTATGCTCATCCTCGGCGCGGTGATGTGCGGCATCAACCCGGTCATGGGCATGATCAACACCGCCATGACCAACTGGCTGAACGCCATGGGCGGCACCTCCAAGGTGCTGCTGGGTGCCATCGTGGCCGGTATGATGAGCATTGATATGGGCGGCCCGTTCAACAAAGCAGCTTACGTCTTTGGCACGGCAGCCCTTGCCTCCGGCAACTATGAGGTGATGGCCGCTGTCATGGTGGGCGGCATGGTTCCTCCCATCGCCATCGCCCTGTCCACCACCTTCTGCCCCAAGAAGTGGACTGCCGACGAGCGCCGCAACGGCATCGTGAACTACGTCATGGGCCTGTGCTTCGTCACCGAGGGTGCCATCCCCTACGCCGCCGCCGACCCGCTGCGCGTCCTGCCCAGCTGTGTGGCCGGTGCCGCGCTGGCCGGTGCCCTCTCCATGACCTTCGGCTGCGCCCTGCGCGCTCCCCACGGCGGCATCTTCGTGTTCCCCGTGGTCGATCATGCCCTGCTCTACTGCGTGGCTCTGGCCGCTGGCAGCGTGGTGGGTGCCGTGATCCTGAGCCTGCTCAAGAAAAACCGCACCGACGCTGCCTGATCTGCCATTCTCCTTCTTCCTTTACCATATAAAAAGGGCCCGTCTGCGCGCACCAAAATGCGGCAGGCGGGCCCTTTCGTGCTTATCCCTTGATGATCCGGAGCAGGGTCTTGTCCAGCTGGATGGTGCGGTTCCAGGGGTTCAGGATGATGCCCTGGATCTCCGGCACCTGCAGTGCGGCATCCAACAGCTTTTCAAACTCCACCAGAAAGGTGGACTGCACCGCTTCCGCGCCCTTCATCTCCTCTTCAAAACTGGTAAAGGCATACCACCAGCTGGCCCCATCGGCCGTGCGGAGGGCCCGCAGCTGCATCTGCTCACTGGCCGGGTTCGGTTCCACCGCCACCACGACCTGTCCGTTTTCCCGCATCCGCCGCCGGATCACGGTCAGGGTATGCGCCAGCTGCTCCTGTGTAGGCTCCTGCTGTAACTGGCAGACCGCCTGTTCGATCTTCTCGTTGCCGTTCAGGCCCTCGTCCTTCTTCTGTGCCATAAGCTCTCCCATTCTTTTTTGTTGTATTTTATGCTTGTATTATATCCGGACTTTACGAAAAATGGAAGCACAGGCCAGAGATTCTTTCTTTTTTCGTCTGCTTTCGGGTGTTTTTTCAAAAATCAGTAGCCCCCGCCCCGAAAAAGTGTTACAATGTTTTCGTCTGGTATCATTTCAGAAACGACAGGACGCGCCGCTTTTCCGTGAGCCGTTTTGTCGGAATGGGAGAGATAAAGTAATGAAACGAATCCTTCGTTCTGCCGTCAGTCTGCTGCTGTGCGCCGCCGTGGCGCTGGGCGGCACTGCCTGCGGCCGAAGCAAGCTGCCCACCACCATCACGATCTGGACCTACTACAACGGCGATCAGCTGGAATGCTTCAACCAGCTGGTGGAGCAGTTCAACTCCACCGTGGGCAAAGAGAAGAACATCCGGGTCGAAAGCTCCAGTCAGGGCAGCGTGAACGACCTGGAGACCAGCGTGCTGGCCGCCGCCGAGGGCAAGGTGGGTGCCGAGAAGCTCCCCAACATCGTCTCCTCCTACGCAGACACCGCCTTTACGCTGGATCAGATGGGCCTTGCCGTTGACCTGAGCCCCTACCTGACCGAAAAAGAGAAGTCCGCCTATATCGCCGGGTTTCTCGAAGAGGGCGACCTGATGAACAACGGGGAGCTCAAGGTCTTTCCCATAGCAAAGTCCACCGAGCTGCTCTACCTGAACGTCACCGACTTTGTCCCCTTTGCCGAGGCCACAGGCGTGACCTATGCGGATCTTTCCACCGTGGAGGGACTGAACGAGGCCGCACACAAATACTACGACTGGACCGATGCCCAGACGGCTGCGCCCAACGACGGCAAGGCCCTGTATGGCCGCGACGCGCTGACCAATTACCTGCTCTGCGGCGCACAGGAACTGGGTACGACCATCTTTGATGCCGAGAACGGCGTGATGACCCTGCACTTTGACAAGCCGACCCTCCGCAAGCTGTGGGATAACTACTATGTCCCCTACATCAAGGGCTGGTGCAGTGCCAGCGGCAAGTTCCGCAGCGACGATATCAAGATCGGCAGCCTGCTGGCCTATGTCGGTTCCTCCTCCAGCGCTTCCTTCTTCCCCACCCAGGTGCTGACCAGCGACACCGAGAGCCACGGCATCGAGATGGCCGCGCTGCCCTGCCCCAGCTTTGCAGGCTGTGAGCCGGTGGCCGTCCAGCAGGGGGCCGGCATGGTAGTCATCCCGGGCACCGAGGACGAGATCAGCGCCTGCGTTGCCTTCCTGAAATGGTTCACCCAGCCGGAAAACAACCTGCAGTTCTCGGTGCAGTCCGGCTATATGCCCGTGACCTATGCCGCCAACAGCATATCCGCCCTTGAGAACAGCGGCCTGACGGTCTCCGAGCGCATCCACAAGGTGCTGAGCCTGTCCATTGATGCCATCGATCGCAGCAAGCTCTACACCACCCATGCCTTCCCGGATGCCCTGCGCGCCCGCAATACCCTGCAGTACGCGCTGGAGGACCGTGTCACTGCCGACCGTGCCACGGTGCTGGAGCGGCTGGCTGCCGGGCAGACCCCCGAGGAAGCCGAAGCCGAGTTCCTGACCGATGCCTATTTTGATGCCTGGTACGACCAGACTCTGGCCGCTCTCAGCGCCTTTGCGGGCTGAGATGCCCTTGGAACAACCACAAAAGGAGAGACTCTCAGATGCAGAACCGCAAGCCGCACAGTCAGAAGGCCCCTCAGACGGGCCATTCTATCTTCGGCACCATCCTTTTCTCCCTGCTGGCTGTGCTGGCGGTGGAGTTCCTGCTGCTGACCTTTGCCGTCCACGCCACCCGGCTTGGCCCCCAGCTGAACCAGAACGCCGAGGATATCCTTGCCATGCAGGTGGACAACCGCAGCCGGTATCTTCAGTCCATCTTCCACGATGCACAGGAGCTGACCAGCCTTTCCGATGCCATCAATGGCCTGACCCAGCAGCTTCTGGACGAGGGAGAGATCAGCCTGAGCACGCTGGACAGCAGCAGCGACGCGGCCTATCCCCTGCTGGAAGCCGCCGCGCCGGAGCTCATCAGCACCCTGCGCATCAAGTCGGTGACCGGCGTGTTCCTTATCCTGAACACCCATGATCTGGACAAGCGGAAGCAGGACAGCCTCATGCCCGCCATCTACCTGCGAGATCTTGACCCGGATGCCGCTCCCTCCCAGCGCAACGCCGACCTGACCTTCGTGCGGGCACCGGCCCAGCTGGTGCAGTCCCTCTCCATTGCCACGGACAACAGCTGGTCCCCCACCATCCGCTACCGGGCACTGGGAAACCGCGGCTTCCTTTATCCCCCTTTCCAGGCCGCCTATCAAGACGGAGCCAGCCTTGCCGCCTCCGATTATGGCCACTGGACCTCACAATCCTATCTGGTGCCCGGGGACACCCACGAGGCCATTGCCTACAGCCAACCCCTGATCCTGCCGGACGGCACCGTTTACGGCGTGATCGGCGTGGAACTGCTGGCCGACTACCTGTGGGAGAACCTGCCCTGCTCTGAGCTGCAGAGCAACGGCACCTATTTCCTTGCCGTGACCGATACGGAGGAGCTCTCTGCCTCTGAACTGCAGCTGCGTCCGGTGCTCCGTTCCCACTGCGACGGGCAGCCGGGTTCTGCGGACGAAAGCCTTACGCTGCGCCTCCACAGTGCCCATACCCACCGCTACCTCTTCAGCAATGCCCTCTACATTGCTTCGGTCTCCCCCTTGAACCTCTATAACCGGAACGCCCCTTTCTCGGGCAAGCACTGGCTTCTCGTGGGCTCCGTTCCCGCGGTGCAGCTCTTTGCTTTCGCCCAGCGGCTGCAGCAGCTGTTCTCCTTCATCATGCTGATCACGCTGGCCGTTGGCTTTGTTTGCAGCTGGCTGATCAGCAGGCGGCTGGCCCGGCCCGTTGCCAAGCTCTCGGCCGAGGTAGCCGCTGCCGAAGCGGATTCCTCCGCCATCCCGCATCTTTCCACCACCGGCATCCGAGAGCTGGATCAGTTCTCCTCCGCCTTTACCCAGCTGAGCAAAGACGTGCTGGACTCCTCCACCCGCTTTTTGCGCATTATGAAATTGGCCAGCGCGGAGCTGGGCGGCTATGAGCTGCGCGATGACAGCGTTTATGTGACCGATAACTTCTTCTCCATGCTGGGCCTTGCACAGGAGCAGCCAGATCCGCTCACGCCAAAGGCTTTCCGCGCCCTGATGGGCACACTGGAGCAGCGGTGGTTCTACCGCCTGTCCCCGGCCAACAACAAGGTCTTTGCCATCCCCCAGCCCGACGGCAGCACCCACTACATCACCCTGCGTGTCACCCATATCCTGGGCGAAAGTGCCTCCGAGGTGGGTCTTGCTGAGGATATGACCACCACGGTGCTGGAGCAGCAGCGCATTGAGCACGAGCGCGATTACGACACCCTGACCGGCCTGTACCGCCGCCGTGCCTTTGACCGCGCCTGTGAAGCGCTGTTCCAGCAGCCCGAAAAGCTGGGCTGTGCCGCCCTGCTGATGATGGATCTGGACAACCTCAAGCAGATCAACGACACCTACGGCCACGACTGGGGCGACCAGTACATCCGCCAGACCGGCCAGTGCTTTGCGGCCAACACGCCCGCCAACACCATCTGCTCCCGCCTTTCGGGCGATGAATTCCTGATCTTCTTCTATGGCTACCAGGACCAGGCACAGCTCCGCGCCCAGCTGGAGCTGCTGAGTGCCGCCCTGCAGCGCAGCGTGTCCATCCTGCCCAACGGCAAGCAGCTGCACATCAGCATCTCGGGCGGCATTGCCTGGTACCCCACGGACGGCCACGACCTGCTCACCCTGAAAAAATATGCCGACTTTGCCATGTATCAGGTCAAGCATTCCCACAAGGGCCGCATGTGTGATTTTGATATCGGCAGCTACCATCAGGAGGCATACGCCGCCCAGACCCAGCAGGACTTTGAGCTCCTGCTGCAGGAGGAGCTGGTGTCCTACCACTTCCAGCCCATCTACTCTGCCCGCAGCGGCCGGGTCGCAGCCTACGAGGCCCTCATGCGGGTGGATCTGCCCACCCTGCACTCCCCCGCTCAGGTCATGCAGCTGGCCCATGAGACAGGCCGCCTGTATGAGATCGAACGGATCACTGTGTTCCATTCCAGCGAGATCTTCCAGCGCATGCAGGCACAGGGCCTGCTCCAGAGCGATGCCCTGCTCTTCATCAACTCCATCGCCAATGTCAGCCTGACGGTTGAGGATGTGGAGGAATATGCTCAGCGCTACCCCGAGCTGCTCAAGCGGCTGGTGGTGGAGATCACCGAACAGGAAGATCTGGACCGCGCATGTCTGGAACGGAAGCGGAACATTCCGGGCTTCTCCGGCTCCTTTGCGCTGGATGACTACGGCAGCGGCTACAGCAACGAATTGAACCTGCTGGAGCTCTCGCCCCGGTACATCAAGATCGACATTTCCATTGTGCGCGGGATCGACACCGACCGTGATAAGCAGCAGATCGTCTCCAACATTGTGGCTTACGCCCACGCCCGCAGTATGCAGCTCATCGCCGAGGGCATTGAGACTGAGGCCCAGCTGCGCACCGTCATCGGTCTGGGCGTGGACCTGCTGCAGGGCTACTACCTCAGCCGCCCCGCCGCAGTGCCCGCCCCCATTGCACCGGCAGCGCAGGCGGTGATCGACCAGCTCGAACACCAGCGGTTCAATCCTCTCGGTTTATGATCTTTCCGGCTCCCCTGTGGGGGAGCCTTTTGTGACCTCATTCAGAGAAAGGATATACGATGAATCACGAATCCAGTTCCGCTCTCCCCGCCGCCATCCGGGTGCGGGGCGCGCGGGTGCACAACCTGAAGAACATCGACGTAGATGTGCCGCTCCACAAGATCGTCGGCATTGCGGGCGTGTCCGGTTCCGGCAAGTCCTCGCTGGCGCTGGGTGTCCTCTACGCCGAGGGCTCCCGCCGCTATCTGGAGGCCCTTTCCACCTACACCCGCCGCCGGATGACCCAGGCCGCCCGGGCCAGCGTGGACGAGGTGCTGTACGTCCCCGCCGCCCTGGCGCTGCACCAGCGGCCCGGCGTGCCGGGCATCCGCAGCACCTTCGGCACGGGCACGGAGCTGCTGAGCAGTCTGCGCCTGATGTACTCCCGCCTTGCCAGCCACCGCTGCCCGAACGGGCATGAACTTGCGCCGTCGCTGCTCGTTGCAGCCGGAAAGGAGCTCGTCTGCCCGACGTGCGGCGCGCATTTTTATGCGCCGTCGGCTGAGGAGCTGGCGTTCAACTCACAGGGCGCGTGCCAGACCTGCGGCGGCACCGGCGTCGTCCGCACGGTCGATCTTGATACACTGGTGCCGGACGACTCGCTGACCATCGACGAGGGCGCGGTCGCCCCGTGGAACAGCCTGATGTGGTCCCTGATGACGGATATCTGCCGCGCGATGGGCGTGCGCACCGACGTGCCCTTCCGCGACCTGACGGAACAGGAAAAGGACATCGTCTACCACGGTCCGGCCGAGAAGAAGCACATCCTCTACCACGCAAAAAAAGCCGGCTCCAACGACTTTGCCGAGCTGGATTTCACGTATTATAACGCCGTCTACACCGTGGAGAATGCCCTAGCAAAGGTCAAGGACGAGAAGGGCATGAAGCGGGTGGAAAAATTCCTGAAGGAAGATGTCTGCCCGGACTGCCGCGGCACGCGCC
>ERZ827197.2836-NODE-2836-length-10787-cov-138.250839_pt1 | contig 10787 bp, 7 predicted proteins | sample MGYA00519867_ERZ827197 | MGnify/ENA primary metagenome ERZ827197 (study PRJEB31778, sample SAMEA3449278) | human gut metagenome | biome: human gut; feature: human-associated habitat; material: faeces | place: United Kingdom | collected 2010/2012 ...
GTCGACCGTCAGGTTCTTGCAGGGCTTCGGAAATAGACACTGCTTATTCTGGCAGACACCGTGCGTAAGCTGCTTTTTACAGGACGGAAAACGGAAATTTGCCGTCGGTCCGCCGACATCGTAAATGTAACCTTTAAAATCTTCTTCCTGTGTCATCTGCCGTGCTTCTTCTAAAATGGATTCATGGCTTCGCACCTGTACAATTCTTCCCTGATGAAAGGTCAGCGCACAGAAGCTGCACCCGCCGAAGCACCCGCGGTTATTGGATATACTGAATTTAATTTCACCGAATGCCGGGATTCCACCGTCTTTTTTATATACCGGATGTTCGTCCCGCATATACGGCAGTGCATAGACATCGTCCATTTCCTGACTGGTCAGCGGCAGTGCTGGCGGATTCTGCACGACATAGAGTTTTTCCTTGCATTTTTCAACAAGCACCTTTGCCGTAAACGGATCGGTATTCGTATACTGCGTGTAAAAGCTTTCCGCATATTTACGTTTATCGGCACAGATTGTATCGTAATCCGGCAGTTCCACATAATCGTAAAGATTGTCAAGAGATTTGGTCTTATAAACCGTTCCTTTTATATAAGTAATATCATGAACGTCCATTCCGCTGTTTAGTGCATCGGCAATTTCTATGATAGAATGTTCGCCCATGCCGTAGGAGATTAAATCCGCACCCGAATCGACAAGAATGGAGTGTTTCACCTTATCAGACCAGTAATCATAATGGGAAAGCCGGCGCAGGGACGCTTCAATCCCGCCGATGATAATCGGTTCTTTTTTAAAGGTCTGACGGATCAGGTTGCAGTACACCACCGTCGCATAATCCGGTCGTCTGCCCATAACACCGCCCGGTGAAAAAGAATCGGTTTTGCGGTGCTTTTTGGATACTGTGTAGTGGTTGACCATGGAATCCATATTGCCCGCAGATACCAGAAATCCCAGCCGCGGTGCACCAAGCACGGCGATACTGTTTTTGTCTTTCCAGTCCGGCTGTGCAATAATGCCGACTTTATAGCCAAACGCTTCCAGCAGACGGCTGATAATTGCCGGTCCGAAGGAAGAGTGGTCTACATAGGCATCCCCAATAACATAGACAAAGTCACACTGCTCCCAGCCCCTCTTTTTCATATCTTTCTTTGAAATCGGCAGAAAATCTTTAACCATTTTTCTTTATATTCCTCGTTTCCTTTAACATTTGAATTTCCTGCTCTGTGAGCCTGCGGTATGCTCCCGGCGCAAGGCTTTCGTCTAACACAAGCGTTCCCATGGAGAGCCGTTTTAAATACAGCACTTCGCTTCCGACTGCTTCAAACATGCGCTTTACCTGATGAAATTTACCTTCGTGGATCGTGACACGAATCCGGCTGGTGTTCTTTGCTTCATCAAAAGACAGCACTTCAAGCACTGCCGGAAGTGCCGTAAATTCTGTATCTATCACCAGACCTTCTTTAAATTTTATAACCTCTGCCTGTCCGATTTTTCCTATAACTTCCGCAAAATACGTTTTATCGACGTGTTTTTTCGGCGAAAGCAGTTCGTGTGACAATGCACCGTCATTGGTAATCAGCAACAGTCCTTCCGTATCTTTATCCAGCCGTCCCACAGGAAACAAATCTTTTCTGTTTTTTTCTGTAATCAGCTCTGTCACAGTCTTTTCTTTTGTATCCTGTGTTGCAGATACCACGCCCTGCGGTTTATTAAGCATAAAGTATTCATACGTGTGGTATCCTACCGGTCTATCATCGTATAAAACAGTATCCGTTTCCGTATCAATTTTTTGTTCAGGACTTTTTACCACTGCTTCATTGACACGGACACGCCCTTTGCGGATATATTCTTTTACCGCACTGCGTGTCCCAATCTGCATATCCGCAAGATACTTGTCCAGTCTTATTTTTGCCATAGTTTCCTCTTTTTTCTATGCATGCCTACTGCCAGCGCCAGCCTGCCAGATATTTATTCTTTAATGCCCCCTTGCTGTACTTGCCCCAGCCTAACGGATAACCGTCTACACAGAACAGATTCCAGCCATCCTGATAATCATTCTCATTTTCAAAATCCAGTGTTTCGCCTTTTAAATATTTCACCACGCGCTCATCTGAAGCCGGGAGATTGATAATCTTATCGTATTCGGACATCTGTAATGCCATGGCTAATGCCTGGCTCGGCTCAAAACGGTTTTTCTTCATTTCACCGAGCAGCAGTCCGTTTCTCATAATCCGGAGTCCGCCCTCCTGCGGCATTTCAGGCGATACCTGATAAACCTTGCTGTCGCGGATAAAAATGTCCTGCTTTTGTACCGGAAATGTTACATGGCTTAAAAATTCCAACAGTTCTTCCGGCAGTTTTTCCGTTGACGGTTTTCTTTTCGCATGATAGTTTTCCGGTGCATCTGTATCTTTTTCAAGCAGTGCAAGAAAATGTCCTTCTCCCTGCATTTTGTGAGGGAAAATGCGGACACATTTTTCAATCTGCATTGCCGTATCTTCTTCATTTTCAATGATACCCGGACAAAAGCCCTCATATGACGGAATCGGTATCAAATGCATTTCCGGGCGTTCCCTTAACAGATGACGGATGGTTTCTTCATCCTCCAGCTTAGAAAATGTACAGGTAGAATAGAGCATTTTGCCGCCCGGCTTTAACATATCCGCGCCGGAAAGGACAATATCCCGTTGTATTTTACTGTAAAATTCCGGACCGTTCTTTTCCCAGCTTTTAATCAGCTTGTTATCCTTGCGGAACATGCCTTCGCCGGAACACGGCGCATCAATTAATACTTTGTCAAAAAAGCCTGTGAAACGGTCTGCAATTTTTTTCGGGTCTTCGCTTAATACGCACAGGTTCGGGATTCCGAATACTTCGACATTTTTAAGCAGTGCCTTGGCTCGTGAATTGCTGATGTCATTAGTAATTAAAAGTCCGGTGCGGTCAAGCTTTGCACCCAGCTCCGTTGATTTTCCGCCCGGTGCGGCGCACATATCAAAAACAACATCACCGTCTTCTACCGGCAGTACATTTGCCGGTGTCATTGCGGATGGCTCCTGAATGTAATACAGTCCTGCAAAATAATACGGGTGCTTTGCAGGCTTGTCTTCCTCATGAAAATAGAATCCATTCTCTATCCAGGGTATAGGCTCCAATTCAAACGGAGAAATTTTCAAAAAATCCTCCACGGATATTTTTAATGTATTAATACGGAGTCCGTAAAGGCGTTTTTCCTCAAAACTTGCAAGATAATCTTCATAGTCTTCCTTGAGCAGTTCCTTCATGGCATCCAGATAATTCTGCGGTAAATTAATTGTTTTTTTCATGTTCTTTGCTTCCTTTAATACTTCTTTAATTTCATGATGTATCTTTTTTTAAGTTGCCTGCGCGCGGTAACCCTCAGCAATAATGTCTAACTGCCGGTTAAAGCGTTCCAGTTTGCTGATGTCGCCTTCCTGATAAATCTCATAAAATTCATCCTGAATCTGTATAATCTCACGCTTATTTGCCACCTTATACAGGTTCTGGATATTTCCCAGAATATCCGATACAATATTAGCTTTCACCATATAGAAATTCTGCGCATCGATAATTTCATCATGGATAGAAGACATTTCATTGTCCAGCGTAATCAGGGCATTGGCAGCTGATGTCAGTCTTGCCCGTACATGTTCCGGGATATTACCCTTATATTTATATTGAAGGGAGTGTTCGATAATCGCCCAGAAATTCATACCCAGTGTACGAATCTGAATCTCGACCGGGATTTCTTTCGTCCCGCGAATGGTTTCCACCTTATATAATACAATGATATGATAACTGCGGTATCCGCTTTTCTTGCGATGCGTAATATAGTCTTTCTCACTTTTAACCTGCATATCACTTCGTTCACGGATAAGACCTGCAACTGTATAAATATCTTCTGTAAACTGGCAGATTAAGCGGATTCCGGCAATATCTTCAAGCTGGGTTTCGATTTTATCCATGTCGATGCCTTTTTTCTGTGCCTTATCAATAATACTGGAAATACTCTTTACACGGCCAAGCACCTGTTCAATCGGCGAATAGCCGTTCATCTGCTGATATTCTTTTACAATATGATTAAATTTGACTTTTAATTCTTCAACCGCCAAATCATAGGGGGTCAGAATTTCCTTCCACATCTGCAATTCCATAATATTTTCAACTCCACTTTCTTGCGGTTTTGCCCTGCTCTGTCGGGCGATTCACCTCGCTCTCGCACTCACGAATCCGCACTGTCGCGCTCCTCGCCCTGCTTCGCATGGCGATTCGTTCGTTAATGGCGCAGGAAAAGTAAATGTCTGCTTCGCAGCCGCTTCCTTTTCCTTTGCGCTCATTATATCATACCCCGTACTGATAATACAGCACTTTATTTTCAATTGTTTTCAGTAAATAGCAGGGGTTCACTGCCAGTTCCGTGCCGTTTTCGTCTGTTACATAGATACCAAAATGCAGGTGGACGTCAAACTTTCCTTTTGTCCCCTCAACCTTACTGTACCCGGTATTGCCCATAAATCCCAGCAGCTGTCCTGCCGTAACTGTATCTCCGACAGACAGCGGCGCATATGAATCCAGATGGGCATAATAGTAATAAATACCATTTTCCGACGTAATACCGATTCTCCAGCCGCCAAGTTCCAGCCAGCCAATATTGGTCACTGTCCCTGCCGTGGCAGAAAGCACCGGATAAATGCCCGGCGTATTGTTCTGTGCCATAATATCCGTTCCTTCATGCCTGCGTTCTCCGCCATAGGTACGCTCCAGTCCCCATGAATCACAGTATTCTACCCACATCTGTTCATTTCCTTTAGATACCGGTATAGGAAAGCACTGCATATCCGCAACAAGCCCCGCATACAGACTGCTCATCTTATAAAATTCTTCCGGATAATGGCGCACCAGACGGTTGCGCAGTGCCACCGCCTGTTTGTGTGTCAGGCTCTGTGCTGTCTGCACATCTGCCGTCCAGTTTTCCGCCGCCATCAATGTACAAAGATATTCGCCCACCGGCAGATTACATTCATCCGCATATTGGGCAATTTCTTCTGCCGTCAGTTCAATCCGCATGGCGCGCAGGTTATCGTTTTGCAGTGTCAAAGCTTCCCGTTTCAGCGGCAGCCTGCCTTCTGTTAAAGAAGCTGTACAAATGCAGATAAAAACAACCAGTGCCGTCAAAAGCACATATGCCCGGCTCTTTTTCACACACACCTCACGTTTTACGGTAACCCCTGATTTGTTATATCTTTATGATTCAGATTCATAAATTATGTCCGCAGGCAATATATGTAATATCAGGCAGGATTGTGGAAGTACGCAGTATGGAACAATTCGCAGGCATTATAATTGCACCACTATAACGCAAAAAAGGATTCGTGTAGAATTTATGAAAAAATGGAATCTAAAATTCAATCAAATACTTGTTTTAAGTGCTTTTGCCGCTGTTATTGCGTTTCCACGCATTTCATTTAACGGCGTTTTGTCCGGTTTAAAGCTGTGGGGTGAGGTCATTCTTCCGGGACTGTTCCCCGCCATGATCCTGACTTCCTGTATTTTATACCTTTTTCCGCTAAAGCCAGGACTGTCTTATCTTTACGTCTGCATAACCGGTCTGCTGTGCGGTTTCCCTGTCGGTGCATTTTTATGCAGTAAGCTGCATGAAGCCAACCCCGGTGAAACACTGTGCGAACGTCTGATGCCGTTTTGCAACCTTTCAAGTCCGTCATTTGTTATCAATTACATTCTTTTTTCTTCTTTAAACGAATTTACGTATGAAAACATGTATGTATACCTTGATGCTGTCGTTATCGACAGGAGCTTCGGCTCAGACCCTGATTATCAGCGGACAGTATTCTGCTGATGTCTCTTTGCCTTCATGCATCTGAGTGGCTGTTATCAGATTATCGAACCTCAATAATAATGAATAGTCTATGTACAACTTTTTTAATAAAATAGTTAGATTGTTTTGTTTATGTGTATTCCTTTTTGGGCATTCCTCTGCGGATGCCCAAAATAGGAATTTACCTGCAGACATCAATCCTTATTTCGGACCAGTCGGCAAGCAGCCTGTCATGCCTAATGCGGCTGGCTTTATTCAGAGATGGTTGCTCCTGGAGCCCATCTCTATGCCGGTCAAGAGCAATGTCGTTTTTACAGATTCTTATCTGAAGGAGGTATTCCATACGCAGTATTTCCCTAAACAGATGGAAACAGTTCCTAAGGATGGAGCCGTCGTGAAGGTGGGCAAGGAAAAACTGAAATGGCATGCGCTGGACAGTAAACTGTTTAATGTGAAGCTCTTCCGTTTCGCAACTTCATTTAAGAAACCCAAGTATGGTGTCTTGTTCTGGGCGGTTACCATTATCGATTGCCCTGAGGAGATGAAAGACGTCCGCTTGTCTGTTGGCTCGAATGGTGCTTCCATGTGGTGGCTCAATGGCGAGGAGGCGGTGATGCTCGAAGGCGACCGAAGAATGGTTCGCGATGATGTGGTTTCTAAGAAGCTTACCTTGAAGAAAGGTAGGAATATTCTTCGTGGTGCTGTAATCAATGGACCTGGTATGAGCGACTTCTGTGTTCGATTCATCGACGGACAGGGCAAGCCTGTCAGAAACCTGTCTATTCACGTGAAGTAGTGCAATCAATAAAGAAAGTTATGAAACAGAACAATATATTTTTCAGATATTTTAGCCCGGTTGCTGCTCAGCAGAAACTTTATGCCGCTGCTTTGTTTGCCTTGTTGTCTTCCTCTGCTTACGAGGCAGAAGCCCAGGTGGGCGAACCTTTCATTCATGATCCTTCTACCATTGCCCTGTGTGATGGAAAGTATTATACCTTTGGAACGGGTGAAGGTGGAATCTGGTCGGAGGATGGCTGGACCTGGCAGGGTGGTGCTGTTCGTCCCGGTAGAGGAGCGGCTCCTGATGTGTTGAAGATTGGCGACCGTTATCTTGTAGCCTACAGTGCTACGGGTGGTGGTTTGGGTGGCAGTCATCGCGGTGATGTCCTGACAATGTGGAACAAAACGCTCGATCCGAAATCGCCTGATTTCAAATATACTGAACCGGTGGTGGTTGCTTCTTCATTGGATGATGAAGACTGTGATGCCATTGATGCGGGCTTGTTGCTCGACCCTACTACCGGCAGACTCTGGCTCAGTTATGGTACCTATTTCGGATTTATCCGTCTGGTAGAACTTGATCCGAAGACAGGTAAGCGGATGGAAGGCAACGAACCCGTCAATATCGCCATCGACTGCGAGGCTACTGATTTGATTTACCGCAACGGCTGGTATTATCTTCTCGGCACCCATGGCACCTGTTGCGATGGTCCTAATTCTACCTACAATATCGTTGTGGGACGTTCGCGAAAGATAACCGGTCCATACGTAGATAATGTGGGCAGAGAGATGTTGCAGGGCGGTGGAAAAATGGTGATTACTGCCAACAATCTGAAGACGGGTCCCGGTCACTTCGGCCGCTATATTGAGGAAGAGGGTGTAGAAAAGATGTCGTTCCACTATGAGTCTGATTTCAGACAGGGAGGACGAAGCGTGTTGGCCATCCGTCCTTTGTTGTGGAAGAACGACTGGCCTGTGGCTGGTGATGAATTTCATGCCGGAACCTACGAGATAGAATCGGAACGAAGAGGCTATGCCCTGGAGATTGCCGTAGATTTCGTGAGAATGCAGCGGGATATCGAACCTTTTTGGATTAAGCCAACCAAGCCTTTGAAGAATATCGAACCTCAGACTTTGAAGGAGGTAGAGGCAGAATGGCCTAAGGGCGAGGTGAAGGTAAGAATGAACGATTATATGTTCCGTCCTCATCAGAAGTGGAGTATCATGCCTGCCGGAAAGGGTGGTTATCTGGGTGGTCCTTATTATAAAATCTGCATAGAAGGCACTACTCGCTATCTTACCGCAACCGCTCAGCATGATGTCATTGCCAAACCTGAGTTTACGGGTGAAGATGCCCAGCTTTGGCGCATCGAACTGCTCACCGATGGCACCTATCGCATCATGCCTAAGGCAGTGCCAGGCACAGAAGAGAAACTGGCATTGGTTTCACTCGGCGATTGTACCCCAGGCTTGGCTCCTTTCGATTTCAATAGCGATAATTCTAAATGGAATTTCAGACAACAATAAATTCATGATGATTTGACAATCGAGAAGCGTTCCAATCATAAACCCTCTAATAAAATAAACAGAAGTATGCTAAAGAATTTATCTTTCATTGCCCTTTTGGGCATCGCTGTCGTTGGCGTTCCAAGTGAACTCAGCGCCAAGAATGTAAAGGTGGCAGGCACCCAGAAAGGTGCGACTGCCAAGTTTATCACCCGTCAGGTGGCTCAGCAGAATGTAACCATCGAATTCTATTCTCCATCCATCGTCCGCATCTTGAAATCTGATGCCGGACTTGGTGCTCCTGTTCAGAAGAAAAGCTATTCTGTCATCTTGAAACCTCAGCAGATGAAGGGCGTTCAAATACAGGAAAACGGTGATATTGTAAAAATCAATTCTAGTTTTATTTCCGTTGAACTGAATCAGCAGACTGGCGAAATCCGCTTCCTTTCGAAGGATGGAAAGCTGCTGCTTACTGATACGAAGACCCGTCTGGAAGCTCGCAAGGATGAAGCCAACAAGGGCAAGTACCGTATAGAGCAGGACTTCCGTCTTGCTGATGACGAGGCCATCTATGGTCTGGGACAGTTGCGCGATGTTTACATGAATCAGCGTGGTCGACAGAATATCGTACTCTGGAACAATAATACTTATATCGCCATCCCTTATTTCACCAGTGAGAAGGGTTATGGTCTTTACTGGGACAATGCTGGAAAAACCTATTTCAATGATATCGTAGCATCCAAGAATAATGGCAACCAGCCATCATGCACTTCCTTTACCAGTGAAGTGGGAACCTGCGCCGACTACTATTTCATGTATAAGGATGGTACGCAAGATGGAGTCATCGCCAGCATCCGTGAACTCACCGGACAGGCTACGATGTTCCCGAAATGGGCGATGGGCTTCTGGCAATGCCGTGAGCGCTATAAGACCAGTGATGAACTGGCTGGCGTGTTGGACAAGTATCGCGAACTGAAGATTCCTACTGATGCCATCGTGCAGGACTGGCAGTATTGGGGATGCGACTCCAACTGGAATGCGATGAAGTTCCAGAACCCATACTATATAAATAAGGTGGGCGACCCAGCCTATGCCAAGTATCTTCCTACCGATATGAAGCAGATGAAGGTACAGGGAGAACCCCGTCTGAAGAGTCCGGAAGAGATGGTGAAGTATGTTCATAAGAACGATGCCCATCTGATGATTTCCATCTGGGCAAGTTTCGGTCCTTGGACAGAGCAGTATCGTGAACTGAAGAAGATGAATGCCCTCCTTCCTTTTGAAACGTGGCCAAGAAACAGTGGCGTGATGCCATACGATGTCTTCAATCCGAAGGCTCGCAACCTCTACTGGAAGTATCTTACTCATCTCTACCAGATGGGCTTTGATGCCTGGTGGACCGATTCTACGGAGCCAGACCATTTTGAGAAGCCGGGCGATGAGAACTATCAGACCTTCGATGGTTCATGGTTGGGTGTGAAGAACGCCTTCCCATTGTTGCACAACAAGAGCATCTACGAGCACCAGAGAGCGATGAAGGGCAACACAAAGCGTTCGCTCCAGATGACCCGAAGCGGCAGTCTCGGTATTCAGCATTATGGCACCATCTGCTGGAGCGGTGATGTGGTGGCTTCTTGGGACGAGATGAAGAATCAGATTCCATCGGGCTTGAACTTCTCGCTCTGCGGTATCCCATTCTGGAACACCGACCTGGGTGGTTTCTTCTACTGGGAGTTTGAACAGAATCCAAAGAATCCAGCCATTCAGGAATTGCAGACCCGCTGGATGCAGTGGGGAACCTTCATGCCATTGATGCGCAACCACTGTTCTTCACCGATGGTAAGCGAACTGTATGAATTCGGAAAGCAGGGCGACTGGGCTTATGATGCAATGATTAAGGCCATCAAGTTGCGCTATCGCCTTTTGCCTTATATCTACAGTACGGCTGGCGACTGTGTACAGAATAGCGGAAGCATGATGCGTGCCCTGGTAATGGATTATGCGGCAGACAAGAAGGCTTCCCGTCTGAACGATGAGTATCTCTTCGGCCGCAACATTCTGGTGAAGCCGGTAACCGATCCTTTATACACTTGGAAGGATAAGGAGAAGAAGGGCCATACCATCTATCCTGATGTAAGGAAGGCAGCTGCGCCTGTGAATGTTTACTTGCCAAAGGGTAATAAATGGTATGATTTCTGGAGCAATACCCAGTATGAGGGCGGTCAGGATATCCAGCGCCTTTGTCCTATCGACATCATGCCTGTATTCATCAAGGCAGGTACCATCCTGCCATTCGGTCCTGAAGTGCAGTATAGTTCAGAGAAACCTTGGGATGAGCTAGAAATTCGTGTCTATCCTGGTGCTGATGGTAAATTTACGCTCTATGAGGATGAGGGCGACAACTACAACTATGAGAAGGGTAAATTCTCGGAAATCCAGTTTGTTTGGAATGAAGCAGACAGAACCCTGAGCATCGCTCCACGCAAGGGCAGCTATAAGGGAATGCTCCAGCATCGCAGATTCCATATCGTACTGGTGGATACCAATAGTGGTGCGGGCGATCAGCCTATGCAGGCAAGCAAGAGTGTGGAATATGACGGAAAGGCTGTAAAGATACAGCTGTAAGTGTTACATTATATAAAGT
>ERZ827197.2844-NODE-2844-length-10757-cov-2.492431_pt1 | contig 10757 bp, 8 predicted proteins | sample MGYA00519867_ERZ827197 | MGnify/ENA primary metagenome ERZ827197 (study PRJEB31778, sample SAMEA3449278) | human gut metagenome | biome: human gut; feature: human-associated habitat; material: faeces | place: United Kingdom | collected 2010/2012 ...
TGTTGATGTTCACACCCTGCATGACGTACATTCCCACCGCGTCCATGTTCGCCACGGTGCTGCCATACCAGAAATTGCTTTCGTGGGGCAGGAGGGCCAGGTGGTCCAACTCCAGATACCGGGCCGGGTTCTTCGTCAGGAACAAATAGCGGTGCTGGGGTGCCTTGCGGCAGGCGTCCAGCACCTCCACGATCCAGGAGGTGGGCTGGTTCGGGTCGGTCTCCTCCTGTTTTTCTGTTTCCGGATGTGCAGCCTTGTATTCGTCCGAATCGGTAAAGACCAGCTTTTCATGTACAGCCGCCTGGTACTCATCGTAGGTAAGTGCGCCGTTGTTGTACATCTGCCAGAGAACATATTCTTGGCGCTTTTTGTTTTTCTGCTTGCCGGTGTTGACCCATTCCCCTGTGGTGTCGTCCTTATAGCCGGCAAACGGATTCAGCGTTTCCGGGCTTTTCGGAATCGCCGCCAGGCAGGCGGCCTCTGCCACATCCAGATCCTTTGCGCTCTTTCCGAAGTACTTCTGGGCGGCATGTTCAATGCCGTTGGAAGTACCGCCGAAACCGATGTAGTTCATGTAGGTCTCCAGGATCTTGTCCTTGGAATAAGCACGTTCCAATTCCATCGCACGGAAAATTTCCCGGATCTTACGGGAAGGGGACTGCTCGCTGTCGCCGGTGATGTTCTTGATGAGCTGCTGTGTAATGGTAGAACCGCCCTGGTTGGTATCGTAAATATGCACGAACATATTGACAAAAGCGGAAACAGTACGCTTATAGTCTACACCGTCGTGGGTGTAGAAACGCTCATCCTCGGCACAGACGAAAGCATCTCTCGTGTGCTGGGGAATATCGTCAATGCTGATGGGAATGCGCTGCGATTCGTTGGTGACCTCATAAATGTTCACCCATTCGCCGCTGCTGTCCTGGGCATAGATGTTGGTATTGTAGGACAGCTCCATCTCCTCAATGGTGACATTCGAAACATCGTCCCGGAAGTTCATGACATATACCACCAGCGCAGTTGCCACAATGGTGCAGGTGATAATCAGAATCATGAAAAGCGCCGCCAGGGTAGAACCGAGAATGGAAAGCGAACGCCGCAGAACCGGAAAACGCTTTTCCTTGACGGTTGGCTCGTCCAGTTCCGGACTGTGATAGGGATAGTCCGGCGTGCCGGTCGGTCCGTAGTATTTCCGCATCGGAACGCCGCCGCTCTTGCCGTTTCGGTTTGTTTTCTCATTCCGAGCAGGTTGGTTTCGTTTTTTGTTGTTATCCATATTTTTGATTCCTTCCAAAAGCCCAGTGTGCCGCAGGTTTTGCCGTTTCATACAGCAAATTGCAGATCACATGGAAATTCGTTGTTGAGACATTCCTGCGTAAAGCTGACAGGCAGCCTGTGCGCAGGAATGTCTGAATTCTCTGATACGGTTCTGCCGGATAAAAAGCAGAATGATATACCATATTATTATATCACATTTTCACGGCATTGTTAAGAGGTACGGCAAATTTTCTTTGAAAAATATGCAGATTGTATAAAGTTCGGAATTTTGGGACGAATACTTTTGTTACTTATTCAGATAATTTGGAAAATCTTCCTGGCGCACAGAGAAAGAAAGGCGGAAAAACACATGGAAAAAAACAAAACAGTATGGATGTTTCTGACGGCGCTGGTGATCTCTCTTGTGATCGTCGGCGGTTCTATGACCTTGTCCGTGCGGCACCAAAAAAGCGCCGTACAGGGTGTCACAACATCGCAGCCGCCCACAGATCCCGGCTATCTGATGCGGATCGCAGACGGAAAGGTCGGGCTGTACCGCATCGGGAGCAGTACCCCATATGAGCTGCTGGATGAACCGCTGAATCTGCTTTCGGAATATGACCGGGAGCAGTTGGAACAGGGAATCACCGCATCCAGCGAGGGCGAACTGCGCCGGCTTTTGGAGGACTTCTTTTCATAAGTACAGAAAAAGCGCCTGTTTCGTATCCCTGTGGGGGGAAAACAGGCGCTTTCGGCATATTCAAAGAGAAATGGGAACCGGCTTTCGCAGTGTCATCGAATCCGATGTGACATCGCAGTCCATTGCGAGCAACTTGACACCGGATGCCGCAGCGAGCCGGAGCGTTTGTGCAAATTCCGGGTCTGTGGCATCATTGGGACGAAACTGCACAACATCACGCATTTGTACCACAAACAGCAGATATGCACCGAATCCTGCTTTCCGGCAGGCAATCAGTTCCCGGAGATGTTTGACGCCACGCTGTGTCGGCGCATCCGGAAAGGAGACAACGCCGTCCTGTTCCAGTGTGACGCCCTTCACTTCCAGAAAGGACTGCATTTCGCCGTCTGTGATTCTGAAGTCGAACCTGGAATTCCCATAGGTGACTTCTCGCTCAATTATGGCATTTTCGGAGAAAAGCGTACCCTTGCGCAGCCATTCCTCCGCAGCATCGTTTGGAATCTGGGAGTCCAGATTGATGAGCAGGGGAGTCTTTCCGGGACGCTCCTTTTCCACTGCGATCAAATCGTATCGGGTCTTTCGGTTCGGATTGGTGCCATGTGCCAGATAGACCTTGTAGCCGGGGACAAGCAGTTCCCGGCAGCGCCCGGTGTTCTTGACGTGGACACGTTCTGTCTGCCCGTCCAGATCGACCATTGCAATAAAACGGTTCGGACGTTCTAGAAATGTGCCGGCGGTTACGCTTTGGTACTGCATGATGCCTCCTCATTTTCCGGCAGGAAAACCTGTACTGAAATTGTGTATTCGTTGCCGGTACAGCTGATCTCTGCCGTCCCGTGATATTCCCTGGCGATTTTCTCCAGAACATTGTGCCGGTCTGTCAGGTCGGATTCATTTTCCGCAAAGCACTGTACCTGGATGCAGACAGATCCCTTGTCCTGCTGCACGTTGCAGGAGATACAGCGCTGTTCCTCCGGAAGTTTCTGCACTGCCTGCATGGCGTTCTGGAGCGGATGCAGGAACAGACTGCAAAGGTCGATCTTCTGAATGGGCAAATCGTCTGCCAGACTGCACTGCACCTCAAACCGGATGTTCTGGGCAGCACACTGTTCGGCAGTCTGCTGTAAGATCACATTGGCGATCTTGTTTTCACAGTAATGCAGCCGAAGCGCCTGGTCCTGGAATTTGCTGTGCAGTTCTGCGGCAAACTGCTTGGCATCTTCCAGCTCGTTTGCGGCGATCAGCCCGGAAAACACCTGCATCTGGTTGTTGAAGTCGTGCCGCATTTTTGCCGCCTCGTGAGAGACTCGTCCTGCCTGTTCCTGGTATTGCAGGGAAAGCGCTTCATACTGTTCGTAAAACTGTAATTTTTGTGCGATCTGTTCCTTTTCCTGCATATTCCGGATGAAGTGGAACAGCATGACATTGGAAACCACGCCCAGACAAAATGTGATTGCCACGAGCAGCAGGATAATGGGAGAATTGGACATGATCCGATACTTCTGGATGATAAAGGTCAGCGTCAGAACAATGGCTGCCTGTGCAGCGGGAAAGACCAGATAGGGGAGTTTCTGCGTGATTTGTTCCATCAGCGTCCGCATTTTTCTCCGATGCACGAATTTTTTCAGGAAGTGGAGAAAGATCAGATAGAACGTGATTGTACCGATATAGCCGATAAAGCAATACCACTTTTCCCATCGCTCATCCGCCATCAGCAGAACTGCCGTGTGATATCCGGTGATGGCATCAAATACGCTGAAGAGCAGGACGCTCAGCACATCACAAAACGACATGGAAACGCAGTTGATTAGGAAATGGAACAACCGTCTGGAAACCGGATGGTTTCGATAGGCGGCGAGATAGTAGACAAGATAGGAACCCCAGCTAAATATATTGAACAGTATTCGCAGGTCATTCAGCATCAGCACAGCGACATTGCCGTACATGATGTAAGAAACGGCAAAAAAGGCAATATGGATCAACAGGCTAAAAGAAAACAGTGCTGTTCTTGCTGTGCGGCTTGCCTTTCCCAGTGTGATATTGGAATAGAGGAGTACAAATACAACGACACACATTGCGGAAAAAGTCAGATTACCCATTTCCCAGAATATTTTTAATGTGTGCATTCCACTGCCTCCTTTTCCGATTCCTCCAGCGGTGCAGTTTCCGGCAGATTCAGCTGAATGACAATGGTGAAGAACTGGTCGTCATAGCTGGCATCTGCTGTGCCGCCGTAGGACTTTGCAATGTGTTCCATGATGTCGATGCCGAATCCGTGTCTGGACTTGTCCTGCTTTGTGGTCTGGAATTTGCCGTCCTGCACCTGGACTTCGTTTGCCTTCCGGTTGCGGATGCGGAAAAAGACCATGCTGTTTTCCTGCCAGATGCTGCACGAGATCTGCCGTTCTCCCTCCGGCACTTTTTCCGATGCCTGGATCGCATTTTGCAGCGGATTGATTAAAAGGCTGCAAAGATCCACCCGGCGGATGTTCAGCATTTCCGGCAGGGAACAGCGGACTTCAAAGTTGATCTGCTTTTTGCGGCAGGTCTCTGCGGTCTGCTGTAAAATTACATTGGCAATGGTGTTTTCGCAGTACTGCAGTTTCAGCTTTTGATCCTGGAATCTGGTCTGTAATTCTTTTGCCAGCTGCATGGCGTCCTCCACTGCATCGGACTGCATCAATCCGGAGAATACCTGCATCTGGTTGTCGAAATCGTGCCGCAGTTCAGCAACTTGCTGGGATGCCTGTTCCGCCTGGGTCTGATACTGCTTGGACAGCGTTTCGTATTCTTCGAAGAATCGTATCTTTTGTTCTTCCTGTTCCTTTTGGTACATCTTTCTCATGAAGTACAGCAGCACAATGCTGGATACTACATTTAATAGGATGGTTGCCCCCAGTAACAGCTGCATTCCCGGAGAGGTGCCGATGGCATGGAACTGCTGCAAAATGGTGACCAGTGTGTAAATGGCGAAGAACTGCGCCAGGGGAAATGTCATCAGACAGAGCACCTGTTTGTGGTTTTTCAGCTGGATATGCAGACGGGGATAGAGCCATTTCAGCAGGGGAATTATTGCCAGGTACAGCAGTACTACCGGCATGGTAGTGAAAAGATTATACCACTTCGACCAGCGCTCTGTGGATGCAATAACCTCGGCATAGTGTATCCCGAACACTGCATCTACAGCGCCGGCAAGCAAAACAACAGAAATATCTGCTGCGGCGAAAATGATGAAATTTACCACTGCATTAAAACAGCGTATCAGAATGGATTCCTTCGGATACGCTGTCAGATAAAAGACGAAGAATATGCTCCAGTGCAGGAGCGTGTAAAGTTGTTCGTGTTTGTGCAGGATCCAGTAGGACGCATCGCCGTACAGCATCCACGGAATCAGACAGAACGCCAAACTGGTTGCAAATGTTATAATGCCGTTCCAGACTGTTGCCGCAATTTTCGCTTTTCCCATGGTAACACGGGTGAACAGCAGCATAAACAGGTAAATGAGCATTACAGAAATGGTGAAATTAAAGGTGTAGAAAAAGTTTGCCATCCGCTCCACCTCTTAACCGTGCAGTTCGCTTTTGCGGCGGATCAGTTCGTGGCGGTTGTCTGCAACAGAACGATGTCCAAAGGCGCTGATGGGAATGCTTTCGCCGTATATTGTGACGCTTTTGTTTTCGATGCACTGTACATGATTCAGATTGATGAGATAGCTTTTGTAGCACTGGTAAAAATAATGCGGCAGCTGCTTTACCAGATCAGAAAGCCGATAGTATCCGGTGTAGTCTCCACGGGCGGTGTGCGCTGTGACATAGCGTCTGTCGCTGGAAAAATACAGCACATCCGGCAGGGAAAGATAGACCGCCTGTCCGCCCACCGGCTTAAAGGCAAACACTTCCGATGAATCTGAAGTATCCGCCTGCAATTTCCTGACATAGTTCAGCACATCGTCTTTCTGAAAAGGCTTTGGCAGATAACCGTATGGTTTCACGTGGCTGCTCAGAAAGATCTGCTGCAAATAGTCCTCCGGATGCCCGGTGACGTAAATAAACTTTGTCTGGCTGTTGGATTTTGCCAGCTTTTCCGCATAGTCGATGCCGTTTTGCGTGCTGCCCTGAAAGCAGATATCCATAAAGACAGCGTCCACATGGGCGTGCTGTGAAAAATAAAACTGCAGCGTGTGCCATTCCTGGAAATATTCCACGGTCATATCATTGCCGCTTTCCTCCAGCAGCTTTTTCAGCTGCAGTCCGATGCACGGCTCGTCGTCAAAGATTACGATTCGCATTAATTCTCCATCCCTCTTATATCGTGCCGCATTGCACGATCTCATGATTCGGCGGTGTCCGCTTGACTTGTATTCCTAAGAAATTTTTGCATATGCTTATGAATACAAATCCTTATTCATTATAACATAAATCATTCGGTAAAAATAGGCTTTTTCTGGAACAAAAATATTTCAGAATTATGGCATACAGACCGCCTTTCACCATCTTGTTTTGACAAGAAACAGAGCACTTATGACAAAAGCCTTGTCATAACGGCAAGGCAGTGCTATAATAGCATCGTAGAAAAGGAGCGTGCGGCGTACAAGATACCCAGTTCCTTTTCGAACTCCTTTCGCATCACCTGCCGCAGCGGCAGGTCACAAAAAACTTTCCATCCCTCTTTGAAAGCAGTGAAAATGCAAAGGGAAAAGCCTGTTTAGTATGGGAAAGCGCATTCATCCGATACAAATATGTGCTGTAAACTTTGGGAAAATGAAAAAATGAGACACACGGAAAAGCCTGCCGGGCATCGGGAATGTACGACAGGCTTTCGTGTATGCCGAAACGAAAAAAGAGACCGCAGTCTTTCTGCGGTCTCTTTTGTATTGCCAGAAAGGATTACTGAATTTCCTTGACATAGTTCACCAGATTGCCGATGCACAATTCAAATTCCACACTGTAGCACGGCAGCTTTTCCCGGTGTACGTCCTCATAATCCGCCTGTGTGACCTCGATGGTGTCAGCGGTGAAGTTGACCGCAATGGACAGCGCCTGCGCAATAGACGCACCACGCACCAGCGCACCGGACAGAACGCTTGCGAAAATATCGCCCGTGCCGTGCATCCGTTCCGGGGTGTGTTTCCGGTAGGATTCGTAGAACTTTCCCGTTTCGCTGTCATAGGCGGCAGCGCCGTGACCGTCACCCTTGCGGACACCGGTGATGACCGCCGTGCGGCATCCCAGTTCGGTCAGCTGTTTCAGATAGCTGTGGATCTGCTCCATGTCACACGTTTCCGCATAAGGCACATCCAAAAGCAGAGAAACTTCTGTCAGATTCGGTGCAATCACGTCTGCTTTTGCGCAAAGCTTTCGCATTTCCCGGGCAAAGTCCGGCGTGAATCCGGCATACATTTTTCCGCCGTCTCCCATGACCGGATCCACCACGATGGTGGTGTCCTTTTTGCGGAACAGATCGAAAAAGTCTGCAACGATCTGCACCTGCTCTCTGGAACCCAGATAGCCGGTATAGATTCCGTCAAAGTGCAGATCTAAGCCTTTCCAGTGCGCAGCGATCTGGGGGATATCTGCTGTCAGATCCCGGAAGGTATAACCGGTGAATCCGCTGGTGTGGGTGGAAAGAACGGCAGTGGGGATCACAGCCTCTACGCCCATTGCCGAGATCAGCGGCAGTGCAACGGTGGAAGAGCATTTTCCGAAACAGGAGATATCCTGGATGGTCACGATTCGTTTCAGCATGAAAGGGTCACGTCCTTATGTCTCAGAAGTGGACTTCTGAAAAGATTTTTGTACATGATTTTTGATGGCTGCAAAGCTTTCTGCACTGATGACGTGTTCCATGCGGCAGGCATCCTCCACAGCGATTTCGGGATCAACACCGAGTGCCATCAGCCAGCCGGAAAGCAGGGTGTGACGTTCATAGATCGTCTCTGCGATCTTGCGGCCAGGTTCTGTGAGCGAGATCTCGTTGTTTTCATTGACAGTGATATAACCGTTTTCCCGCAGATTTTTCATTGCCACACTGACGCTGGGCTTTGAGAATGCAAGCTCGTTGGCAATGTCAATGGCGTGTACAGTGCCACGGCGATTGTATAAGATCAAGATAGTTTCTAAGTAATCTTCCGCAGATTTTTGAATTTTCACCTTATTTCCCTCCGTTATGAATTTGTGAGATGCTTTTCTATATCATATGTGTTTTTTGCGGTGTTTTATCCATTATAACATATTCCATTCAAAAAAGCAAGGGCAATCTTGCATAAGTTATGCAGAATTGCCCTTGCTTTTCATGCAGATGAACGTTCGATGCGTCATTTCTTACATTTCAGCTTTTCTCAACGCCTGCTGCGCTGCGCACCTGGAGGATTGCGTTTTTCTCCAGCCGGGAGACCTGTGCCTGTGAAATGCCGATCTCCTTTGCAACCTCTGTCTGGGTGCGCCCCTGAAAAAAGCGGAGGTACAGGATGTTCTGCTCCCGTTTTCCCAGCTTGCGGATGGCGCTGCGCAGGGAGAGTTCGCCGAGCCAGCTTTCCATGGTGTCACGGTCGCTGATCTGGTCGAGGACATACAGCGCATCCCCGGATTCCGAATATACTGGCTCGTAGATCGAGACCGGGTCGCTGATGCTCTCCAGCGCCACCACGACATCTTCCCGTTTTGCGCCGATTTCCTCGGCAATCTCGCTGACGGTCGGTTCTTTTTGCAGCTTTGCTGTCAGCCGTTCCTTTGCCTGCATTGCCTGGTATGCCATATCCCGGAGTGACCGGCTCACCTTGATCTGGTTGAAGTCCCGGAGATACCGGCGCAGTTCACCGCTTATCATGGGGACGCAGTAGGTGGAAAATCGTACCTCTTTGGTCAGGTCGAAGTTGTTGATCGCTTTTATCAGACCCACAACACCGATCTGGAACAGGTCGTCGATATCCTCACCTCTCCCGGTGAACCGCTGTATAACGCTGAGTACCAGACGCAGATTCCCCTGGATCAGTTTGTCCCGTGCGGCTTTGCTCCCGGTGTCCCGTATCTCCCGGAGCAGGGCGATTTTTTCTTCCTCTTTCAAAACGGTGAGTTCGGATGTGTTGATACCGGAAATCATTACTTTTTGAAAAGCCATAATACGCCTCCTGTCCCTTTGAGTATGCCCGCTGTGCAGCGATTTAATCTGTTCCATCCCGGCGGAATAACACGGAAAATGGGGAAGGACACAAAATTTTGCTTTTTTCTTGCACTTTGTCTGAAAATGTGCTATACTGTTAAAAGAAACTGCATTGTACAAAGGCGATATACGCTGAGAATGATTTGTGCAATAGAAATACGAGGATACAATATGGCAAATAAAAAGAAACCATCGGAAAAACAGGCGTTCCTGGCGGAACAGCGTAAAGCAAAGCGAAAGGAATCCGAAAAGGCAAAACGAAAAAAACACCGCACCAAAAAGACTGTCACGGCAATTGTGTGCTGCGCAGCGGCTGTGGCAGTCGTTGCCGGCGGAACGACCTGGTTCGTCCGGGAAAAGCCGATGACCCAGCTGCTTTCTGCCGGAAAGACGGCGCACTATAAGCTGAATGCGGCAGAGGTCTCTTTTTATGCGTGGCAGATCTATAACGGCTACATCACCAGCAATTCCGAGTCCGGCTCTTCCAATGTGCCGGACACCTCGAAACCGTTAGCCGACCAGAATTACGATAATGATACGACCTGGGAGGCATATTTCACCGATGCTGCGGAAGAGTATGCCAAGAACATTCTGGCATTCTGTGAGGCGGCAGATGCGGAAAATTACACGCCGGAGGAAGACATCTCTTCTCTGGTGGCGTCTGCGAAAAAACAGATTGATTTCAGCACCATGCCAGATACGGTAAAAGAGGAAAACGTAACACACGCACTGGAACTGTACTTCAAGGCGCAGAGTTTCAGCACGCATATCCAGGACAATTTCAACTTCACGGAAGAGGAACTGAACGCCTATTACGAGAAAAATCCTACAGAAATGGATGTGTGCAGCTATATGGAATTTTCATTTTCCTATGACGATTCCAGCGACAGCACCACCATCAGCCAGAGCCAGGCAGAAGAACTGGCACGAAATCTGCGGCGCTGTGACACCAAAGAATCCTTTGAACAGTGGGTGCATGATTACTATGCGCAGAACACTTCGCTGACAGAAGAGGAACTGGCATCCCAGGTCAAGACGCTCTGCATGGAAGATGTCTCCTATACGCAGAATGACTCTATCAGCGAATGGGCGTTTTCTGCGGACACCAAAGTCGGGGACAGCAAGCTTTTCACCGATACAGACAACAAAACGATCACCGTTTGCCTGCTGACTGCTGCACCGGAGCGTGACGAGACCCATCCGGTGAACCTGCGGCAGATCCTTTTCACGGCAAACACATACGACTCCGCATCGGGCGCCCATGATGCAGCAGAAAAGGCGCTGGAGGAATGGAACGCCAGTGACAAGGAAGAGACAACTTTTGCGGCACTGGCTGACCAGTACACCGAAGACACCTCCGTGTCCGGTGGACTGTACCAGAATGTGACCCGGTCGCAGCTGATGACCACCTGGCGTGACTGGTGCTTTGACGAATCCAGAAAAGCAGGGGATGTGACGATCCTGGACAGTTCCTATATTTCCTGCCTAATTTATTATGTCGGCGCATCGCAGCAGCCGGGCTGGCAGCTGACCGCTGAGGCTGGCTTAGAGGAAGAACGCTATAACGAATTGCAGGAAAAATACCAGAAGGAGGCAAATGTACAGATCTCTGACTGGATCATACAGTTTGTAAAGGTAAACA
>ERZ827197.2849-NODE-2849-length-10751-cov-5.192595_pt1 | contig 10751 bp, 10 predicted proteins | sample MGYA00519867_ERZ827197 | MGnify/ENA primary metagenome ERZ827197 (study PRJEB31778, sample SAMEA3449278) | human gut metagenome | biome: human gut; feature: human-associated habitat; material: faeces | place: United Kingdom | collected 2010/2012 ...
TCTTTTATAATATAATATATAAAGTAGGTGTGAAAAGTATGAAAAGGGATTATGAATATATAGATATAAAGAAGGTTTTAAAGAAGTTAAATACGTCTTTAAATGGTTTAACTAATAAGGAAGCAAATAGAAGGCTTAAAGAATATGGTTATAATGAACTTCCTCGTGAAAAAAGAAAGAGTGTATTTAAGGTATTTATTGAATCATTTATGGATCCAATTATATATGTTATGATTGTTGCTGCGATATTATCTTTTGTGGCAAATGAACCACTTGATGCACTTGCAATTATATTTATAATTCTTGTTGATGCAGTAATGTCTACAATTCAAGAATATAAGGCTACTAAAAATGCTGAAGCTCTTAAAGAACTAATAAAAGTTAAAGCTAAAGTAATAAGAGATAATGAATATATTGAAATAGATTCTTCATTATTGGTTCCTGGAGATATAATTGTTCTTGAATCTGGTACTAAAATATCAGCTGATGCTAGAATAATTAATTCTAATAATTTAACAATCGATGAATCTATTCTTACTGGAGAAAGTATAGGCGTTTTAAAGGAAGAAGGAGAAGCTATACTTAGTGATGTTTCTAAAAAGAATATGTTATATGCTGGTACTTCTGTTTTAACAGGTAGGGCTCTTGCTGTTGTATGTGGTACTGGTCTTGATACTGAAGTAGGTAAGATTGCTGAAAAAGTTACTACTACAGAAGAAAGTAAATCACCTCTTACCATTAGAACGGAAAAGTTTTCTAAGCAAATTACTATGTTAATAGTTATTATATCAATTATTATTGCTATAGTTCTTATATATAAAAAATATGAACCTATTGAAATATTTTTATCAGTAGTAGCATTAGGTGTTTCTGCTATGCCTGAGGGGTTACCTTTATCATTAACACTTGCACTTACTATTGCTTCAAATAAGATGGGTAAAAGAAACGTTATTGTTAAAAAATTAAATTCAGTTGAAAGTTTAGGAAGTTGTACAGTAATAGCTAGTGATAAAACTGGAACACTTACTGTAAATGAACAAACTGCTAAAAAAGTTGTGTTACCTAATGGAGAAAAATTTGATATTGAAGGAAATGGTTATAATGATGTTGGAAAAATCATTTTTGATGCTGGTAGCGAACTTAAAAATGCAAAATATTTATCAATATTAGGTCTTGTAAACAACGAAGCAATGCTTGAAAAGAATAAAGGTAAATGGGATAAATTTGGAGATTCAATAGATATAGCATTTTTAGCATTATCAAGAAAGCTTAAGACTAATGATACAGAGTTTAAAAAAGTTGATGTAATACCATATGAATCGCTTAAGAAATATAGTGCTGTATTCTTTAAAATGGATGATAAGATGTATTGTACTGCTAAAGGATCTGTTGAAGTAATACTAGATTTTTGTTCTTATAGTATGGTAGATGGTGTTAAAAAGAAGATAGATAAAGAAAAAATTCTTAAACAAAATGATGAACTAGCATCTTCTGGATATAGAGTAATAGCATTATGTTCTAAAGAAATAAAAGAAAAAGAAAAATATGATGAAAGAGACTTAGATAAATTAAATTTTATTGGTTTAGTTGGATTTATTGATCCTGTTAGAAAAGAAGCAACTGCTTCAGTAAAAGAATGTCATAATGCTGGAATTAAAGTACTTATGATAACTGGTGATCATGCACTTACTGCTTATGCAATTGCGAGTGAACTTAATATAGCTACAAATAGAAGTGAGGTATGTACTGGTAGTGATTTAGATTTCTATATTGATGATAATGAAAAATTTGATAATTTTGTTAAAGATAAAACTGTATTTGCTAGAGTAACTCCTATACAAAAATTAAAAATTGTTGAATCTTTACAAAGACAAGGTGAATTTGTTGCGGTAACTGGAGATGGTGTTAATGATGCTCCTGCTATAAAAGTAGCGAACATTGGTGTTGCGATGGGAAGTGGTACTGATGTTGCTAAAGAAACAGCTAAAATGATAATTATTGATGATAATTTCTCATCTATAGTAGCGGGTATAGAAGAAGGTAGAAATGCTTATTCTAATATAAGAAAGGTATGTATTATGCTTCTATCATGTGGATTTGCTGAAGTACTATTCTTTATTTTATCAATTATATTTAATTTACCAATTCCACTTGTTGCGATACAACTTTTATGGTTAAATTTAGTTACAGATGGACTTCAAGATATGGCTTTATCTTTTGAAAAAGAAACTGATACTATAATGAAAGAAAAGCCAAGAAAAACAACTGAAAGTTTATTTGAACGTGAAATGATAATTCAAATATTATTATCTGGATTATTTATTGGTGTAATAGTATTTGCTGTATGGTGGTTCTTAGTGGACGCTTTAAACTTTGAGGTAGCTCATGCTCGTGGATATGTTCTTGCTTTAATGGTATTCATGCAAAATGTTCATGTACTTAATTGTAGAAGTGAAAGTAAAAGCGTATTTCATAACAGTTTTAAAACTAACCCATTCATATTAATCGTTATAGTTGGAACAATATTACTTCAAATGTTAGTCATGGAAGTTCCAGTGCTATCTAGTTTCTTACAAACATATGATGTTCCACCTATGCATTTATTATTACTATTTGCAATGTCATTACCTGTATTATTTGTAATGGAAGTGTATAAATATATAAAAAGAAATAAGAAATAAAGTATATAGTGATATAATATCTATATAAGTAAGGAGGAATATGAAAAAAAATATATTACTACTAATAAATGGATTTGGTATTGAACAAGCTGATTCAGTTAATGTTTATGATGAAAAACTAATGCCAAATATGGATAGACTTACAAAAGAAAAATTATTTGCTTCTCTTGCTAGTAAAGATTTAGATTATAAAGATGGTTATAGAAAATTTAGTATAGGAATAAATGAATCATTAACATATAGCATTGTTGAAAATAGTTTATCTAATGAAAGTTATAAAAATAATCAATTACTTAAATATATTGAGAGTAAAACTAATATGGGTGAAAATAGATTACATATATTTTGTTATTGGGAAAATGATAGAACTGTATCACAATTAGCTACATTTTTAAAAGAGATTGCTCTTTATACTAATCATATGATATATGTTCATTTAATATTATGTCAGTTATCACTTACAGTATATAAGAGCGTTGAAAGAAGTCTTACATTACTTAATTATGAACTTGGTAATACTGTTAAAATAGGTATAGTTACTGGTGAAAGTAATTTAGATAACATATTGATATTTAGAGATGTGATTAAAACATTTGTAACTGAAACTGGTGAAAAATGGAAAGATTTAACTAAGAAAGTTGATGTATTAAAACAAACTAAAACTATACCTAATCGTACTAGAACTTTTGCAGTTAATACTGGATTTGCGATTAATCCTGGTGATCAAGTATTTTTCTTTAATTATTCAAATGTAGATGTTAATAAATTTATGACTGAACTTGAAAATCAAAAATATAGACAACTAGATACAACTAAAATAGATTATTATTCATTATTTCCAGTTAAATCTAATAAGAAGATACCATTTATGTATAATTATGCTGTATCTTCTACATATACAGCAAGTGCTCTTAAAACAATTGGTGCTAAATGTTTATTAATTGATTTAAAAGAAAAGTGTCCATACATAAATTATTATTTAACAGGACTTCGTAATAATATAGATGAAAATATAAAATATATGGCTTCGGACAGTGGATTTATATATGAACCTAATCAGTTGTTACAAATAATTAATACTTCTAATTGCGAACTAATTATTGTTAATTATGAAATTGATACATGTAAGCTTGTTGATGATATAGCAAATAGACTTTCTAAAATAGATGTTGTTATAGGTGAACTTGATAAACTTGTTCAAGAAAATAAAATAACATTATTTATATCATCACTATATGGTATTGAAAAAGAAATGTATAATTCTAAACATGAAGTAGGTAAAGTTAACTTTTCAGTAAGAGTACCACTTGTTGTTGATGATTATTATTTTAATAAAACATCTTATACATTAAATGAAGGAACTGTTTATGATCTTGCAAATACTATTTACAAAAATATTAATTCTAAATATAATATAGATGGGTTAATTAAAAAGAAGAGTAATTTATTATCATTCTTCTATAAGAAGCCAAAGAAAGTAAAGGAGGAGAAAAATGGATAGACCAGTATTTAAAAGAATATGTGCTTATATTATTGATATAGCAATAGTATCATTTATCTTATTCTTATTTTCTAAAATTGAAATATTGAATCCTAATGTTGATAAAATAAATAGTATTCAAAATGAATATGAAAAATATATTGAAACTGTTGCTAAAAATGATGCTGATGTTACTAAGTTACTTAAAGATGATAAAGTTCAAAATTATATATATGAACTTGCTAAATTACAAGTACCAACTTCAATATTAAATGTAGTTATTACTTTTGGGTATTTTGTTGTATTTCAATTCTTTAATAAAGGACAAACTATTGGTAAGAAATTTATGAAAATTAGGGTTAAGTCAACTAAAGGTGATAAATTATCATTTATGCAAGTATTTGGAAGAAGTTTACTAATCAATGAAATTCTTGTTTCTATACTTATAATAATATTTGTTAGTTGTTTAAGTCAAAGTGTATATTTTAATGCTCGCAGAATACTTGAACTTATTGATATGATAATAGTTTATGGTTCTCTTGGATTTATGATGTTTAGAAGTGATGGTTGTGGTATACATGATTTATTAGTTCATACATGCGTTGTTAATGAAGATGAAGCAGTAAATAGAGAAGTAGAAGAAGTAAAAGAAGAAATTAAAACTACTAAAGTAAGAGAAGCTAAAGTAACAAATAAGAGTACTAAAAAGAATGTAAAAAAAGATGTAAAGAAGGATGAATAGTTTATGAAAATAGGCATTGCTAATGATCATAGAGGCGTAAATCTAAAGAAAAAAATAATGAATTATCTACATGAAAAAGACATTTTATGTGTAGATTATGGAACTAATAGTGAGGAAAGTTGTGATTATGTTGATTATGCATTAAAACTTGGTAATGCGATTAACAATAAGGAAGTAGATCTTGGAATTCTTATTTGTGGTACTGGTATTGGTATGAGTATTGCAGCTAATAAAATAAATGGTATAAGATGTGCTAGAGTTGTTAATAGTGATGAAGCAAAATTATCTCGTGAACATAATATGGCTAATATAATGGCTATTGGTGAAAATATAGAAAATGTGTTTAGTGTTGTTGATACTTTTATTAATACAAAAGAATCAAAAGAAGAAAGACACATTAGACGTGTTAATAAAATTATGGATATAGAGAGGATGTAATATGGATAAAAGTTTATTAAAAATATCAGGTATTATTGCTATTGTATTTGGAATACTTGCATGTTTAACACTTGTTGGAGCAATAGTTGGAGTTCCACTAATAATTGGTGGAGCTAAAATGAAAGAATATGTAGATTATACTGATGAACAAATAATAGCTAATAAAGATAAAATACTTATCTGGACAATTGTATTTTTATTCTTTTGTCAAATAAGTGGTATTTTACTTTTAATATTTTATATTGATAGTATTGGTAAATATGAAAAAGGAATTACTGGTGATAATATGAATTATCAAAGTAATATGAACACTAATAACAATGCTAAATATGAAGAATTAGAAAAAGTAAAAAAACTATATGATGAAAAGATTCTTACTAAAGAAGAATATGAAAAAGAAAAAGAAAGAATATTAAATCAATTATAATCATATAATATACTATGAAAAAGAAATTCATAGTATTTTTTATTATGTTTGTTATTTTGATATATAGTTATAAAGATAAAGTTATAGTTGGTGATAATGTATTTGAAAATGATATTGTTGATAAAGATAATGTTAATGATAGTAAAAACTCTAAAGATAATACTATTTATGTTAGTGCTTTAGTCAATAATAAGAAGACAGATTTGTCACTTGAAGATTATATTGTAGGTGTTGTATCTTGTGAAATGCCTGCTTCTTTTGATATTGAAGCTTTAAAAGCAATGTCTGTTGCAGCTAGAACATATGCATTATATAAGAGTGAGAGGAATAAAACACTTAAAACTACTACTGATGATCAGTGCTATATAGACGAAAGTGCAATGAAAGAAAAATGGAAAAATAATTTTGATAAATATTATAATAAGATTAATAATGCAGTTAATGATACTAAAGGTGAATATATGACTTATAATGATAAAACTATAATTGCTTTTTATTTTTCAATATCAAATGGTAAAACAGAGAATGTAGAAAATGTATTTAGTCAAAAATTAGATTATCTTGTGAGTGTAGATTCTTCTTGGGATAAAAGAAATAATAGCAATGAAAAGGATATTAAAATGAAGGTATCCGATTTTTTGAAGAAATTAAATATTAATGATAATAAGATAAATAATATTAAAATTGATAGAAGTAATACTAATAGAATAAATAATATTAAAATAAATAATAAAAATTATAAAGGTACTAAGTTTAGAAGTCTACTTAATTTAAAATCAACTGATATTGAAATTAAATATGATAATGATTATGTATATATACATACAGTTGGTTATGGTCATGGTGTTGGTATGAGTCAATATGGAGCTAATTATATGGCACAAGATGGTTATAAGTATGATGACATATTAAAACATTATTATAAAGGCGTTAAAATTGTGAATAAAATATAGAAATATGTTCACTCTATTATTAGGAGAGTGAAATATGAAAAAATATTCTAAAATAATTATTCCATCTATATATGTAGGTGTAATTGGTGTAATGGTTGTAAGCTGTTTACTTGTAGTATCGGGAGTTAAAAATTTCTTAAATGAACGTAAAGATTATGATTATACGTTAGATAAAGTGTTTATTAAAGATACAATACCTGTTTCTAAAAATGAAAATAATATGATAATTAAACCATATACTAATGATAAAGTAAAAGTACATTCCTATTTTTATGATTTTGAAGGAGATACAAAAAAACAACTTGATTCATTAATATATTATGAAAATACTTATATGCAAAATAATGGAGTAGATTATAGTAATGATGAAGAATTTGATGTAGTATCAATATTAGATGGAGAAGTAATTAGTATTGAAGATAATGCTATATATGGTAAAGTAGTAACAATTAAACATAATGATAATTTAAAATCAGTTTATTCAAATGTGAAAAATGTTCTTGTTAATGTTGGATATAAAATAAGTCAAGGTGAAATATTTGCTTCTAGTGATACTTATAAAGTTGATACTAAAGTAAAATCATTATTACACTTTGAAGTGTATTATAAAGATAATGCGATTGATCCTGAAAACTTATATACAATGTCTGTTAGTGATTTGAAATAATATATTTTAAAAGTGGTTGCATTTCAAAAATATATATGTTACTATTTATTAGAGGTTAAGAATATGGGAGAATTGAAGTTAAGAAAATTAGTTATTTTTAAGAAGAAATGTACTAATATTATTGATTTTAATTCTTTTTTAAATTCTCATTGATTTATTCAATGAGATTTTTTTTGACCTAAATTATTGTTTTAGAAGGAGGAATATATGAAAAACAGTAAAATGTTACTTGATGTTAATGACAAACCGCCATTATTAAAATGGTTATTATTATCGTTACAACATGTATTTGCGATGTTTGGGGCAACAATATTAGTTCCAATACTTGTGAATAAGGCAGTTGGAAGTGAAGTTTTATCTATACCAGTTGCTTTAATTAGTTCAGGAATAGGTACATTAATTTATATTGTATGTACTAAAGGTAAATCACCAGTTTATTTAGGAAGTTCATTTGCATTTATTACACCAATGATTGTAGCTTTTGCTAAAAGTGGAAAAGAAAGTGTTTTTACAGGAATAATGGCAGTAGGGCTCGTATATGTTTTAGTAGCATTAATAATTAAAGCAATAGGTAAAAAATGGATTAATAAATTACTTCCACCAATTGTAGTAGGACCTATGATTATGATAATAGGACTTTCACTCGCACCAACTGCTATAGAAGAAATAGGTCTTAACCTAGAAAAAATTCCATGGAAAAATATAGTTGTTGCACTTATATCATTTTTAACAACAGGAATACTTGCAGTTAGAGGAAAAGGATTTTTAAAAGTAATACCATTCTTACTTGGTATGGTCGCAGGATATATTTCATCTATAATACTTGGAATGGTAAATCTAAAAGAAGTTTTTGAAACAAGTTTTATAGCGGTACCTAATTTTTATATACCATTTGTTCATTATAAATTAAATTTTTCAGCATTGCTTACAATAGCACCTATAGCATTAGTTACAATATCAGAGCATATAGGGGATCATAAAGTACTAAGTGAAATAATAGGGAAAGATTTAATAATAAATCCTGGTCTTGATAATACATTACTTGGAGATGGAATAGCAACATTTACAGCTGGATTAATTGGAGGACCAGCAAATACTACTTATGGAGAAAATACATCTGTTGTAGGTATGACTAAAACAGCGTCTGTGTGGGTAATAGGGCTTGCAGCAATCATTGCAATTATATTTGGATTTCTAGGACAATTGACAGCTATTATATCATCAATACCTAGTCCAGTTTTAGGTGGAGTATCAATATTACTTTATGGATTTATATCAGTAAATGGACTTAAAATATTAATTCAAAATAAAGTAGATTTTGAGAATACAAAGAATGTAATAGTAGCATCATCAATGTTAGTTTTAGGACTTGGAGGGGCAGCAATATCAATAATAACTAAAAATATATCAGTATCAATATCAGGAATGAGTCTTGCTGCGCTTGTTGGAATATTATTAAATCTATTTATAAAGGAGAGAAAATAAATGAAAGAAATTATATTAAATCATCCACTTGTAACACATAAATTATCAATTTTAAGAAATAAAAATACAGGAACAAAAGAATTTAGAGAAATAATAAGTGAAATATCTACATTATTATGTTATGAAGCAACTAAAGATGCAGTTTTAGAAAAAACAATAATTGAAACACCACTTGAAAAATATGAAACAGAAAGTTTAAATGAAGATAAATATGCGTTTGTACCTATATTAAGAGCTGGCATGAGTATGGTGGATGGAATAATAAAAGTAATACCTAATGCTAAAATAGGACATATTGGATTATATAGAAATGAAGAAACATTAGAACCAGTAGAATATTACTATAAAATGCCAGATAAAATAGAAAATAGAGAAGTATTTGTTCTAGATCCAATGCTAGCAACAGGGGGAAGTGCGATTGCGACAATAAATAGATTAAAGAAAGATGGAGTTAAAAAAATAAAATTCTTATGTATTATAGCTTCTCCTGAAGGAATAGAAAATCTAAAACAAGCACATATGGATGTACAAATCTATTGTGCATGTAAAGATAGATGCTTAAATAATAAAGGATATATCTTACCTGGACTTGGAGATGCTGGGGATAGAGTTTACGGTACAAAGTAAATAATACAAAAACATATTTAAAAAAATAAATAAAATGATATAATTAAGTTATGATAAAGAAAATATTAAAAAGTTTAACAACCTATTAAATGAATTAACAATTATAAAAGAAGAAAACAAACTTGTATATATACTTTTAAATAAACCAGAAGGATATATAACTACTGTAAAAGACCAATTCGATAGAGAAAGTGTATTAGATTTAGTTACAGACATAAAAGAAAGAGTTTATCCAATAGGAAGACTAGATTATGAAACTAGTGGATTATTACTTTTAACTAATGACGGTGATTTAACTTATAAACTTACTCACCCAAAACACGAAGTAGACAAAACTTATGTAGCGAGAGTTAAAGGTAAGTTAACTCCTGATGAAATAAAAATGTTTAAAAGCGGTCTAAAAATAGAAGACTATGTTACAGCACCGGCAAAACTAAAAGTTATAAGATACGACGAAAAAACAAATGTATCTCTTTTAGAAATAAAAATACATGAAGGTAAAAATCGTCAAGTTAGAAAGATGTGTAAAGCTATAAACCATCCTGTACTTAGACTTAAAAGAACTGCAATGGGTAAAATAAGAATAGGTGAATGTGAAATAGGTAAATACAGATATTTAACAGAAGATGAAGTTAAATATTTAAAAAGTATTTAAAGAAGAGGTAGTATATGTTAAGAGCTAAATATATAAATAAAGTAACAGAAGTAAATAAGATTTACTTAGAAAATATAATAAATGAAGATGATGTAGTAATTGATGCTACTATGGGTAATGGATACGATACTGTTTATCTTGCAAAAAAAGTAGGACCAAAAGGAAAAGTATATGCTTTTGATGTACAAGAAGAAGCTATAAAATCTACATCAAAAAAAGTAGCTAGAGAAGAACTTGAAAATGTAGAGCTTATATTAGATGGACACCAAAATATGGACAAATATGTACAAGAAGAAGTATCTTGTATAGTATTTAATTTAGGTTATCTTCCAAGGGCTAAACATCAAATAATAACAAAATCAGATACTACATTAGAAGCTATCAAAAAAGGTCTAGACCTACTTAAGCCAAATGGAGTTATGAGTATTGCAATCTATAGCGGACACGAAGGTGGAATGGAAGAAAAAAATGCAGTTTATGAATTTACACAAACTCTAGATCAAAATTACTTCAATGTATTATGCACTAAATTTATAAACCAAATAAATAATCCACCAGAACTTTTATTAATAGAGAAAAAAGGATAAATATATATA
>ERZ827197.2870-NODE-2870-length-10662-cov-9.654285_pt1 | contig 10662 bp, 8 predicted proteins | sample MGYA00519867_ERZ827197 | MGnify/ENA primary metagenome ERZ827197 (study PRJEB31778, sample SAMEA3449278) | human gut metagenome | biome: human gut; feature: human-associated habitat; material: faeces | place: United Kingdom | collected 2010/2012 ...
ACGTCCTCGGGTTCACCGCTGGCGGCGGTCATCGTCGTTGCCCTAGTAGGGGAGCCCTTGGCATTCCGTTGTGTTTGCATCGTTACTCAGTAATTGTCCTAGTACATGCTCCCTTAACCGTGGCAAATCGATTACATGAATCCCCATCTTTTCCATCCGATACAAGACCAGAGCGGGGCTCTGGTCTTTTTTTGCGGCAGAAGCCATAACATTGCGTGTAAAGGCGAGAATCTTGTCCTTTTTGTAGAAAAAGATCAGCTGCACATGGCCGGTGAACAGAGCAAACAGGGCTGTGCGCAGCTCCCGGGAGCCGAAGAGGAGGAGCAGGTCGCTCTCCTCTAAAAAGAGAACGTCTGCCCGGTCAAGAAACTGTAGGGCGGTCTGGCACAGGGCCTCCCGCTGCGGCCAGTAGGGCGCGGCCTGCGCCAGCCGGGGAAGATAGCAGCAGAGCGCCCCGGCATCCCGGGCGGCGGCAAGGGCCTCGAGGTGGGCCAGCCGCAGGGGGCTGTCCACCAGCCCGGCGGAGGAAAAGCAGAAGGCAGAGGAGCCCCGGAACGGGACGGCCTCCAGCTGTTCCGGCCCAAGGGCCAGCCCGGCGGTGTGGGCACGGTAGGGCAGAGCGGTGTCTGCTCCGGTGAACACCACCGGCGTGGGGAAGGCATCCGTGAAGCAGAGCAGGGAGCAATCCACACCATCCCGGGCAAGCCGGGCCGCCAGCTTACGGCCAAAGGGGTCGGCTCCCAGCTGAGCCAGCAGAGCCGCCTGCCCGCCCAATGCGGCGTACTGGCGGCAGAAGTCTGCGCCCCAGCCGCCGGTCTGCGCCCGGAACGTCTCCGTCAGCTCCGGAGCCGTGGCGGCGTTCAGCTCCAGCCAGACTTCGCCCAGACACAAAACGGACATGTGCACCCCTCCCTCCGCAAATAAAAATCGGGTTACAGTATACACGATTTGCCCACCGGATGCAACCGATCCGGGGTGAATCCTGACGGAGTGGAAGGGCCCGCGGGCAGGAACAATCCGATTTTACAAAGACCACCTGTTTTTTACCAATGCCTGTTTTTCATTGCCCAAGGTTTACCTAAGATTTGCCTTACCATGGTTTCCCCTCTTTCTCTGAATGGGTACAATAGAACCGTTCCCAGGATACATTGCAACAGGGCCCGGGAGGGCTCAGGATAAGAGAGGAATTATCGTATGAAAGAACATAAAATGTCCCGCCGCAACTTCCTGAAAGTGGGTGCTGTGGCATCTGCCGCCGGTCTGATGACAGCTGCCCCCGTGGCTGCAAACGCTGCCGCTCCGGCTGCTTCCACCGCAGCTGACGAGGAGAACTGCTTTGGCCTGTTCCAGAAGAAGCCCAAGTACATCTTCCTGTTCATCGGCGATGGCATGGGCACCGCCCAGATCCAGTCTGCCCGGTTCTATCAGGGCACTGTCACCAACAACGGTGCCATCACCGAGGCAGAGCTGAGCTTTACCCAGTTCCCGGAGGTGGGCAGCGTGACCACCTACGACAGCACCTCCTTCTGCCCGGACTCCGCTTCCACCGCCACCTCCATCGCTTCCGGCAAAAAGACCGAGAGCGGTGTCATCAATATGTGCCCCTGGACCCGTGATGTGCCCTATGAGACCATTGCAGAGAAGCTCCACAAGCAGAAGGGCTACAAGGTTGGCATCGTTTCCACGGTGAACATTGACCACGCCACCCCTGCGGCCTTCTATGCACACCAGAAGACCCGCAAGAACTACTATCAGATCGGCGTGGAGCTGGCAAACTCCGGCTTTGAGTATTTCGCAGGCGGCGAGTTCCAGAAGGTGAACGGCGATGGCACCGGCCCCAACAACCACGAGGTGGCTGCACAGGCTGGTTACAATGTTGTCACCACCCAGGCCGGTGCTGCTGCCCTGAAGGCCGGGGCCGGCAAGACCCTGATCATCGCTGAGAATCTGGCCGACGGCAAGGCCATGAACTACGCCATGGATGCCGCTCCGGGAGAGTGGCAGCTGACCGACTATGTCCGCAAGGGCATTGAGCTGCTGGACAACAGCAACGGCTTCTTTATGATGGTGGAGTCCGGCAAGATCGACTGGGCCTGCCACGCCAACGATGCCGCTGCCTCCATCCATGATGTGATCGAGATGCACAACGCCGTGCAGGCCGCTGTGGAGTTCTATGCCCAGCACCCCGACGACACCCTGATCCTGGTGACCGCTGACCACGAGACCGGCGGTCTGGGCATTGGCTACAAGACCACCAACTACGACACCTTCCTGACCAATCTGGCCCACCAGAAGATGTCCTACGCAAAGTTCGATTCCACCTATGTGAACAACTACGTGAAGAATCAGACTCCATTTGAGACTGCTATGCAGGACGTGAAGGCAAACTTCGGCCTGACCCTGCCCACCGACCCCGATGCCGCCAACGCAGGCAAGCTGCTGCTGACCGACTACGAGGTGGAGAACCTGCGCACCGCTTACGAGCGCACCCTCAAGGTCGGCTCTTCCAGCCAGAGCAAGATGAGCCAGCAGGATTACGAGCTGTACGGCACCTACATCCCCTTCAGCATGGCTGTCTGCCACACCATCAACCACAAGTCAGGTATGGACCACACCACCTACGCCCACACCGGTGCCATGGTCAACGTGTACGCCATGGGTGTCGGTGCCGAGAAGTTCGGCGGTGTATACGACAACACCGAGATCTACCACAAGCTGGCTGAGCTGACCAAGGTTCAGTAAGAGCGCCTGATTTTCCCACCTCACTTCCTGCTTCACTTTTCCACAGCCAAGCCTCAAAATGTGCAAAACCCTTCCTGCCGCAAGCGCAAAGACTGCGCCCGGCAGGGAGGGTTTTGTTGTAATGTCAATGCTGAATGCTTCAGGCCTTCATTTCGGGAAAGCCCTCCAGCTTGGAGGTGCAGTGGGGGCAGCGCACAGCCTTGATGGAAATCTCACTCTGGCAGTAGGGGCACACCTTGGTGGTGGGCTCCTCCGGCTCGGCGGGCGCTTCGGGCTTTTTGTGCAGGGAGTTGACAAACTTGATCACAACGAACAGCACAAAGGCAACGATGAGGAAGTTGATGATGGAGTTGACGAACTCGCCGATCTTGATGCTGGAGCCGCCCAGTCCGATGACCACATCGGAAAAATCTGCCTTGAAGAACAGGCCGATCAGCGGGTTGATGATGTCCTCCACCAACGCGGTGACGATGGCGGTGAAGGCACCGCCGATGACAACGCCCACTGCCATGTCCAGCACGTTGCCGCGCATGGCAAATGCCTTGAACTCTTCAAGGAACTTTTTGATGCCGCTTTTTTTCTCCTCCATAGATAAACCGCTCCTTCTTGTTCCCTTTTTTTACCGCAAGGGGTTCTTTTATTTTTATAATAGCGTATTGTGCGGCGATTTGCAAGAGTAAAGCAGCCCCTTTTATAGAAAACAAAAAGCAGCCTCTCCCGTGAAAAAACGATCCCGGAAAGTCCGCAGACTTTCCGGGATCGTCCTATTCAAAAATAGTTTTCCGCTGATTTATGCTGCGGGCTGCTCTGCGGCAGCAGGCTGCGGGTCAGCAGTCACCGTAATGGTGCGGCTGATGCTGCCGCAGGAGTAGTTGCCCCCCGCCTTGGCGGTCTGGGTGTAGGTGCCGGGCTCGGTGGGCACGCCGCTCATTTTGCTGCTGAACCACAGGAAGGTCTTTTTCTTGTAGGTGTAGCTCACCTTGCCGTTTTCAGCCACCTGTCCGTCCGAGATCACCTTGGCGGTCAGATCAGCGTTTTGCAGCTGGGAGACGGTCATGCTGGCCGGGGCATCGGCTGCCCAGCTCAGGCTGACGTTTTCGGTCTTGGGCTTGATCTTGAACATGGCAAACCCGGCGGCGTTGATATCGCTGCTTTCCAGCGCAATGGCACCGGCAAAGTACTTGCCGCTGTCCTTGGGCTGCTCGTCCAGATAGATGCGGCTCAGCGCACCCTCGGGCAGATACTTGCGGATCAGGCTCAGCGCCAGCTTCATGCCGTTGGAAACATTCTTCACCGTGGTCAGGTAGCTGGCCGGGACAAAGAAGCTGACGGTGTCCATCACCGACACTACTTCGTCCGCCACCCGCAGCAGCACGCTGACATCGTTGCCGTCGATCAGCTGCTTGAGGTAGCTGTATACGTTGAATTCCTCGGCCTGGTCCGGGGTCTGGGACATCTTTTTGGGCAGGGGGATCAGCTTGAGCAGGGTGCGCAGCTTATCCGAGATCATCAGGGTCACATAGCCGTAGGCTTCGCCGCTGGTGCCCAGCACCACAGCGATATACTGGGTGTTTTCGGGCCGGGTCTCCACCTCCAGCTTATAATCGGAGCCGTAGACAAGGTTGCCGGTCGCCCGGATGCGGATGTTGACGATATCATTTTCATCCTCTGCCGCGCTCAGCGCTGCGGCATCGGGCAGTTCCTCGCTGACAACAGCGGTGCTTTCCGGCTGCTGCGTTGCAGCTAAAGCAGGCATCGCCAGTACACCAAGCATCATGCTGACCGCAAGCAGGAGCGAGATCCATCGTTTGGCCTTCATACGAAAACCTCCTTTGTTGTTTGGTATCATACTCACATTTTACCGCAAAATAATCCTATGGTCAATAACGGGATTCAAGCCGGGCGCATCACTCCCCGATATAGGTAAAGCGGGGCTGGGTAACGCCGTCCCGGGTCACGGTTTCCAGCCACATGGCGGCGGGGCGCACCCACAGCCCGCCCTCGCCGTACAGGGCGCGGTACACCACCATTTCCTCCTCGGTCTCGCTGTGGCGTGCCACGCCCAGCACCTGATACTCGTTGCCTTTAAAGTGGCGGTAGCGCCCGGGGCGCACCGGATATTGCAGTTCCTTCATAACTGTTCCCTTCTCTTTCTGCAAAAAGGGCTGCTGCGCCGGGCGGGTGCAGCAGCCCACAAACCTTATATTATAAATATTACAGCGTGCTGTCCGTTCCATCGCCGGGGGTCTGCTCGGCAGAGTACAGCAGCATCAGGTGGTTGGCCGAGGCTTCCAGCTGGCTCTTGGCCTGCCGCAGGGCGGCTTCCTCAGTCTCGTTCATCTTTTCGGGCTTATCCTTGCGCAGGCAGTGGCGCAGGTTGGCAAGGTCGGCCTTCACGCGGGCCTTTTCGTCCTTGTCCAGCTCTTTTTTGCACTTGGAAAGTGCTTCATCCACCTTGTAGGCCAGCACCTCGGCCTGATTGTGCAGGTTCAAGCGCTCCTTGCGGCGGCTGTCCTCAGCCTCGTAAGCGGCGGCGTCTGCCATGGCGCGCTGGATCTCGTTTTCGGAAAGGTTGGTGCTGCCGGTAATGGTAATGTTCTGCTCCCGCCCGGTGGCAAGGTCTTTTGCAGATACCTTCACCACGCCGTTCACGTCGATATCAAAGGTGACCTCGATCTGGGGCTTGGACGAGAAGCTTGCCCGGATGCCGTTCAGCTTGAACTTGCCAAGGGACTTATTGTCCCGCGCAAAATGGCGCTCGCCCTGCAGAACGTTGATCTCCACGCTGGTCTGCATGGGACGGGCGGTAGTAAAGATCTGGCTCTTGCGGGTGGGGATCATGCTGTTGCGGGTGATCAGCGGGGTGGCGACCCCGCCCAGCGTCTCGATGGACAAGGTCAGCGGGGTCACGTCCATCAGCACCAGTCCCTGCGCCGCCGCGCCGGTGGCACCCGCCAGCTTGCCGCCGCCCTGCAGCAGTGCACCCTGCACCGCTGCACCCATGGCAACGCACTCATCCGGGTTCAGGCTGTGGCTGGGCTCCTTACCCAGCAGCTCCCGCACCTGCCGTTCCACGGCGGGCATCCGGGTGCTGCCGCCCACCAGCAGCACCTTGCCCAGCTGGCTGGCAGAGATGCCGGCATCCCGCAAAGCGTTCTGCACCGGGGTCACGGTGCGGGACAGCAGATCGCCGGTCATCATCTCGAATTGCGGGCGGGACAACGCGATATCCAAGTGGTGCGGCCCGTCCTTGCCCACCGCGATAAAGGGCAGGTTCAGCTGGGCAGAGGGCGCACTGGAAAGCTCCTTCTTGGCCTTTTCCGCTTCCTCCTTCAGCCGTCCCATGGCGGCGGGGTCGCGGGTCAGGTCGATGCGGTCAGACTTTTTGAACTCGGCCACAGCGTACTCCACGATGCGCTGGTCAAAGTCGTCGCCGCCCAGATGGGTGTCGCCGCCGGTGGCCAGCACCGTAAAGGTGCCGTCCTCGATCTCGATGATGGACACATCAAAGGTGCCGCCGCCAAGGTCGTAGACCAGGATCTTCTGCGCGGCTTCGTTGTCCAGACCGTAGGCCACCGCGGCGGCGGTAGGCTCGTTGATGATGCGCAGCACGTTCAGCCCCGCAATGCGGCCTGCATCCTGCGTGGCCTTGCGCTGGCTGTCGTCAAAATAGGCAGGCACGGTGATGACGGCTTCGGTGACCGACTCGCCCAGATAGCTCTCGGCGTCCCGGCGGATCTTGGCAAGGATCATGGCGCTGATCTCCTGCGGGGCAAGGTCCTTGCCGTCAATATGCGCCCGGTAGTCCGAACCCATGTACCGCTTGATGCTGGAGATCGTGCGCCCGGAATTCGTGGCGATCTGGCGCTTGGCCGCGCCGCCCACCAGACGCTCGCCGTCCTTGGTAAAGGCCACCACGCTGGGGGTGGTGCGCTCGCCCTCTGCATTGGTGATGACCACAGGCTTGCCGCCCTCCACCACTGCCACACAGGAATTGGTCGTACCCAGATCAATGCCGATCACTTTGCTCATACTGTTTCCTCTGTTTCTTGTCCGCCGTGTCTGCGGGCTGTTTTTTCTCCAGTCTATCTTACAGGACGGCTGTGACCATTTTTTAGTCCAATTGTAAAGATTCTATGTTGTATGCCGCCGGAGCCGTGGGCGGCTCGTGGGTCAGCGCATAGAGCAGCTGCTCGGCCTCCTGTAACCAGCGGTCGGCGTCCGGCTCGTGCTCCCGCTGCAAAATGGTAAAGGCCTGCTTTGCCTCTGCCGCCTGCGCCAGCGCCTTTTTGCGGGAGGTGTAGCGGGTCTCGTACTGCGCCAGCCGCAGGCAGACCCGGGGCGTATACTCGATATCCGGCACCGCTGCCGCGTTCTGCCGCGCCCGGCGGTACCACAACAGCGCCTTGCCGTTGTCGCCCCGGGCGGCGCAGTCATCGCCAAGGTTCAAAAGGGCGATGGGCTCTCCGCTTTCGGCTGCGGCCTTCCACAGCTTGCGCGCCTGCGCAGCGCTTTTGGGTACGCCGCGCCCCTGATACAGGCACTCGCCCAGCAGCGATAGCCCGGCAGAACTGCCCTGCTCGGCGGCTTTCTGGTAGCACTCTGCCGCTGCCGCCCAGTGTCCGGCACGGGCAGCTTCTTTCCCGGCTTCGGCCTCCTCTGCGCCGGGACCCTCCGGGGTGTGGCCTGCGTGCAGCAGACCGTTGAGCAGCGCACCGTCCAGCGAGGCGGAATTGCTCCACGGGTCCAGCACCACGCCGTCGATGCCCGGGGTGTCCAGCGCCAGCTGCATGGCCTGTTCCAAGGTGCGGTCAGCCATGGGGCGGCTGCCGGTACTGCGGTCCGCACCGGCCGCTGCCACCGAGGTGAACAGCGGCAGCCAGCAGCGCCCTTTATCGTTGCGCAGCGTCCACAAGGCAAGGCCGTCGGCCTTTTCCGCCGGGATGGGGTGCTCCATCCACGGGGCGGGCGCACCCTGCGCCGAAAGCGCCGTCTGCAGCGGCACCAGCACATGGGTCTCCAGCTCCAGCGCATAGTTCAACGCGCTCATCAAAGACCAGAAGCTCTCCTCGTTCTGCCCCTTGTACAGCCCCTGCACCGCCTGCTCGATGGCCGGGCAGCCGGTGCCGCGCGGGCTGTACACCGGTGCGGTGCGGCTGCGGCGGCTGCCCACCGGGCGGAAGCGTACCCCGCCGTCTGTTCGTCTTGCCATTGTGTTCACCATACTTCCCTATCAATATCAGTTCTAGTATAACAGGATTTGGCAGCTTGTACAATGCAAAACGCAGCTGCGGCACTGGATTTTCAATATACATCGCGTTATAATAAGGTGTATTTTGACCCCCAAAGGAGGAATTTTCTTGAACCGGATGCTTGGCTACCTGAAGGGCTACAAGCGCGAAAGCGTGCTTGCACCGCTCTTTAAGATGCTGGAAGCCACCTTTGACCTGTTCGTGCCGCTGGTCATGGCAGATATCGTCAATGTGGGCATTGCAGCGCACGACCTGCATTATATTCTGGTGCGGTGCGGCCTTTTGCTGCTGCTGGCTTTTGTCGGCCTTACCTGCAGCCTGACCGCGCAGTATTTTTCCGCCAAGGCGGCGGTGGGCTACTCCACCGCGCTGCGGCACGCCCTGTTTGCCCATATCCAGAGCCTGAGCTTTTCAGAGATGGATACGCTGGGCACCAGCACCCTTATCACCCGCATGACCAGCGATGTCAATCAGGTGCAGAGCGGGCTCAACCTGTTTTTGCGTTTGTTCCTGCGCAGCCCCTTTGTGGTGCTGGGTGCCATGGTCATGGCCTTTACGGTCAACGCCCGGGCGGCAATGATCTTTGTGGTCACCATCCCGCTGCTCAGCGTGGTGGTGTTCGGCGTGATGGTGATCACCCGGCCGCTGTACAAAACCGTGCAGACCCGGCTGGACCGGGTGCTGGGCCTGACCCGCGAGAACCTGACCGGCGTGCGCGTGGTGCGTGCCTTTGATAAGGAGCAGAGCGAGATCGACCGCTTTGAGGACGCCAACGCCCTGCTGACCGGGATGCAGCTGCACGTCGGCCACCTTTCGGCGCTGATGAACCCGCTGACCTATGTGCTCATCAACCTTGCCATCGTGGCGCTGCTGTATGTGGGCAGCATCGAGATCAACGTGGGCGGCATGGCCTCCGGCGATGTCATTGCGCTGGTGAACTACATGAACCAGATCCTTGTGGAGCTGGTCAAGCTTGCCAACCTCATCGTGCAGATCAGCAAGGCGCTGGCCTGTGCGGGCCGTGTGCAGGCGGTGCTGGACACGAAGCCCGGCATGACCTTCCCCGCCGAACTTCTGGGCGAAGTGCCCGCAGACAAGACCGGCGATGCCGTGCGCTTTGACCATGTAGGTCTGACCTACGCCGGCGCAGGCGCACCCAGCCTGACCGATATCAGCTTTACCGCCAAAAAGGGCCAGACCATCGGCGTCATCGGCGGCACCGGCAGCGGCAAATCCAGCCTTGTAAACCTGATCCCGCGCTTTTACGATGCCACCGAGGGCAGCGTGGAGATCTTTGGCCGCCCGGTGGCCAGCTACCCCCGGGACGCTTTGCGCGGCAGGGTGGCGGTGGTCATGCAGAAGGCGCAGCTCTTCGGCGGCACCATCCGCTCCAACCTTTTGTGGGGCAACAAGGACGCCACCGATGCCGACCTGTGGGCGGCGCTGGAAACGGCACAGGCCGCAGACTTTGTGCGTGCAAAGCCCCTTGGGCTGGACGAGCCGGTGGAGCAGGGCGGACGCAATCTTTCCGGCGGACAGAAGCAGCGCCTGACCATCGCCCGTGCGCTGGTGGGCAAGCCGGACATTCTGATTTTAGATGACAGCGCCAGTGCGCTGGACTACGCCACCGACGCCGCCCTGCGCAAGGCGCTGGCGGCGCTGCCCGGGGCTCTGACCGTGTTCATCGTCAGCCAGCGTGCCGCCAGCTTGCAGCACGCCGACCAGATTCTGGTGCTGGATGACGGCCATCTGGTGGGCATCGGCACTCACAGAGCCCTGCGCAGCAGCTGCCCGGTGTACGAGGAGATCTACGAGAGCCAGTTCAAGAAAGGGGAGGCAGAAGCATGAGTGCAAAAACAAAAAACAAGCTGACCCCGCAGCAGCGCAAGGCCACTCTGAACCGGGTGCTGCGCAAAATCCGTCCGTACAGCGCCTTTGTAGTGTGCAGCCTGCTGGTGGCGGCGGTCAGCGTAGCCGCCCAGCTGTATATCCCCATCCTGTGCGGTGATGCCATTGATAAGATGCTGGGCAAGGGCAATGTGGACCTTGCCGGGGTGCTGCGCATTGCGGTGAGCATTCTGGTGGTAGCTGCCGTGGCCGCCCTTGCACAGTGGCTTTTGAGCGTGTGCAACAACCGCATCACCTTCTCGGTCAGCCGTGACCTGCGCAACGAGGCGCTGCGTAAAATTCAGACCCTGCCGCTGTCCTATCTGGACAGCCACCCCTCCGGCGATATCGTCAGCCGCATGGTGGCAGATGTGGACACCTTTGCGGACGGTCTGCTGATGGGCTTTACCCAGCTGTTCTCCGGCATCCTGACCATCTTTGGCACGTTGCTGTTCATGCTGCGGGAGAACGTGCCTATCACGCTGGTGGTGGTGTGCATCACCCCGCTGAGCCTTGTGGTGGCGGGCTTTCTGGCAAAGCGCAGTTACGGCTACTTCCAGAGCCAGAGCACCGTACGCGGCAAGCAGACCGCGCTGGTCAACGAGATGATCGAAGGCCAGAAGGTGGTGCAGGCCTTTGGCCACGAAGCCGAAAGCCTTGCCGCCTTTGACGAGGTGAACGGACAGCTGCAGGACGTGAGCCTGAAGGCCATCTTCTTCTCCAGCCTGACCAACCCCGCCACCCGCTTTGTGAACAACATCGTGTATGCGGGCGTAGGGCT
>ERZ827197.2874-NODE-2874-length-10649-cov-3.638852_pt1 | contig 10649 bp, 10 predicted proteins | sample MGYA00519867_ERZ827197 | MGnify/ENA primary metagenome ERZ827197 (study PRJEB31778, sample SAMEA3449278) | human gut metagenome | biome: human gut; feature: human-associated habitat; material: faeces | place: United Kingdom | collected 2010/2012 ...
GAATTGATAAAATTTAAAATGTCAACCGATTGGCATAAAATAGCACGCTATAATAGTTCTAAATACCTAGAAATGATTAGAAATACAAAAAATTTATTGTAAATATGTACAAAAAATAATGTAATTATTTGATTATAACTGACAAATCATATGTCAACCGCTTGATATATACAAAAAGTAGTGTTAAAGTAAGGGCACAGTAAGGACAGCGATGACGGACAGCCAAAAAGAATTAGTAAAATGGGAACGGGAACCAATCATATTTTAGATCATGAAAGAGTGGAGGAAAAACAATGAAAGCAAAAAAAGTGGTAGCAGTATTCATGACAGCAGCAATGACAATGGGGATGTTAGCAGGCTGCGGAAGCAACAACAGTACAGGTACAGCAAATGCAGGCAGCAATAGCGCAGAGAGCAAAAGTGATGCCGGTGAGAGCACAGATGCAGCAGGAACAGAGAGTGCCGGAAGCACTGATACATCAGATCTGGCAGGAACACAGATCACCATGTTAAACAGTAAAGCTGAGATCCAGACAGCACTTGAAGATATGGCAGAGGCGTTTAAAGAAGATACAGGAATCGAGCTTGAGGTTCAGGCATGTGGAACCGGTGAGTCTCCGTATACAAGAATTACAAGCGCATACAACTCAGGAACAGCACCGACAATGGCGATCATAGATGCCACAGACGTTGTTGCACTTGCTTCCCAGTATGCAGTTGATCTCTCCGATGAAGAGTGGGTAAAAGAGTGTGTAAACCAGACCACACAGGTTGACGGAAAGATATACAGCTTCCCACTCTGTGTTGAGGGACGTGGAATCATTTACAATAAAACAGCGATCGAGGATACTTTAGGAGAAGAGTTTGATCCATCCACCATCAATTCCTACGATGCATTAAAGGAACTGCTTGAAAACCTTCGTGCAGGCGGCATGGAGAATCCGGTTGTTATCTCCAAAGAAGACTGGTCTTTAGGCGCACATCAGCTTGGATTTATCTATGATTCCTACGACGGAACCACAGAGGGAAGTGCCAAAGTGATCGATGAGTTAAAAGCAGGTACATTAAAGGCAGAAGATTATGACAGATTCAACGAGTTCATGGATACTTTTGATTTATTAAGCCAGTACAACATCAACGGAGAGGATCCTTTAGGCGCTCTTTACGATCAGGATCCGATCTTCTTAGCTGACGGCGATGCCGCTCTCTGGATCAATGGATGCTGGGCTTGGCCAAACTTAAAAGAGGCAGGCGCTTCTGACAGTGATGAGTATGGATTCATTCCATATGTTTTAGGAAATGATACTTCTGATTTTGCAAACAACGGTATTCAGGCAAGCGCAATTAAACAGTTAATGATCGATGCAGAGCAGTCCACACCGGAGCAGCAGGAGGCGGCAAAGGCATTTGTCAACTGGCTGGTATACTCTGACAACGGACAGAAAATGTTAGTAGAAGACGCAGCAGTGATCCCGGCATGTAAAAACAATACTTATGAAGTATTAGATCCGCTTGGAAAAGACATTCAGGCAAAAATGGCAGCAGGAAACACCTATTCATCCAGCTATATCGCACCTTCTGACCACTGGAGCGTACTTGGAGCTTCCATGCAGAAATACCTTGGCGGACAGTGTACAAGAGATGATCTTGCAGCAGACATCGACAACTACTGGACATCACAGAATTAATCGTATCTAAAGAAAAAACAAAAATATCTGAGCGTGACCGTACGGATCACAGCCATATATCATCTCTGCGGGAATGCCATCTGAAAAAGCATGATGGCAGTTTCCGTGGGGATATCAGAAAGGAATTAGGGTTATGGGTAGAAAAACGGGAGAAAAAATTAAAAATCTATGTATCTTTGCACTGCCGGGATGTCTAATTTTCTGTGCAGTTGTCATACTGCCTTTCCTGTATGGTTTTTACCTGACACTGACCGATTGGGATGGAGTCAGCAAAGTAAAAAATATTATCGGCGTGCAGAATTATATTTCCGTATTTAAAGATACGGCATTCTGGTCCTCTATGGGACTTACTTTAAAATATGTAGTTTTATCGGTAATCTTAGTCAATGCAGTAGCATTCCTTTTAGCATATGCACTGACAAACGGAATCAAAGGCCAGAAATTTTTCCGTGCCGGTTTCTTTACACCGAATTTGATCGGTGGTGTCGTACTTGGATTTATCTGGCAGTTCGTATTTTCAAGAGTGCTTGTAAACATGGGAAAGAGCACAGGCTGGGGATTATTTTCCACTTCCTGGTTAGCGGATCCGAATAAAGCATTCTGGTCCATGGTGATCGTTACAGTTTGGCAATTATCCGGTTATATGATGTTAATCTACATCGCCGGTTTCACAGGGCTGTCCACAGATGTGCTTGAGGCAGCCAGCATAGATGGGGCAACTGGTCTCCAGAAAATGAAGAGCATTATCTTACCGCTGATGGTGCCGTCGTTTGTTATCTGTCTGTTCCTTACCTTATCGAGAGCATTCATGGTTTACGATGTAAACCTTACATTGACAGGCGGTGAGCCTTACGGTTCCACCAGACTGGTTGCGATGCATGTCTATGAAAAGGCATTCACGTCCAGAAATTATGGTGTAGGCCAGGCTGAAGCACTGATCTTATTTATTATTGTTGCATGTATCAGCGGTGCGCAGATCTATATCGGAAAGAAGAAGGAGGTAGAGGCATAATGAGCAGAGGTTCAAAAGTTGGCGGGACAAAACGCCGTGTATTGGATGTTGTTGGCTTTACAGCGATCATTGTTTTATTCCTGCTTTATATGGTACCGTTCATTCTGGTGCTGTTAAACTCCTTTAAACAGAAACGTGATATCATCAAGAATCCATTTTCCCTTATCACAGAAAAGGGATATACACTTGCAAACTACACAAAAGCATTTGAGAAAATGGAATTCATAAAAGCGTTTGGAAACTCCCTGTTTATCACAGGCTTAAGCACATTGCTCGTCATCATTTTCGCATCTATGGTAGCATATTATTTTACCCGCGCAAAAAATACATTTTCCAGAGTATTCTTTGCACTGATGGCAGCATCCATGATCATTCCATTCCAGGCGATCATGATCCCGTTAGTTTCCATTTATGGTTCCGGGCTTCATTTGTTAAACCACAGACTGACACTGATCTTTATGCATACAGGTTTTGCGTTGAGTATGTCAGTATTCATTTATCAGGGATTTATCAAGAGCGGTATCCCAATCTCACTCGAAGAGGCAGCTTATCTGGATGGATGTACCAATGTACAGACATTTTTCAAGGTCGTATTTCCGCTGTTGAAACCGACCACGGCAACCCTTGTGATCTTAAACGTACTGGCATTCTGGAACGACTATCTGCTTCCGTCACTGGTACTTGGAAAGAAAAACTTATATACACTTCCGTTATCGACTTATTCTTTCTACGGAACTTACTCATCCGATTACGGTGTGATCATGGCAGCACTGGTACTTACCGTTGCCCCGATTCTGGTATTATATTTGTTCCTGCAGAAAGAGATCATCGATGGCGTGGTAGCCGGCGCGGTGAAATCATAAAAGAGTATTATTCCTGTGAAGTGACAGCAGTGAAATGGTGGTGAGCATAAAAACAGGATTTTATGCAGAAATGGAGATTGATATGAAAAAGTTGGAAAACAAATGTATGCTGATTACTTATTCGGATTCGATGGGACATAATCTGGCAGATTTAAACGAGATTTTAGATAAATATTTTAAAAAAGCAGTGGGAGGGATCCATATCCTTCCGTTCTTCCCTTCTTCGGGAGACAGGGGATTTGCACCGATGGATTACCACAAAGTCGATCCGGCATTTGGTGACTGGAACGACGTGGAACATCTGGCAGAAAAGTATTACCTGATGTTTGATTATATGATCAATCATATTTCGGCACAGAGCCCGTATTACAAAGACTTTCTGGAGAAAAAAGATGCATCTGAGTATCATGACCTGTTCATCCGCTACAAAGATTTCTGGGAAAACGGGGAGCCGACCGAGGAGCAGGTGGATGCAATCTACAAAAGAAAGCCGCGTGCACCGTATGTGGAGGCACATTTTGCAGACGGAACATCTGAAAAAGTATGGTGCACGTTTGATGAAGAGCAGATCGATATCAACTGTAAATCTGAGACGGCAAAGCGTTTTATCCGCGACAACTTAACAACATTGTGTGAGCATGGTGCTGCAATGATCCGTCTCGACGCATTTGCCTATGCAACAAAAAAAGCCGGAACAAGCTGCTTTTTCATTGAGCCGGATGTATGGGAGTTCTTAAAAGAGTGTGAGGATATCGTAAAACCTTACGGAGTTACACTTTTACCGGAAATTCATGAGCATTACACGATGCAGGAGAAGATCGCAAAAGAAGATTACTATGTATACGATTTTGCACTTCCAATGCTGCTCATTAATGCATTATACTATGGACAGACACAGTATTTAAAACACTGGTTTGAGATCTGCCCGCGCAAACAGTTCACGACACTTGATACGCATGACGGAATCGGTGTGGTAGATGTTAAAGATCTGCTGCCGGATGAGGAGATCGGGCGCACCAAGGAAGATATCTTTAAGTTTGGTGCAAATGTCAAGAAAATCTATAATACCGCAGCGTACAATAACCTTGACATTTATCAGGTCAACTGTTCTTATTATTCCGCACTTGGCGATGAGGATGATGCGTATCTGTTAGCGAGAGCGGTTCAGTTTTTTGCACCGGGTATTCCGCAGGTTTACTATGTCGGACTGCTGGCAGGAAAGAATGACTTAAAACTTTTGGAAGAGACGAAAGTGGGACGGAACATCAACCGTCATTATTATACAAAAGAAGAGATCGATGCGGAAGTAAAACGTCCGGTCGTGGCAGAACTTCTGCGCATGATGGAATTCCGTAATGCTCACCCGGCATTCGATGGAACGTTTGAACTCGAAACCAGTGACGATGATAAGCTTGTGATCGTGCGAAGAAACGGTGATGCGTGGGCAAAACTTTCCGCTGACTTTAAGGTGAAGAAGTTTACGATCACTTATACAGAAGACGGAGAAGTTCACACGTTTTGAAGATAATTGCACAATAGGGTGTCAACGTTATCAGTAGTACGAATAAGAAAAATGCAAAAATATGCTGACCAGTGAAAGATGTTATGTGCTTACAAGTGCTGGTTAAAAAGGAAAAATATAAGTAGGAGGTTGTAAGACATGGAAAAGGAAATATACATCAAAAAAGGGTGGCTGTTTATTCCGGTCTGTGCCACGTATGGCGAGCTGCCGTTTGGCGGCAAAAAAAACAACCGTATGCTTGAGATATTCTGCCGGGAGAATAACAGCGAAACAAAGCTGTTTGAGTTTCAGATCCCGGCGGGAGAGGCAGAGGATGAAACATACCCTGTCAGTTATTATGCCCGTTTTCCGGTAAAGCAATTTACCGACAAAACACTAATTCTAAGAGGGGATCTTGGGAAAGCTTTCTTTGACGGAATCAGAAACGAGGACGTACCTGAAACGGAAGAAAAATCTCTCCGTGCTACGCAGGGTGAGGCTTTCCGCCGCCCTTCGATTCATTTTACACCGCAGACCGGATGGATGAATGATCCGAATGGCCTTGTGTATGCAGAGGGCGTGTATCATTTGTATTTCCAGCATAACCCGTTTGATGTGCAGTGGGAAAATATGAGCTGGGGACACGCAGTAAGCAGGGATTTACTGCACTGGGAACAGAAGGATGATGTACTTTTCCCGGATGAGACCGGTACGATGTTTTCCGGAAGCGGTATTGTAAATGATCGTAAGATGCTCGGACTGCCGGAAGATGCGGTGATATTTTTCTACACGGCAGACGGAAATAATAATAAATGGAGCGCAGGGAAACAGTTTACCCAGCGCATTGCATACAGTACGGATGGCGGGGAGACACTCCATAAAATTGACAAAGGTGTGCTTCCGACGGTTTGTAAAGAAAACCGTGATCCGAAGGTGTTCTGGCATGAAAAAAGCGGTGCCTATATCATGACACTGTGGTTAGAGGAAAATGATTTTGGCATTTTTCGTTCCACCGATCTGCTAAAATGGGAACAGACCGACCGCCTGACATTCAAGGAGGCGTGGGAATGTCCGGATCTGGTATGCCTGAAAGATGAAAAAGGAAATGAGACCTGGATGTTCTGGAGCGCAGACGGTTTTTACTTCTGGGGAGAGTTTGATGGATATCAATTTCAGACCGACGGTGTGCGTCATGCGGCATACATTAATAAGATGGCTTATGCGGCGCAGACTTACAGCAATACAGGAAACTTGTGTATGACGGTACAATGAAAAATGTCCGGCAGCAGGATACTGCAACAGAAATTCAGATTACCCGTGCACAGTTAGAGGACATTTTAAGTGCCCGCATCAACCAGAAGACTGACTTTGTATACAATGCAAAAACCGGAGAGTTAAAAATCGGTGAAGAAACATTTGCAACAGGTGTCGGAATCCGTGATTTTTCTCTGCTTTTTGATGATGTGATTCTTGAAGTGACTGCAGATTGTGGTACAATCACAGGTATATTCGAACTGCCTGAAACTGCAGAAAAATTTTGCATGGAAAAGGGCAGTAGAGAGAAGATACAGGTTTTCGGGGAGGAAGTATGGCAACCTTAAAGGATGTGGCAAAGGAGACAGGGCTTACCGTAAGCACTGTTTCCCGTGTGCTGAATAACCGTGGATATATCAGCGAAGAAACGAGAAAAAAAGTATATGAGGCGATGAAGAAGCTCAATTACCGCCCGAACGAAGTAGCGCGTTCGCTTTCCAAACAGACGACGAACACGATCGGTGTGATCGTGCCGCACATCAGACATCCGTATTTTGCGGAGCTGATCAGTAATTTGGAGAGTCAGGCGTATCATTATGATCATAAGATTTTACTGTTTAACTCCCAGGAGAAAAATGAAAAAGAATGGGAGTACATGGAAATGTGCACGAGCAACCGCGTGGCGGGAGTCATTCTCTGCAGTGGAACGGTCGGCGTGGAAAAGTTTACCGGATTAAATGTGCCGCTGATCACGATCGAGCGTTATCTTGAAAATGGAACAGCGGAGGTGGAGTGTGACAATGAGCAGGGCGGACGTCTTGCAGCGCAGCATCTGATCGACTGCGGATGTAAACATCTGATCCACATCAGCGGTGTCCATGAAACTGCCATGCCTGCGGATGCGCGTGCAGTTGGTTTCCGTGCAGTCTGTGAAAAACAGGGTATTTCTTATAAGATCGCAGATACCACGGCCTTTGAATATAATCATCTCGAATACCATCAGATTCTCGAAAAACTGCTAAAGGAAAACCCGGATACAGACGGAATTTTTGCCAGCAGTGATCTGATCGCAGCGCAGCTTCTTCAGGTGTGCCATAATTTGAACATTGATGTGCCGTCGCAGATGAAGATCGTGGGTTTCGATGATGTCAATATTGCATCATTAACAACGCCGCCGATCACGACGATCCATCAGCCGATCAAAGAGATGGCAAAAATGGCGGTGGAACTGCTCGTCCGTTCCGGCAATGGGGAACTTGTGCCGAACCGCACTACTCTGCCGGTATCACTTGTAGTAAGGGAGACGACTTAATTCAATATGTATATGAGCCAGGTATATAGCAGGAAGGTAAATAGTGCATGCGCAAAACCGGCGCAAGAATGGAGGATTCCTATGGAAGAAAAAAAGTGGTGGAAAGAAGCGGTAGTCTACCAGATCTATCCGCGCAGCTTTATGGACAGCAATGGTGATGGTGTCGGCGATCTTCGCGGCATTAAGAGCCGGCTGTCTTATTTAAAATTATTGGGAATTGACGTGATCTGGTTATCCCCGGTCTATCAGTCCCCAAACGATGACAACGGTTACGATATCAGTGATTACAGGGATATCATGACGGAGTTTGGTACACTCGAAGATTTCGATGAAATGCTTGCCGAGGCACACAAACTTGGCATTAAGATCGTCATGGATCTGGTCGTCAACCACAGTTCCGATGAGCACCGGTGGTTTGTGGAGAGCAGAAAAAATAAGGATAACCCGTACCGTGATTATTATATCTGGCGCGAGGCAAAGGACGGAAAAGAACCGAATAACTGGGGTTCCTGTTTTGGCGGATCCGCATGGGAGTATGATCAGACAACAGATATGTATTATCTTCACATGTTTTCCAAAAAACAGCCGGATCTCAACTGGGAAAATCCAAAACTCAGACAGGAAGTCTATGACATGATGACCTGGTGGGGTGAGCGCGGCATCGACGGATTCCGTATGGATGTCATTACGATGATATCAAAAGACCAGCGTTTCCCGGACGGTGTAGTGCATGGCAATGAAAAATTCGGGGATTTTTCTCCTTATGTCAACAATGGTCCGCGTGTGCATGAGTATTTAAAAGAGATGAATGAAAAGGTAATCTCCAGATTTGACTGGATGACAGTCGGCGAGGGTGCCGGAGCAGGCGTTGAAGATGCGAAACGCTATGCCGGGACAAACGAAAATGAGCTGGATATGATCTTTACATTTGAGCATGTCAATCTCGGACAGACACAGTATGGCAAATGGAGTGACGGCAGTTTTGATCTGGTGGAGCTCAAAAAGGTATTTCAGAAGTGGGAGGACGGACTTGAAGGTGTGGCATGGAACAGCCTTTACTGGGATAACCACGATCAGCCAAGAGCCGTGTCAAGATTTGGAAATGACAGCGAGGAGTATCGTGAGATCTCTGCAAAAATGCTTGCAACCTGTCTGCATTTTATGAAGGGAACACCTTATATTTATCAGGGCGAGGAACTTGGAATGACAAACCGGAAATGCAGGGATTTTTCGGATTTTCGCGATATTGAGATCAAAAATGCATACCGTGATTTTGTCGGGGGCGGCATTTTAGACGAGGAGACCATGTTAAAATTTGTCAATGCCATCGGTCGTGACAATGCAAGATTCCCGATGCACTGGGATGACAGTGACAATGCGGGATTTACGACAGGAACACCGTGGATCTCTGTCAATGAGAATTATAAAAAGATCAATGCGGCAGCACAGGTAAACGATCCGGATTCTATATTTTCTTATTATAAGGAACTGATCGAACTGCGTCATCAGATGGAGATTATTGTGTATGGTGTATACAAGAGTAAGGCGATTGAACACCCGGATGTGTTTGCGTACACTAGAACACTTGGAGATGAGAAACTGTTTGTGGTCTGCAATTTCAGGGAGCAGGAGATGGATTTTACCCTGGAAGACGGTTTTACCGGGGACGAGAAAGTCCTGATCAGCAATTATGACGATGTGGTAAAAACAGAAAATGGCATCTATTTAAGACCTTACGAGGCAAAGGTATTTTACCGGAAATAAGTTTGGTGCGGAAGGGGAAAAACAATGGCGATCATCATAGATCAGGAACAGAAACTGATCACACCGCATACAAAAAATACGACTTAATACAAAACGTCCTTCCGGACATGTTGCAAGAAAGTTTGTGGTTTCCTTTGATTTATGAGCAGAATGATTGTCGCAAACAATTCGAATGATATCACCCTCTGGGTATTTTTCATTCAACTTTTTAAGCAGATTGATAAAATCTGAACTTTTGTGTGTCTCGCTTACTATGGGAACATCGGTTCGAAGCAGTAATGATTGAAAAAGTCATTGCTGCTTTTTTATTTTATAGTGCTTGCGAGCACCATAAAAATATAAAAATGACAATGACTTGCATATACTATAAGAAGACTTTGAAATAGAAAAATGTGAAAAGTTGCAAAAATCTATTCCAAGGAGGCTTGCTGTATGGAAATTAGCAGAGATTTCTATTTGGACAAACTGATAAAAAGAAAGCATAATGGATTAATTAAGGTGATTACCGGTATTCGCATTCATATGTACCATTTGAGCTTTGCAGAGTTTATGAATGTTTACAATGGCGACAAATATATGGGGCTTTCTGAGTATATGTTATATGGGGGTATTTCTCTGATCTTAGACTTCGCAACGCAAGAATTAACTTTCGTCAGTTTGAGCAGACTCATTCTATGGAGAATGTAATTTACAATGAACTGCGTATGAGAGGTTATAGTGTCGATGTAGGTGTTATCCCGATTGCAGAAAAAGATAAGGATGGGAAAGTGACCCGTAAGCAGCTAGAAGTTGATTTTGTTTGTAATAGGGGATCGGTCAGATACTATATCCAGACGGCATATTCGCTGCCAGATGAAACAAAGCGCATTCAGGAAATCAGACCGTTTAGAAGGATTGAAGACTCTTTCAAGAAAATCGTTATTACCAAAGATGTCGTTCAGCCGAATTATGATGAATATGGAATTCTTACAATTAATATTTACGATTTCCTTCTAAATCCGGATTGTCTTAAAAAATAATGTATTACAATACATTGGTAAAAGTGGTGAGCATGGATGTGGAAACCATAGCTGTCATTAAGAAGAATAGCAAAAAATACAATACGAAAGGATGCGTCAAGGTAATGGGAGAATTATCGTGATACATCCTTTTGTATTATTTGATAAGATGGCAGATTACATTTTCAATAAGGCAGTTAAAAACTGTGAATGCTACATCGATCTCTACATGGATTGAGTATTTTTCTTTTCTTACT
>ERZ827197.2875-NODE-2875-length-10646-cov-3.164102_pt1 | contig 10646 bp, 8 predicted proteins | sample MGYA00519867_ERZ827197 | MGnify/ENA primary metagenome ERZ827197 (study PRJEB31778, sample SAMEA3449278) | human gut metagenome | biome: human gut; feature: human-associated habitat; material: faeces | place: United Kingdom | collected 2010/2012 ...
ATACAGAAGCAGAAACTCTAAAACTTTGTAAAGCTTTAAATATTCCTATGGTATTAGATGTACATCATCATAATTGTAACAATAATGGTGAAAACATAAATGATATTTGGGCAGAAATCGTTAATACATGGAATAATCAGCCTCTTCCACCTAAAATACATTTTTCATCACCAAGAGAAGGTAAATTCGATAGAAAACATGCTGATTATATTAATAGCGAAGAATTTATGAAATTTATTAATTCAGCTAAAGAACTCCATAGAGATTTTGATGTTATGCTAGAATGCAAGGAAAAAGATATAGCTTTGTTTAAATTAGTAGATGATATTAAGGAGTATTATCACTGGATAGATGAAACAACCTTTGAGGTATAAGTAATAGTGAATTATTAAATAATTATTATTAGTTGATAATAGAAGTGCAGTATAGTATTATAGAAATATAAATAAAAAGAATACATATAGTATGATTTAGATAAATTGGAGGATTAAATGTTAAACATAGGATGTCATTTATCGACTACAAAAGGTTATGAAAATATGGGAAAAGAAGCCCTAACAATAGATGCAAATACGTTTCAATTTTTTACAAGAAATCCAAGAGGAGGAAAAGCAAAACAATTAGATCAAAATGATATAAATAAATTTTTAAATTTAGCAAAAGAAAATAATTTTGTTCAATTATTAGCACATGCGCCATATACTTTAAATGCTTGTGCAGCGGATGAAAGTAAAAGGGAGTTTGCAGTAAATACATTTATAGATGATTTAAAAAGATTAGAACTAACTCCAAACAACTTATATAATTTCCACCCAGGAAGTCATGTTAAACAAGGAGCAGATGTAGGTATAAAATATATAACAGATATGTTAAATCAAGCACTTACAAAAGAACAAACAACAACAGTTCTTCTTGAAACTATGTCAGGAAAAGGAACGGAAGTAGGGCGTAATTTTGAAGAATTAAAAGCTATAATAGATGGAGTAGAATTAGATGAAAAACTAGGTGTATGCTTGGATACATGCCATGTATTTGATGCAGGATATGATATAGTAAATGACTTAGATGGAGTACTAGAAAGATTTGATAATCTTATAGGATTAGATAGATTAAAAGCAATACATCTAAATGATAGTTTAAATTCTTGTGGTAGTCATAAAGATAGACATGCTAGAATTGGTGAAGGTCAAATTGGGCTTGATGCTATAGTTAGAATTATAAATCACGATGCATTAAAACATCTACCATTTTTATTAGAAACACCTAATGAACTAGATGGATATGCTAGAGAAATAGAACTTCTAAAAAGTAAGTATAATGGATAAAAAAACACTATAACGGTTGACTTTGTATACTAAAAACTATTAAAAATATATTTATCAAAAAAAGTGGCGTTAAAAAAATATCAAATGTTGTGTCATGCAAATTGATGTGATACTATTTAAGTATAAATGGTAAATATTACATGTGAGATGTTGAGAGCGATATTAAAAAAGGCAGACCTGTCTTTACTTAGTATTGCTCTTTTTATTGACATATGAATTTAGGGGGTATTTTAGTAATACTAATTAGTATCTAAATTAAGAAATAAGTAGTATACAGAGGGAGTTTTAAATGGATATTAGATTTTATAATGAAATAGAAAGCAATCCAATAATAGCAGCAGTAAAAGATATGGATGGATTACATAAGGCTGTAAAAATAGATTCAATAAGAATCATATTTATTTTATTTGGTGACGTCTGTAATATAGCACAAATAGTAGACGAAATTAAAGAAAATAATAAAGTTGCAATGGTACATATTGATTTAATTGTGGGGTTAAGTGCAAAAGATATATCTGTTGATTTTATAAAGAAAAACACTAAAGCAGATGGAATAATAACTACGAAGCCTAATTTAATTAAAAGGGCAAAAGAATTATCATTATACACAGTTTTAAGATTTTTCTTAATCGATTCTATGGCTTTGGAAAACGTTTTTAAATCGCAAAACAACGTAAATCCAGATATAATAGAAATTTTGCCAGGAGTAATGCCAAAAATAATAAAAAGAATTTCAAAACAAATAAAATGTCCACTTATTGCTGGGGGATTAATCACAGACAAAGAAGATATAATGGATGCACTTTCATCAGGAGCTGTATGTGTATCTTCAACAAATCAGGACACTTGGAAAATGTAGTAGAATATCAAAGAGGCACAAAGGTATGAGGACAGACATTAATTTAGGGATATTATATATGACTATTTAAGTACAACTAGTCTATATAATTATATATATTTTTATTTATAATGTATAAGGTTTAGAAGGAGGATTTTGAATATGTCTAAATATGTAATGGCGCTTGATGCAGGTACAACTAGTAACAGATGTATTATTTTTAATGAAAAAGGAGAAATGTGCAGTGTAGCACAAAAAGAATTTACTCAATACTTTCCAAAACCAGGTTGGGTTGAACATGATGCAAATGAAATATGGTCATCTCAATTAGGTGTAGCTGTTGAAGCTATGGCTAAATTGGGAATAGGTGCAGATGATATAGCAGCTATAGGTATAACAAATCAAAGGGAAACAACTGTAGTTTGGGACAAAAATACAGGAGAACCAGTATATCACGCAATAGTTTGGCAGTGTAGAAGAACTTCAGAATACTGTGATACTTTAAAAGATAAAGGATTAACAGATAAATTTAGAGAAAAAACAGGTCTTATAATAGACGCATATTTCTCAGGAACAAAATTAAAATGGATACTAGATAATGTTGAAGGCGTAAGAGAAAGAGCTGAAAAAGGAGAATTATTATTTGGTACTGTTGAAACTTGGTTAATATGGAAATTAACTAAAGGTAAATCTCATGTAACAGATTACTCTAATGCATCTCGTACATTATTATTTAACATAAAAGATCTAACTTGGGATAAAGAAATATTAGAAGAATTAAACATACCAGAATGCATGTTACCAGAACCAAAACCATCAAGCTGTATATATGGATATAGTGATGCGTCATTCTTTGGTAAAGAAATACCTATTGCAGGGGCAGCAGGAGACCAACAAGCAGCATTATTCGGTCAAACTTGCTTTAATCCAGGTGAAGCAAAAAATACATATGGAACTGGATGCTTTATGTTGATGAATACAGGAGAAACTCCAGTTTATTCTAAAAATGGATTAGTAACAACTATAGCATGGGGCTTAGATGGAAAAGTTAATTATGCTTTAGAAGGTTCTATATTCGTTGCAGGGGCATCTATACAATGGTTAAGAGATGAACTTAGAATAATAGATTCTGCTCCAGATTCAGAATATATGGCTAAAAAAGTTAAAGATACTAATGGTTGCTACGTAGTACCTGCATTTACAGGTTTAGGTGCGCCTCATTGGGATCAATATGCAAGAGGAACAATAGTAGGTTTAACTCGTGGAGTTAACAAATACCATATAATAAGAGCTACATTAGAATCATTAGCTTATCAAGTAAATGATGTATTACAAGCTATGAAAGCTGACTCAGGAATTGACTTAGCTGCACTTAAAGTAGATGGTGGTGCTAGTGCCAATGATTTCTTAATGCAATTCCAATCAGATATAATAAATGCACCAGTTAAAAGACCTTGTTGTGTAGAAACTACAGCTATGGGTGCTGCATATTTAGCAGGTTTAGCAGTAGGATACTGGGGTAGTAAAGAAGACGTAATTAAAAACTGGGCAATAGATAAAGTGTTTACTCCAGCTATGGATGGAGAAGATAGAGAAGAAAAAATCAAAGGATGGAACAAAGCAGTTAAATGCTCATTTGGATGGGCTAAAGAAGATGAAGAAGCAACTTCAGAAGCATAGAAATACTTACGAAATTTGAAAAATACCAATGATAAGAATTAAAATTAAATAATATGAGTTAAAATAAGAAGGGGGAATATGTTATGTTAGCATATATAGCAGAATTTTTAGGTACTATGATTCTTATAATTTTAGGGTGTGGAGTTGTTGCCAATGTAAACCTAAATAAATCAGGTATGAAAGGTGCAGGACCTATCCAAATAACATTAGGTTGGGGGCTTGCAGTTATGATTCCCGCATATATTTTTGGTGCAGCATCAGGCGCTCACTTTAATCCAGCATTAACAATAGCACTAGCTTTAGATGGCACAATTTCTTGGTCAGTAGTTCCAGGATATATAATTGCTCAATTTGCAGGAGCATTTTTAGGTGCTTGCTTAGTATATGTATTATTTAAAGGTCAATTTGATGCAACAGAAGATGGCCCAACAAAAAGAGGGGTATTCTGTACAGCACCGTCAATAGAAGACAAACCTTTAAACTTCTTAAGCGAAATTATAGGGACTTTTATTTTAGTATTTGCAATTAAAGGTATCAGTAATGTAGCAGGAGCAGGAGATATAGGACTAGGTAACATATTTGTATTTGGTATAATCGTTTCAGTAGGTATGTCATTAGGTGGTTTAACAGGATATGCTATCAACCCAGCTCGTGATATCGGACCAAGACTTGCACATGCATTATTACCAATCGAAGGTAAATGCGACTCTGGTTGGGGATATGCAATAGTTCCATTATTAGGACCAATAGTTGGTGCTATCATAGCTGTATTAGTATATGGAGCAATTCCATGGTAGAATAACAATGTTAAAAAGATATCGTGGAAAAATATTACAATTTTATTGTAATAAAAATTAATTTAAAGTATTATATAAGTGAGGAACTTTTGTAGCTTATACAAAAGTTGCTCATCTAGTTTATAAGAATAAAGAAAACGTATTCAAATGTAAAATTAAATATTAAGACTAGAGAATAGAGATAAAGTCAAGGAAATTAAAAGCCTATTAACGTAGGTTTTAATTTTCTTGGCTTTTTTAATACATACGAAAATTAATATTTAAAAAGGAGAATGGATTATATGTATGATGTAGTAATAATAGGAGCTGGTGTTTCAGGGAGTGCATCAGCAAGAGAATTATCAAGATATAAAGTAAATGCTTGTGTTATAGAAAAAACAGAAGATGTGTGTTCAGGAACATCAAAAGCAAATAGTGGGATTGTTCATGCTGGATTCGATGCTCCAGAAGGTTCATTAATGGCAAAACTAAATGTAGAAGGAAATTTAATGATGGAGGAGTTATCTAAAGAATTAGATTTTCCGTTTAAAAAGAATGGATCTTTAGTAATTTGCCTATCAGAAGAAGATATGCCAAAGTTAAAAGAGTTATATGACAGAGGGATAAGAAATGGAGTTAAAGAATTAAAAATATTAAATAAAGAAGAAGTTTTAGAATTAGAACCTAATATAACAGACGATGTTTACGCTGCATTGTATGCTCCTACTGGTGGTATTGTATGTCCTTTTGGTCTTAATATAGCACTTGCAGAAAATGCAAATACAAACGGTATAGAATTTAGATTTAATACAGAAGCTCAGGATATAGAAAAGATAGATGGTGGATTTATAATTAAAACAAATCAAGGGGATATAAAAACAAAATATATAGTTAATGCAGCAGGAGTTTATGCAGACAAGTTCCACAACATGGTAAGCCAAAATAAAATAAATATAACAGCAAGAAAAGGTGAATATTGCTTATTAGATAAGACTGCAGGAAATCATGTTTCAAGAACAATATTCGCGCTTCCAGGAAAAATGGGAAAAGGTGTATTAGTTTCTCCAACAGCTCATGGAAACTTAATAGTAGGGCCTACATCAACTGATATAGATGATAAGGAAGGAGTTAATACAACTAGAGAGGGATTAGATACAGTTATAGGAAAATCATCAATGAATGTTAAAAATATTCCTATGCGACAAGTAATAACATCATTCTCAGGGCTTAGAGCTCATGAAGATAACCATGAATTTATAATAAAAGAGCTTGAGGATGCAAAAGGATTTATAGATTGTGCTGGAATAGAATCACCAGGATTAACAAGTTCTCCAGCAATAGGAAAAATGGTAGCAGATATATTAAAAGAAAAATTAAACTTAGAAGAAAACCCTAATTTTATAGGAACTAGAAAAGGAATACTTGACCCAAATACATTGAGTTTAGAAGAAAGAAACCAATTAATAAAAGAACAACCTGCATATGGAAATATAATTTGTAGATGTGAAATGATTACAGAAGGTGAAATTATAGATGCAATACGTAGACCTTTAGGTGCAAAATCATTAGACGGAGTAAAAAGAAGAACTAGAGCAGGGATGGGACGTTGCCAAGCAGGATTCTGTTCACCAAAGACTATGGAAATATTAGAAAGAGAGTTGAGTATTTCTATGTTTGATATAACAAAGGCCGGTGGAGAGTCAAATATGGTACTTGGTTTAGTTAAAGATTCAATATAAGGGGTGAATGAGGATGAAAAATTATGATCTTGTAGTAGTTGGCGGAGGACCAGCAGGGCTTGCAGCAGCAATAGCAGCAAAAGAAAATAAAATAGATTCGATATTAATATTAGAAAGAGATAACGAATTAGGGGGAATATTAAATCAATGTATTCACAATGGTTTTGGACTTCATACTTTTAAAGAAGAACTAACAGGACCAGAATATGCAGATAGATTTATTCAAAGAGCGAAAGAACTAAACATAGAGTATAAATTAAACACTATGGTTATGGATATAGATAGCAATAAAACAGTAACAGCAATGAATAGAGAAGAAGGATTATTTACAATAGATGCAAAATCAGTAATTCTTGCAATGGGATGTAGAGAAAGACCAAGAGGTGCATTAAACATACCTGGATACAGACCAGCAGGGATTTATTCAGCAGGAACAGCACAAAGATTAGTAAATATCGAAGGATTTCTTCCAGGACGAGAAGTAGTAATACTAGGTTCTGGGGATATAGGACTAATAATGGCTAGAAGAATGACATTAGAAGGAGCAGATGTTAAAGTAGTTGCAGAACTTATGCCTTATTCAGGTGGATTAAAGAGAAATATCGTACAATGCCTAGATGACAATGATATTCCTCTAAAATTAAGCCATACAGTAGTAGATATAAAAGGTAGAGAAAGAGTAGAAGGAATAACTATTGCAGAAGTCAAAGATGGAAAACCAGTTGAAGGAACAGAAGAATTCTATTCTTGTGATACATTATTATTATCTTGTGGACTTATACCAGAAAATGAATTATCTCGTGAAATAGGAGTAGAAATAAACCCTATAACAAATGGACCATGTGTAAATGAAAGCTTAGAAGCTAGTGTTGATGGTGTGTTTGCTTGTGGTAATGTGTTACATGTTCATGATTTAGTTGACTTTGTTTCACAAGAGGCAGCAACAGCAGGTAAAAATGCAGCTAAATATATACTTCAAGGAAAGAAAGAATCTAAAAAAACAATAGAGATAAAAGCAGTTGATGGAGTTAGATACACAGTTCCAAAAACTATAAACGTAGAGAATATGGATGATGAATTAACTGTACGTTTTAGAGTAGGGAATGTATTTAAAAATGCCTATATATCAACTTACTTTAATGATGAAAGAGTTGGGCACAAAAAACGTAGAGTTATGGCACCAGGAGAGATGGAACAAGTTGTTCTTAAAAAAGAAGAACTTGAAAACTTTACAAATTTAGATGATATAACTATAAGAATTGAGGAGGCTTAATTATGGGAGCTGTAGAAGTGAGTAATAAAATCGAATTGATTTGTATAGGATGCCCTTTAGGCTGCAATTTAACTGTTGATATGGATGGTTCAGAAGTTGTTGAAGTAAAAGGAAACACTTGTAAAAAGGGAAAAGAATACGCAGTAAAAGAAGTAACAAATCCAACAAGAATAGTTACTTCTATTGTAAGAGTTAAAAATGGAAATATAGCAGTAGTTTCGGTTAAAACTAAAGAAGATATTCCAAAAGCAAAAATACACGACTGTATAAAAGCGCTTAAAGATGTAGAAGTTGAAGCGCCTATAAAAATAGGTGATGTATTGGTATCAAATATTGCTGGAACAGGTGTGGATATTGTAGCAACTAGAAATATAAGAAAAAAACAATAGAGATTTAGAATAAATAGTGTTAGAACATAATATCTAACACTATTTTTTTGATACAAAATAAATAGCTATATGAATAAAAATTCGACTTGAATAAAATACTATAATTGAAGTTTATTAGAAATATTAAGAGAATGTTAAGTTAATTAAGTACATTTTAAATCTATCTTAAGTTTGTTGAATACTTTATAACTTGGATTTATACTTAATTATATCATAACAAAGTAGTATATATTGATAATATTACAACTGAAAAGGGTGAGTCATAAATATGAAAAGAAGAAATTATCTTATATCAATAATTATTGCAGTTATGATAATTACATCATCTACAAATGTATTTGCTGTAGACAATAATAGCTGGACAGATGCGACAAAAACATCACAAGGCCAGAGTGAAAAGTGGAGTGAATGGTGTGACAAATGGGAAAAAATAAAAAACTCTCCAACACAAATGTCATTATCACCAGGTAGTGATGAAACACAACTGAATTTTGCATGGTATTCAAAAACATGTGAAATAAAGCCGAACTTGAAAATAAGTGATAATCCAGAAATGAAAAATTCTACAGCATTACAAGTCACAACAACAAATGCAACAGAAGGATTCAAAAGCAATAAAGCAACAGCAACAGATTTAAAACCAAATACTAGATATTATTATAGCTATACAATCAATGGGAAATGGACAAAACCAACACTATACCAAACTAAAAACTCCAAGAGATATAGTTTTGCTTTTGTTGGAGATCCACAAATAGGTGCATCATGGAGATGTATGCCAAAGGATTTGAGCGAAGATGAAATCCAGGATAGAGCAGTTAGAAACGACAGCTTTAACTGGAATAATACTATCGAAAGCATTATAAAAAGAGATTGTAACATAAGTTTTATAATATCATCAGGAGACCAAATACAATCTAGAGATAAAGGTAAATCTAATGCTTTATACAATAAAAATGAAATTGAATATTCAGGGTATTTAAGCCCATCACTATTAAAATCAATGCCTGTAGCAACTACGATTGGAAATCATGATTCACCAAGCGGTAACTATTCATACCACTTTAATACTCCAAACCAAAGCGGACTAGGACAGACAACAGCAGGCAGTGATTATTATTATAGATATGGAAATACTTTATTTATAATATTAAATAGCAATAGTAAAAAAATTTCTGAGCACAAAGAATTTATAGAAAATGCAATAAAACTAAACGAAGATGCCACATGGAGAGTAGTATCAATGCACCACGATATATATGGCTCTGGAGAACATTCTAGCTCACCTAAATTAACTAGAATGAGATATAAAATCGTACCAATATTAGAAGCAAATAATATAGATGTTGTATTAACAGGGCATGACCACATATATTCAAGATCATATATATTAAAAGGTGCAAAGCTGGATGAATCATCTATGATTACTGAAAAAGACTATGAAAAATATACAAATGGAGAAAAAGAAAAAAACGAACAATATGAAAATTATATGAGGTCTATAGAAGACGATTATGCAGTAACAAATAAATCATTTATGGTAGTTAAAAAGCCTAAAGGAGTTTTATATCTTACTGCCGATTCATCTACAGGAAGTAAGTATTATAATTTATCAGAAAAACAAGAAGCCTATATAGCATCAAGATGGCAGGAAAGTGTGCCAACGTATTCAATAATAGATGTCACAAATAAAACATTTACAATAAATACTTATAGAACTGATAATAATAAAAAAATAGATTCATCATTTACAATAAAAAAATAAATTTAAAAGCAATTATCTAAAAGACTTATAAATTTAAAAAGATGCATGTGAGATAAATATTTATCATGCATCTTTTTTATTATTTAAAGCAACAGACAAAGTCGTTGGCGTTATGAACGAAGTGAATTTTTCCTATATATTAAAAAATCCATATTTCTATTTATTTAACTTTGAAAGTATGCTATTTGCGACGCTAAGTCCATTGGCAGATGCTTGTTGTAACCCTCTAGTAACAGACGCACCATCACCCATAGCACGAAGATTTTTTACACTAGTTTCAAAATCTTTATTTACAATTACTTTATTAGAGTAAAATTTGACCTCAACTCCATAGAGTAGAGTTTCATCACTTGCAATGCCGGGAGTAACTTTATCTAATGCTAAAATCATTTCTTTTATATCGACCATTATTCTATGAGGTATAACTAAAGATAAATCACCAGGGACTGCATCTTTAAGTGTAGGCATTAAGTTATTTCTACAAAGTCTTTTTTCTGTAGTTCTTCTTCCTCTTTGAAAATCACCAAAAGTTTGGACTAATATCTTGCCATCACACAACATATTGCTAAGTTGAGCGATTTGCTTACCGTATTCTATCGGTGTTTTAAATGGTTTAGTAAAGTTTTTAGATACTAATAGTGCGAAGTTTGTGTTGTTAGTTTTAAATTCTTTTGATTTATAAGCATGACCGTTTACAACAGCGAGTCCACCTTCATAATATTCTGTAGCGACTTCACCAGATGGATTTGTACAGAAGGTTCTAACCTTATCATCAAAAGTAGGTGTGTAGTAGACTAATTTAGCCTCATATAGATTTTTATTTAAAAATTCCATTACCTCGTCCCTAACTTCAACACGAAC
>ERZ827197.2876-NODE-2876-length-10644-cov-3.141279_pt1 | contig 10644 bp, 9 predicted proteins | sample MGYA00519867_ERZ827197 | MGnify/ENA primary metagenome ERZ827197 (study PRJEB31778, sample SAMEA3449278) | human gut metagenome | biome: human gut; feature: human-associated habitat; material: faeces | place: United Kingdom | collected 2010/2012 ...
AAGGCCCTTTTCTTCCTGATTAAAGTCAGCTGCAATCGCGTAGTTGTCGTAGTTGGTTACGGCAAAGCCGTATTTTTCCAGAATTTCGATTCCCTGCGCCAGTGCTTCTGCCGCCGGTGCGCCGAATGGTTTGCCTGGCTCTGCCGCCTGTTTTTCGCTTGGAATCCGGATCAGGCTTTTCAGATCCTCGATCATTTCGGATTCGTGGTTTTCAATATATGTTCTTAATTCTTCTTTCCGCATCGTAACTTCTCCTTTTCTCTTCTCTGGCACCGTCGCAGTGCCGTTCTTTTCCTATCATAGCGCAGAAAGAGCAGAAAATCCACATTTTCTGCTCTTTTTCCAAATAATCATTTGTTTTTGTCCAAATTGACTGTAATTTCATAATAATCACACGGATGCGCCGTAAGCCCCGTCACGCCCTCGCCGGATACCATCGACATTTTGAGGTGTGATGCGAAGAAAAACATGTGGTCATCCAGCAGCGTCTGCGTCATCTCGATGGCCAGTTCGGTTCGTTTTTCGGTATCAAACTCGCCGCTTAACTGCTGCTCCAGCATCTCGAGTGTCTCACTGTAATAACCGCCGCGGTTCTTGGAGGAATCCTGCAGGCAGTGCGTTGTAAAGAAATACTCGGGATCGCCCGTCGGTGCGCTGACAAATGCGCTGACATAAACATCCCAGTTTCCTTTTTTCAGCAGTTCCAGATGATTTGCCGTGCACTGGATCTGTACTTCGATTCCGATTTTCTTCAGCGATGCCTGTGCACTCTCCGCGAGAAGCGGCAGTTCCTGGCGGCTCGGATACGTGAGCCAGCAGATGGTCAGGCGTTTTCCGTCTTTTTCCACGTAGCCGTCGCCGTCCTCATCGGTCCAGCCTGCTTCAGCCAGCAGTTCTCTGGAATACTCAAGATCATAGGACTCCTCCTGCACTTTGCTGTCGCCGAATGCAAAGTAAGAGGGGAACGGGCCTTCCGCCACGCTTCCGTTTCCTTCCATCAGCGTATTCACAAAGCCCTCCCGGTCGATCGCTCCGATGACTGCCTCGCGCACGCGGTCGTCCTGCAGCACCTCGGATGATCCGTTGAACTGTCCGAAGAAGGTACGCGACGTATCCGCCGAAGAAATCGTGTATGGTTCATCGCGGAACAGGATCAGATTGGAATACGGCAGGCCGTACGCCGCGTCGAGCTCGCCTGACTGTAACGCCATCGTCATCGTATCGCCGTCGCGGATCGTTTTTACTTCGATCCGGTCGAGCTTTGGCGTTCCGTTCCAGTAATTGTCATTTTTCACGAGCGTCAGTCCCTGATCCGTCTCCACCTGTACTGCGCGGTACGGGCCGGTTCCGGCGACATTGCCGTCATCCGTCACACCTGCCTGCATATCAATGATGCATCCATATGGGTCAGACAGATAATTCAGAAGCGCCGGGACAGGCTGTTCGGTGTGAATCGTTACGATCAGGCCGTCTGCCTTGATGCTCTCAATTTTCAGATCCCCGCGTGCACGGTCATGTACTGCGATCAGATCCTCGAGACATTCTTTGACCGCCTCTGCGTCGAGAGTGCGCCCACTCGTAAAGGAGATGCCTTCATGCAGTGTAATCCGCCATGTTGTATCGTCCACAATCTCATAGCTTTCTGCCAGCCATGGCTCGATCTCCATAGAATCGGAATAATGAAACAGCGTCTCACCGATCCCATAGCGGATACACGCCCAGCCGGAATAGCCGTTGTGCGGGTTGACATCGGACTCGTCGTTTTCGGCGTTGAATGTCGTGTCGCCGTATATGAAAACTTTTTCATCTGTACCATCTGCCGCTGTGCTCTGACAACCGGAAAACAGTACCACCGCCAGAATGCCGCACAAAACATATGCAATTTTTTTTCTTCTGCCGTTCTTTCTCTGCATTCTGTACTTCTCCTGTTTTCGCAAATGGCACCACCATTTCCGCTGTCTGATTTTCTGTTTCAATAGTTTTCTCACAGACTATACTCCATCAACAGTTTCGTATATTCCTCTTTCGGGTACTCCAATACCTCCCGCGTCTCCCCCTGCTCCACGATTTTTCCCTGCCGCATGACAATCACACGGCTGCAGAGTTCCCGCACCAGCGCAAGGTCGTGGCCGATCCACAGCATCGCAAGTCCTTCTTCCCGCTGCAGTTTTTTCAGCAGTTGAACGATCTGCGCCTGTACCGCCGCATCGAGCGCACTCGTTGCCTCGTCGCAGATCAGAAGAGACGGCTGCACAGCAAGAGCCCGCGCAATTGCGGCTCTCTGGCACTCTCCGCCGCTTGTCTCGCGGGGATAGCGCATCGCCGTTTCCGAACTAAGTTCCACTTTTTTCAGCAGCTCCGGCAGATGAAGACACGCCTCTTTCCGGCTCATTCCCTGATTCCGAAAAGCTTCCAGAATCCCGGTTTCGAGCGTCTGCATTGGATCGAAGGAATCCTGCGGGATCTGGAATACCATCTGTATTTTCCGGTAAACTTCGCGCTGCCGCCTGCCTTTTCTTCCGAGGATTTCCTCGCCTTCCAACAGAACGCTGCCTGCATCCGCCTGGACCAATCCGGTGATCAGACGGGCCGTCGTGCTTTTTCCGCATCCGCTCTCCCCGATCAGGCCAAGACATTCCCCCGCATCCAGTGTGAAGCTGATGCCGTCCACGGCGGCAAATTCCGTTTCCCGGCCGGTTCCAGCAAAGTTTTTGCTTAAGTTGTTTACTTCCAGCATGTTATGATTATGCATCGTTCTTCCCTCTTCCCGGCACAGCCGCAAGGAGATTTTTTGTATATTCGTCCTTTGGGTGATCGAAAACCGTCCTTGTCTCCCCCTGCTCCACGATGTTTCCATCCTTCAAAACAGCAACCCGGTCTGCCATCTGCTCGAGAACCGCAAGATTGTGCGTCACCAGCACCATCCCCGTCTGCTCTTTCTGCTGCAACGCCTGAAGCTCCCGCAGCACCTGCGCCTGCGAAACCACATCGAGTGCACTCGTCGGCTCGTCCGCCAGAAGAAGCGACGGATGCAGCAGCATTGCGAGCGCAATCCCGACGCGCTGGTTCATGCCGCCGGAGAGCGACGATGGATAGCTGTTCCAGATCATCTCGCCATCCGAAAGCCCCATATCCACAAATCGCCGGAGCGTCATATCTTTGATTTCTCTGCGGCTTTTTCTGCCAGACATTCCCCCAGAAATCGGGGTGGTGAATCCGCAGCGTTTCTCATGGGCGCGCACGCTTTCACAGATCTGTGCTCCGATTTTCCGGGTCGGACAGAGTGATGCCCCTGTATTCTGGAAAATCATACCAATTTCTGAACCGCACAGACTCCGCAGCTTCTTTTCGGACATGTCCGTCAGCTCCTCTCCGCGAAATGTGATCTGCCCGCCGGTGATGGAACCATTCTTTCCCATCAGCCGCAGGATTGCTCGCAGCAAGGTACTTTTTCCACTGCCCGACTCCCCGGCGATGCCGACGGTTTCTCCTTTTTCGACGGAAAAACAGATGTTATTTAAAATTTGCTCCCCCTCATAACAGACAGAAAGGCCGCTGATTTTCAGCAGTTTTTCGCTCATGTTTTTGCTCCCTTTGTTTCCATTTTCGTTCGCCCCTTATCCCTGATCCACCGTTTTCCGTACCGCCTCACCAAGCAGATTGCAGACAAGAACGATCAGAAAAATCGCCAGTCCCGGCGCCAGAATGACCCAGGGCGCGGTCTGCAGCATACTTCTTCCGTTGCTCATCATCGCTCCCCACTCCGCCGACGGCGCTTCCGCACCAAGGCCGAGGAAGGACAGACCCGCGATTTCCAGCATCATCGTTCCGATATCAAGCACCGCTGTGACAATCGTCTGCCCCGCAAGATTCGGCAGAATATGGCGTCCGATCATCTTCCATGTTCCGTTTCCTGTAAGGCGCGCCGCCGCGATGAACGGCATGTGTTTCAATGCCAGCACACGGTTCCGCGCAAGCCGTGCATATTTCGGCCAGGAAACAAGGATCAGCGACACAACGGCTCCCGTCATGCCGCTCTGCAGAACGCCGGAAAATGCGATTGCAAATACCATACCCGGAAAGGCCAGAAAAATATCGGAGATCTGCATCAGAACCGTATCCGTTTTACCTTCCAGCCAGCCGCTGAAAATTCCGGCGAGTGTTCCGATCAGAGCGCTTGCCGCAACGACAAGAAGTGCTGAAAAAATGCTGACCCGCGCGCCGGAGAGAATCCTTGAAAACAGATCTCTTCCATAGCGGTCCGTCCCCATCCAGTGCGCCGCGGACGGCGGAAGAAGGGACAGTTCCAGATTCTGCTCATACGGATCGTACGGTGCCAGATAGGCCGCGCACGCGGCAAACAGCAGCAACGCACCGGCGAGGATGCCATAAAAAAGGATCTTTCTTTTCTGTTCTTTTTTCATCGCATTCCCTCCAGCTTCGCCCGCGGGTCCAGTGCACCCATCAGCAGATCAGCAATGAGATGCAGCAGCAGATAGATCGCCGCCATCCACACCAGATATGCCTGAATCACGGGAATATCGTGCATGGAAACGGCATCCACGGCCATTTTTCCGACACCATTCCACATGAAAATCGTCTCAACGATGGCGGTTCCTCCAAGCAGCGAACCGGCGGATAAGAATAGCAGCGTGACCATCCGAAGCAGCACGGATTTTAATACATTTCCGAACAGAATCCGGTTTTCACTTAACCCACGTGCCCGTGCACCCGCCACGTACTCCTGCTCCAGCTCTGCAAGCACGGCAGAACGCACCTGACGGGTGTATTTTGCCGTCATCGAAACCGCAAGCGTCGCCGCCGGAAGCACACAGCTTTTCCATCCCTTTCCCATACTGAGAACTGGAAAAAGATTCCATTTCAGCGAAAAGAAATACAAGAGAAGAAGTGCAGTGAAAAACCCCGGAAACGAATTACCTGCAAAGCAGAACAGGCTGATACTGCGGTCCGCCCATGTATTCTGATATTTTGCACTTAAGATACCGAGCGGAAACGAAAGACAGACCGTCATGGCAAGCGCCAGCGCCGCAAGTGCAATCGTTGCGGGCAGTTTTTCGCAGAAGCTTACAAGCACCGGTTTGCCGGAAACGTACGACTCCCCGAAGTCACCGCGCAGGGCGTTTTTCAGCCATTGCAGGTACTGGACAGCTTTCGGCTCATTCAGTCCCAGCTCCTCCCGCATCGCTTCTTTTTCCGCCTCCGACATCACGCCGCCGCTGCTGCTCTCTTTTAAATCCACCGCATCGACCGAGGAAAGTCCCGTCAGCAGAAAAGCGAGAATCGTCACGCCGAGGAATACCGGAATCAGGCGAAGCAGTCGTTTTAACAGATATTTTTTCACAAATACTCCTTTACTGCTTCACGGCACAAATCGAAAACATCGGTGCCGGGTTATAGAACTCGTCTTTTTCCAGATAAATGCGTTTTCCAAGGCTCGTATCAATGCGGATTTCTCCCGCTGTGTTTTCGCACAGCACCGCCACATCGTACGCCGGCCGGTTTTTGCGGCTGATCGGGAGCTGTGATTTGATCCGTTCGCACTCTTCGAGCATCTCGTTTCCAACCTTGAAATGGGCATGCGCCTCCGGAAGTCCCTTCGTATCGGCAACATCTTCTTTTCCGTAATTGGCATCGAAGTTCAGCAGCACACCGCCCGTTTTCAGCACACGCATCCACTCGCCGTAAGCATGCTCCGCATTCGGCAGCGTCCACGTCAGGTTTCGGGAAATGACAACATCGAACGTTTCATCCGCAAACATCGGATTTTCCGCGTCCATGACCTGGAAGCAGCAGTCGGCATTCTCTTCTTCGGCAAGCTGGATTGCATTCTCAATCATCTCCGGTGTCAGGTCGATGCCGAATACCTCGTGGCCCTCTTTTGCCAGCAGGATCGAGAAAAATCCGGCTCCGCAGCCCACATCAAGGATCTTTAACCGTCTTCCCGCCGGGATCTGTTTTTCAATCTCTTTCATCCAGCGCTTCGCAATCGGGTTTGCAAGTTCGGAGCGTCTCTGCTCTAAAAAGCTCTCGCTCCGTTTCTCCCAGTAATGGACAATCTGCTCTTTGCGGTCGTCGTACTCCGGCTCGCGCACAATTCTTCCGTAAGCAACGACAGGGCCCCCTTCTGTTACCTGCAGACTGCCCGTCTGGTACAGCACCACACCGGTGTACTCGGCACGGCACGTCTCACGGAGTTTTCCATTATAATCACGGATCGTTCCGAGCAGTGCGCCCTCTGCAACCATATCGCCCGGTTTTGCCGCCGGATACCAGAGACCGTCTTCGGAAGCCGCCTGATATTTTTCGCCGCGGCGGACGGTCACATCACCAAGCTGGAAGGACTGCTCTGCGCTTTTTTCCGCGCGCACCAGAAACATCGGTGTCGATGCATAGTTCAGTCTCTCTTCCTCGCTCCAGACGCGCTTCCAGATTTCGGAATCGGTCTGGATGGAACAGACGCCGAGGGATTCGAGCACCTTCGTATCCCACGCCGGCCGTTCCATCGCAGAGAGCGGCACCTGGCGCGCAATGTTTTCCATGCGGTCAATGTCCGTGCACAGATAATGGTCGTCGAGCTGCTGCTCTTCCACTTTCTTCCGGTCTGCCTCGTACGCTTCTTTTTTCTCCTCGTCATAGAGATAACCGTACCAGTTCGCATCAAAATTGAGCAACACGCCGCCCGGTTTCAGGACACGCATCCACTCTTGGTATGCCTGCTCCGGCTTTTCCAGATTCCAGGTCAGATTTCTGGAAATGACAACATCAAAGGTCTCATCCGCAAACTCCAGATTCTGTGCATCCATCCGCTGCAGCGTCACGCTCCAGACCGTATTTCGTATATTTTCCCAGATTCTCTTTCGCCTTTTCCAGCATCTCCTCCGTGTAGTCAACAGCCGCCACCGTATAACCTGCCTCCGACAAAATCATCGGGAAGAATCCCGGGCCGGTTCCGATATCGAGAATCTTCATCTCTTCTTTCTTTTTCTCTGGAAACTGCTCCTCTAATACATGCAGCCACGCTTCTCTCTGGCTTCCCGCCAGTTCTTTTTCATTGACCTCAGAATACCCCTCCGCACGGGTTCCCCAGTAGGAGGCAATTTCCTGTAATAATTCCTGTTCCATATCTTCCGCTTCTTTCTTCTTTTTCTTAACTTTCCCGGCGCGGTCGTTCTCCAACCGCTCAAATATCCCTTTACTCTACCAAAAATCGGCCTTTTTCACAAGCCCCCACGGGGGATATTCTTAACGCCGGCGCAGGGTATTCAGGTGATCGGCCCTTCGATTGCGGAACATCTGACGATCCCGCATGCCGCCTGGGTCGCAGAGGTTACCGATGTCACGGATCATTCCATCACCGTCCGTCAGGATCTTGTGAGTGTTTCCCAGGTTTCCGAACTCCTTTATTCGTGCCTGATTACCATCGAGTTTCTCGAGCGCGAGCTGATCGACATTTTGTTTCCGGATATTTTTAAAGGAGAACCGTCATTCACTCGGTTCTCCTTTATATTGCCAGAATACCATCAGCTTTCTTGTCGCCGTATCCTCACTGTATGTATATTTTACGGACCCGAGTCCGTAATAGCTGCAAAGATAGCCGGAAGCCTTATCGAGAAGCTCCGGTCGGGCTTCCATGACCTGCGCCATCAGATCATCGGTGGCAAATTTAAATTCGGAATACTCTTTTGTCTCTTCAATATCCGTCTCCATTTCCCACAGAATCTGCGTCGCATCAAATGTATCCATGTACCGGCCGATCTGGCGGTAATACTCGAGGTCATCTGCATTGCACGCCGGGAGCGGCAGATTCGCATCCGCCTGATGCGTGTCCGAAAATTCCGCATCGGAAACGCAGAGAAAATCGTAGTAGATCAGGTCGTCCGGCAGATTGTACTCGCCGCTCTCGCCCTCTGCGAATACCGGATCGCCCCAGGTTACATCGACGTTGTAATAATTGTCTCCGCACTTTACGATATTCCAGCCGTGCGCCTCGCCGGTGTCTGTCGTTCCCGTCACATAAATGACCGGGATGTCCAGGCGGTTCATCAGATACTGGAACGTTCTGGCATAGCCTGCGCAGACCGTCTGTCTGTTCACAAGTCCGCTGTAGAGTGTCTGATTCTCCGGCGCATCTTTCACATAATCAATCTGCCGGATACATTTTTCAAAGACAGCCTTGATCTTCCCATAGTCATCCATCGAACGGTCGATATCACTTAAGAAATCGTTTCCCGACCCTTTGATCTGGGTCTGGCGTCCTGTGATCTCCTCCGCAGGAATCGTGTATTCCGGAACTACCTCGCAGTAGTTCTTCGGCTCGCCGTATCCCGTGACATGTGATGCTCCGTTGATCCAGCAGTACTCCGGGTAATCCATATAGACCCATCCGTAAACCTCCGCCGTCACATCGGGATCGCCGCCTTTTGTGATGATGGTTTCCTGGTGTTCCGCGATTCCCTGCACCAGTTCGCGGTAAATCATCTGTCTGTTTTCATCGAGCTGGCTGTAATAATACCGCTTCGCCAGCTCCTCCTCATCTGTATTTTCCGCCTGAAACTGTGTTGCGCCATTCTCTGACAGACCATTGTTTTCGTCTGCCGTCTGTGAAGCAGTGCTGCTGTCCGCTCCGCTTCCGTTCTGCGCTGGATCGCTCTCATCAAATTCTCCGAATACCAGATAAGCCGCCAGCAGGACAAGCATAAGCGGAAGCAGCGCCCGCAGCGGTCTCTTCCGTCTTCGTCTGTGTCTTCTCTTTGCCATTCTTCTTTTCTCCCAGATACGTTAAAACGCCGTCACACAGTGCATCCGCCACCTTTTTCTGGTACTCCTTTGTGTTCAGGAGCGCTTCCTCCTCCGGATTTGAGAGGAATCCGCACTCGCAGATCACCAGCACTGCGTCTGTCTTCTTCAGCATGTAATACGTTTTGTTTCCCTTGGCTTTCCTGTGATTCGCCGGATCGAGCCCCGCAACCAGTGCAGCCTGCATGCAGAGCGCCAGTTTTTCGCCTTCTTTTGAATCCGTATAATAAAACACCTGCGCCCCTTTGACCGCCGCATCCGGGTAGCTGTTCTGGTGAATGCTGATCACACAGTCCGGCTTTTTTTCATGAATCAGCTGCACGCGCCGCTGCAGATCCTGCACTTTCGCATTCACGGCTCCCGGATCGGAGAGATCATCCTCCCCTTCCCGCGTCATCACCACAAAGATTCCCTGCTTTTCCAGCTTCTTTTTCAGCAGACGGGCAATCGCAAGGTTGATGTCCTTTTCTTTGACACCGTTTGCCCCGATTTTGCCGGGATCGTCGCCGCCGTGGCCGCTGTCCAGCACCACTACTTTTGTGGCTGCCTTCTGTGCTGCCACCAGCCGTGCGCCCTCGCGGGACAGAACATACGCCGCCGAAAGCAGAATCACCGCCATCAGCCATTCCAGTTTTTTCCCTTTTTCCAAATGAAAAGCCCCCTGCTGCAAATTTCCTTTCTTGGTCATTTTATGCAGCAGCGGGGCAGGTTACAACTCTTATTGCTTCCGGTTACTCTTCCTCATCTTCTTCATCATGCGCGCGATTCGGGATTTCATCCTCTTCTTCGTCGTTGTCATCATCGAGATAATCCGGCTCATTTTCGAAATCGATGACTGCGGAATTTTCGACGATTTCGTCTTCTTCCTCTGCTTCTTCTGCGGTATCTTCACGGTCTGGCTCTGCGGCTGTTTCTTTTGCCTCTCCGGGAAAGATACTTTTTACCGGATCTTTCATGAAGGTTTCCACTTCCGACGCCGAACGTTTCATCTCCTCACGCATTTTTTCGATGCCGGCAAAAGTCTCCTCAAAAATTCTGCGGTTCTTCTCGAGTACACTTGTCATGGTTTCCATCTCGGCGTAAATCTTCTGGTATCTGGTGTTGGCTTTCTGCAGTTCCGCGTCCATATGGCTCTGGATTTCTTCTGCTTCGGCCTGCAGTTTTTCTTCATAAACAGCAGCCAGTTCCTCGCCCTTCTGACGTGCGCTCTCTACCATGTATTCGCACTGTTCCTTCGTCTCGCGGCGCTGCTTTGCACAAGATTCCTTTGTCTCCTCCCTCTGTTTCCGGCAGGACTCGTTTGTCTCCTCTCTCTTTTTGCAGCACGCCTCATCCGTTTCCTCCGTTTTCCCGCGGCAGGACTCGTCCGTTTCTTCGGTTTTCCGGCGGCAGGCTTCCTCGGTCTCTTCTTTTAGCTTTCTGCAGCTCTCCTCTGTTTCCTGTGTCAGTTTTTTCGCTTTCACCTGTGCCTCAAACACAAGGCCGCTGATGCTGTCATAATTGTCGATATAGCTCTGGTATTTCTCATGAATATTTTTTTCGAGCTCCTCGATTTTATCCTCACGCTCGCGGATCTTGCGGTTCAGCTTCTCGATTTCCTGCTCTTTTTCCTCGATCTTCGCTTCCAGTTTCTTCTGAGCGGCATACGCCTGATCTTTCAGGTTCTGCACTTTCGTCATAACATCGTCCTTATCGAAACCGCCCATCAGCGTTGTTTTAAATAATTCTTCGTGATTGTTTTCTGACATGTATACTCCTCCTTCGTGCCCGGGCTTTTATCATTCCCCTTATCCTTCCCCGACTCCTCGTCAACTGTTTGTTTCAATA
>ERZ827197.2880-NODE-2880-length-10627-cov-3.439179_pt1 | contig 10627 bp, 5 predicted proteins | sample MGYA00519867_ERZ827197 | MGnify/ENA primary metagenome ERZ827197 (study PRJEB31778, sample SAMEA3449278) | human gut metagenome | biome: human gut; feature: human-associated habitat; material: faeces | place: United Kingdom | collected 2010/2012 ...
TAAATTTTTCATTATCCATTACAAGTCCATCAATACTTTTATTTATAAGATTTACTTTCATAGTTTCATTTTCTTTTACATTCTTTTTCACAAGTGAAAGCTCTGTTAGACCACCTCTTACTTGTCCATCTTTATTTTCCTCTAAAAAAGTATATATTTTATTTAAATCATCCATACTAAGTTCATAATATTTAGTTAAGTCAATACATCTTTTTTGTCTTATTAATTCTTCATATGTTTCTGGTTCTTTATTCATTCTATAACTCCTTATCTATATAATAAAATTCAATATTTTGAAATGGTAAATTTATAGCATTTATATGATAATATGCATTATTCTTTTGCTTTAAATAATGATAATCTCTTAAAGATGATGTAGTAAAGAATATATTATTTGGATCACTTATTGAGTATTCCTTACTATATTCTTTTATTAAAGATGATATATCATATTTATAATATCCTTTTTTAGATGAAACATTGTTATCTAAAACGCCTTTATATATTTGATGTGTTGCGATATGTCTTTGTTTAGTTCTATTTTCATCTCCATATGTGATTAAATCGCCAGATAATAACATTATATATAATGAATTATTTTCAGGATAATCACATACTTCATTTATTAAATTCTTTTTCATATATATTTCTATTTTAGATGTTTTAGTGATATAAACTATATCTCTAGTTTTCTTTATAATTTGAGACTCTAATTTAAATTCTATTCCATCTACTGATAATATAAATGAATCATTATCATAAATATATTTTAAGTTTTTATCATTATTAATTATACTCACTAAATCTTGATTGTTATTACTTATCCTATTTGGTATATATTTAGTAAGATCTATATTTCTCATATTAGATAGATATCTATAAACTGTTTCATCATTATATATATCTTTTGAATAATTTCTATCTTTATACATTTTTTGTTGTAATAAACATGTATAACTTTTATTAGTATTATAGTTATTCTTCACAAATGGGCAACCTGTTTTACATAAATATAAGTATCCACATTTAGCACATTCATCATTAAATGATAGTTTATTATGGTTATTAAATATTTTTAATTCTGCATTAGTTAGTATTTCTTCTATAGTGTTTTTATATATATTTCCATAGTAATAATCTTTATTTTTTTGACCTCTTACACATGAATAGATATCACCATTTTTTTCAAGTAAGAAGAACTTTTTACCACAGTTATCACAATTAGAACAATATTCAGGACCAAATTCATCAAACCATGGACCATTTACTCCATAATCCAAATCTGTACCATCAAATTCTTTATGCATTCTTTCATAGAATGATACTTGTTCTTCTTCTGTTATGTGATGAAGTATACCATTAGAATTATAGTCAAACCCTATCATAAAATTAAAGTTATTCATATCTAAACAAGTATTTTTGTGTAAAAATTTAATATCATTAATTATTTCATCTATTTTTTCATAATGTTCTTTAAATATTGTAGAAGAAATTTTCTTTTTATTTGGAATATCTTTTAATAGTTCTATATTACTAAGTATTTTATCTAGTGTTTTATTATTTCCTTTAGTAACTCTATATTCATCATGAAGTGATAGTGGTAAATCTAAACTACCAGAAATAGACACATTAAATTCTTTTATTGTATCTATATGTTTATCTAATCCATATAGATTAGTTTTTATATGTGGCTTTCCTACTTTGAATCCTGCGTTTGTTATAATATTTTTATTTTCTTCATAGTAATCACTTATGTATTTTATTAAATCATGGAATTCTTTTTTAGAAAGTGTTGTTACTTCTCCTCCATGAAGTGAAATATTAAATGGAATAACATTATTTTTTTTGAATTTATTAATCGCATATTTTAATGTTTCAATGGAATCAATATTACTATATTCATCTTTTGTATTATCTTCAAGATAACAATATTTGCATGCCATATTACATGCCATAGTTGGAACATATAATAGATGTATAAATTTTGTATTATTCATGTTTATCACTCTTTCTATCTATAACATTGTATGCTTGTAGGACTTTCTTTAAATGCTCTTTCATTAACATAAGCCCTGCATGGATATATTATATTTTGAAGGCTTGGGCATTGTCTAAAAGCACTTGATCCTATTTCAGTAAGTTTACTATTTTTTGATATTGTAACGCTTGATAATGAAGTATTATGATAAAACGCATGTCCTCCTATTCTAGTAACTTTATCAGGAATTACAATACTAGTAAGAGATGTACATTCTTCAAAAGTATTTCCTTTTATTTCAATAAGATTTTCTGATAGTTTTATATTTCTAAGAGAACTTGCATTATAAAATGCTTCTCCACCTAATTCAGTTAATGTATCAGGAAGTATTATTTCAGTAATGCTAGTACAATTATAAAAAGCACCACCGCCCAGGTACTCTAAACTTGATGGAATATTTACTGTTGTTAGTTTTCTATCATTTTTAAAAGCTTGACCCCTTATTTCTTTAATAGTATTTGGAAGGCTAACACTTTCTAAGAATGGCATATTAGAAAATGTATTACCTCTTAATTCAACAATCTTTTTATTTTTATATGTTTCAGGTATAGTTGCAGTTTTATAATTAGTAAGTCCAAAAGTATAAAATCTAACTGCATAACCACTAGTTGTTTCTTCATACAATATTCTAGGTTCATAGAATATTACAAGAGGAATAATAACAGCTATTAATATAAATACTATATTTTTCTTTTTGCTAGTATCTTCAATTAATGAAACTTTAGTATTCATAATTATATTAGATATTTTTTCACCTGGTCTTGATTTAACCTCTTTCTTTAAATAATTCATCAAATTATATTTTTTAGTTAATTTTGATAATATAAATAATACTACTATACCTATAATATATGTTATAAGTGGAAAGTGAAAGAATATAAGAGATATATAAACAAATATTAATACTGAAAATATAATATTGAAGACATTTTTTCTTTTCATTAATTCTTGTGGTATAAGTGGGGTATCAAGATTAAGTTCTGCTTTTTTAAGTTCTCTATATATAAATGCTTCTAATAGTTTATCATCATCTTTTGCTTGAAAGATTATATCAAATTTAGATGGATCTACTACTTCTACAACTTCTTCACTAACTACAGCATTATTACCACTAAATGCTTCACCACAATTAGTACAAAATTTGTCATTAACATTCATTACATTGCCACATTTAGCACATTTGATGATAACTTCTGTTTTTGTTTTATTAGCCATTTGTGATGTTACTGTTATATTAGGCACAGATTGTACTTTTTTATAAGGATCTTTTTTCTTTATTATACTACATACAGGTACAATAAATATTCCAAAAATAGCTATTACTAACATATCAGTTTTATATATATTAGTAGAGATAAATAGATCAAATATAATCAATATTAGTGCTCTAATACCAAATAATTTCCAAAAAAGCTTTTCACTTTCTGTTTCTGAAAATAATTTTGATAATGGCCTTAAAACAAAAAGAGTAGCAAATATTGTAGCAAAAAATTCATAAAATACTGCTTCATAAAGAGAAATTGTATTATTAGTACTCGCTAAAACAATATTTGGTATTATCAATAAACTTATTAACATTAAATAATTTTTAAATTTTTTCATACTGCACCTCTAATATTCTAAATACTAAAATAATTATAACATAGGTATATTAAAAAAACTAACTATATGTTAGTTTAATTGTTAATTTTTTATTTAATTTCTTTTTTAGGTATGAATTCTTTTCTATTTGAACGTTCTCTTAATTTACGCATAGTTTTACAAAATTCTATTTCATCATATATTCTATCTGCAGTTTCTTTATCTTTATAAAATTCTAATAACATTTGATATGTACATTCATAAATATCAAATGTTTCAAATAAGAATTCTGAATCTTTAAAGTTTACAGGATCATTTATAATAGCACTTTCCCATTCTATTAAGCATGTTTTGAAATCTTCTTCATCATACCAAAAGTCATAAACTAGTTTTTCTTTTTCAAGATTTGACCAATTAGGATTCCTAAGAATCCAAAATCTAATATCAAATTCTCCTGTTCCATGTGCTTGTGTTGTAGACAAAAGTGATGCTAAATAATTAATGCGCATATAATATGTTTCTAGTCCAATTGGAATATTAGTATCAGGAATATTAATAGTCATTTTATCACTTATTCCTTTATTTTTTAAAGCTTTGTTATATTCATCTCTATTATTTTGGTAACGAACTGTACCTATCTTGTTCATTGCTTCATCTACTGCGAATGCTTTTTGTTCTTCAGTTAATTTTAAATTTTGATTCCATAAAGTCATAAGTAAGAATGAGTTTCCACCATTAGATGCTCCATCCATAACAATTCTTGCAATATTTCTATTACTATATATACTTCTTACTAAATCTTCATATACTTCTTTATCTACTTGTTCATAATCAAATAATATTGAATAGCATATAGTAGGAGCAACTACAGTGTCGTTTTCGTCAAATTTATCTCTAGTGATAGTTATTGCTTCCTTTAATATTTCTTTATCACTACTTATTTTAGACCATATTTTATCATAGTTTTTAAGTCTTGGAATAGTATATATGCATCCATATAATTCATTTTCTAATACATCAATTTTCTTCATAACATACCTCACTTTAGTTATTTATTATAACACACATCTATTTAAAAACAAGTTGTACTAATTACAACCTGTTATTTTATTTTGAATAATTAACTTCACAAGAACCATTATGTTCACTAAAATAATCTTCAATATGAGCAATAATTTGATTAATGTCTTCATATTTTTCAACATCTATATGATTAGGTATAAAAGCATCTCCTCCAGCATTGATAACTTGATAGTTTTTATTATATTCAACTTCATATAAATATTCTTCACTATTAAGTTTACAAGAAACACTAGCTTTTCCAACTATGACTCTATCATTATTAAATCTTTTAAAACTAAACATTATAAGTAATGTAAGCATTAAAACAATAAATAATATAAGTAATATGCCTGATACTTTTAATATCTTAATAATTATACCAGCTAGTCTTTCTGTATTACTTACTTTTTCTATTAATATACTATTTACATCATTATTAACAAGTTCATCAAGACTTATATTAAATATCATAGATAGTTTCTTTGCTTGATTAATATCTGGCGTTGTTTCTTCAAGTTCCCATTTAGATATTGTTTGTCTTGTTACACCTACTTTCTCTGCTAAATCTTCTTGTGAAAGATTATTCTTTTTTCTTAAAGTCATTATTTTATTTCCTAAATTCATACTTTCTCCTTTCAAAAAGATAATAGCATTTTAAGTAAGTATATTCTACCAATATTCTATGGAAATTACGCAACTAATTTTAACATTTATATAATACAATAAAATTTCTTTATGGTGCCAAAAAGAGGAATCGAACCCCCAACCTACTGATTACGATTCAGTTGCTCTACCAATTGAGCTATTTTGGCATGGTTGCCCTGATAGGATTCGAACCTATGCATGCTGGAGTCAGAGTCCAGAGCCTTACCACTTGGCCACAGGGCAATATTAACAACAATAAAATTATATCAAAAGAAAAACTCTTTTTAAAGAGTAAATAACACATTTGGTGGAGATGAGGAGTAGCGAACTCCTGTCCAAGATTCATTCCAATAGAACATCTACAAGTTTAGTTGGTTTTTATTCTCGAATAATAATGTAGATTGCCAACTTCTCTTACTATTCAAAGTTTACTAATCATTCGTTATAAATCATAAACAAATTTATAATATAGTTCACTTTATGACTCCCCTCTTAAAACTCGTGAACAAAAGTTAAAAGTGGAAGCTCCTTTTTACCTAATTTAGGCAAAAGCTGGAGAAAAATTAAAATCGTTTCCGATTATTTTATTTTTACGTTTAAAGTACGCCTACTACTTGCATTCTACCCAAACATAATCCTGTCGAATCAATGCATCCCCATGTGTACATAATTATAACACAAAATCTTTGCATTGACAAATAAAATAATATTTCATAAAATAATACTTATGAAATATAGTGCATTAAAAATTATTGAACTTGTATTTGTAAATCTAATAACTACTACAAGATTATTAGGTGCTTTTGCATTACCATTTATATATGTATACCATGGCCCTAGTGTATGTGCTTTAATTACAATAATACTTTTTTTAACAGACGCAATTGATGGTTTTTTAGCAAGAAGACTTAAAATATCAACATTTTTAGGTTCAATGTTAGATGCATTTAGTGACAAATTATTAAATGGCATATCATTTATAATACTTGGTATAGAATATAATATCATGTTTGCTCCACTAATACTTGAACTTTCAATATTATATACTAACTACTCTACTTATAGATTTGGTGGTAATGTTCAATCAAGCATCATTGGTAAAATTAAAACAGTAATACTTGATATATTTGTAATATTAAGTTTTGCACTTTTAAGCTTAAATGCATTTAATCCGGAAGAACTTCAAAAATGCGTCCGAATCTTTCCACACAAAATGGATGGCGAAGGTCATTTTCTCGCCCTGTTCCGCAAAAAAGGTGACTCTCTTCCACCTGTTTTCCGCTTTTCCGCAAAAGGACCGGACAAAAATACCCGGAAATGGCTGGAGGAATTTTTCTCTGAGATCGGCCTGAAAACCATTGGCGGTCAGGAATTTGACTGGAACCGTGTGGAAGTCCGCAAAGATAAAGTATACTATCAGCTGCCCTTCCCGCTGGATCTCCGCGGAATCTCCTTTCTTCGAAACGGCCTCTACCTGGGTGATCTGAAGAAAAACCGTTTTGAGCCGTCTCAGCCTCTGGCGCTGGCGCTTCACAAAGGAGATGTGGAAGCAGTTATCTCCCTGCCGGTTTCTGATGAACGGCTTACCCGTTATCTGAAAGGCGAAACTCTTATGATCGAGCCGGAAGAGGCCGCTCACAAAAAAGGCTGGCACCTTCTCTGTGTGGACGGTTATCCTCTCGGCTTCGGAAAGCTTGTAAACGGGATCCTGAAAAACAAATATCCTGCTGGCTGGAGAGTGTAATCTCTCCGCCGCAGGATATCTGCCCACATTAACATATCATTTCATTTTCAGATCAGAGACTGAACGCTTCTCCAAGAGTAAACGAATAAATATACCGTTCCTTCACCTTCCGACCTGTCATCCGTTCCAGCGCCTGGGCGTAATCCTCCAGCTGTACATGATAACGGTCGATCAGCTTCTGTTCTTCTCCACGTCTCACAAAGTCCGTTTTATAATCCACCAGAACGATTTCTTCATCCTCTATAAAATACGCATCAATAATTCCCTGTACCAGAACATTTTCCTCACACTGCCACTGCGGATCGAGCTCCGAAGCTTTTCTTGCGATCACAAAAGGCTGCTCCCGGAACAGAAGTCTCTTCTCTGAAGCTGCTTTCATCCGCTGTCCGAGAGGTGTTTCCACAAAATTCCAGATATCCTTTACCCGAACCGACTCAGCCTCTTTTCTTTCCATCTTCCTGGCGTCAACCCATTCTCTCAGCTGTCTGCGGATCTCATCCCTGTTTGCTGTCTTCTGATAGTCCAGGCATTCCATTACACGATGATAAGCCGTTCCACGAAGTGCCCCTGTATACCCTTCCTCTTTCTTCTCCTCGATAAATCGGGGAACCAGCGGCTGGATCTCTTCTTCCGTCTCATAATCCACCGTTTCTTCCAGATCCTGCTCACTGTGGTAGCTTCGCTTTTTCAGTTCTGATACACTCACCTTCACAGGAAGATCTTCCAGATAGTGATAGGGATATACAAAGGAAAAACGTCTCTGGATCTCCTCCCGGATCTCACTGTCAAAAACTCTGCCCGGATTCCAGTTCTCCAGTGTTTCCTTCTTCATTTCCCGCTCTGCCTGTTCCATAACCTCGCTTTCTGTCAGTTCCCGTGCTGTGACCCGTGTAACTTTGAATTCTGCCGGATCTTTGTACAGAGGATTTGCGGTATTCATAAAGATGCCATATTCATGAAATAATGGTGCCATGCAGCGATGTCTTGCCAGTGCCGGAAGCACATAATCCCAGTAAGTCTTCCCGCCAAGCCTCCTGCCCAGAGAAAGCAATGGTTCCTCACTGTCCCTTAATGCGGACAATTCTCCCAATTCCGGATGCAGAGCTCCAATGGTTCCACTGAGGATCAGTTTTTCCTTTGCACGCGTAAGCGCTACATAAAGTACTCTCAGCTCTTCACCGAGACTTTCCATCAGAAGCGCTCTCCGTATGATCTGCTTACACAGGGATGGAGCAATGATCCTCTTCTCCGGCAGGATCGCATCCGCACCGATCCCCAGCTCCGGATGGATCAGGATACTTGTGTTCATATCCCGGAAATTAAAGCGTTTTCCCATTCCTGCTGCAAACACTACCGGAAACTCCAGTCCCTTGCTCTTATGGATCGTCATGATCTGTACTGCACTTTCCCCGGTTCCGGAAAGATTTACCTCCCCGTAATCCACCTGATACTGCTGAAGCTTCTGGATATATCTTACAAAATTAAAAAGGCCTCGATAGCTTGTCTTCTCATATTCCATTGCCTTTTCCACAAGCATGTTCAGGTTTGCATTCCTCTGTTCACCATTTGGCATTGCCTTTGCATGGTCTCCATATCCGGTACGTGCAAGTACCTCCAGGATCAGCTGATGGACCGGCGTATAAGCCGCCTTATCACGAAGTGTATTCATGGTGTCCATAAAACAGGACAGCTTCTCTCCGAGGATTTTTTTGTTTTCCTCAAAACTCCCATGCTTTCTGTAGTCCTCCACAAACCTGCACACACATTCATAGATCATTCCTTCCGGATATGCGATCCGAAGCTCAGCCAGCTCTTCTGTGGTACATCCAACGATCGGTGAACGCAGTACGCCGGTCATGGGAATATCCTGCAGCGGATTATCCAGGATCCGGAGATAATTCAGCAGTGTCACAACCTCTGTTGCAGAAAAATATCCGGTTCTGGAGGCCGTATATACCGGTATCCCTCTTGCACTCAAAACCTCCCCGAAGGTTTCAGCCCAGCCTGAAGCAGATCGGAGCAGGATCACGATATCTCCATATTGAAGAGGTCGATACTCTCCCGTTTCCTTATCCAGCACCCGTTCATGCCCTACCATAGATCGGATTCTTCCTGCAATGGCAAGGGCCTCCAGCTCTCTCTCATTCTCCGTTACTTCTTCATCCTCCTCTTCCAGCAGCGGACTGTATTTATCCACAAGAAGGATCTCTGTTTTTACAAATTCCGGATCCTGGCCTTCCGGAAAAGAAGCTCCGGGATACAGAGCTGCCGCCTCGTCGTAAGCAATTCCTCCCAGATCTTCCCCCATGATTTGCCGGAAAATAAAGTTGACACTTTCAAGGACTTCCGGTCTGCTTCGGAAATTTTTGTGCAGGTCGATCCGCTGTTCCGGACTGTCTTCCAGTGAATAGCTCTTATATTTTTCCATGAACAGTTCCGGACGGGCCAGACGAAAACGGTAGATGCTCTGCTTTACATCTCCTACCATAAATATATTTTTGCGTTCATTGACCCAGCCGGAAACTGTCTGCATCAGGATCTCCTGAACCAGATTACTGTCCTGATACTCATCCAGCAGGACCTCATCATATTTTTCAGAAAGCTCTCTTGCCGCCTGGCTGGGCACATAGGTTTCTCCTTCCTTTTTCAGAAGGATGTCCAGGGCAAAATGTTCCATATCTGAAAAATCCAGAACATTTTTTTCACGCTTCTTTGCCTGGAAACGTTCTGCAAAATCCTTTGTCAGCTTTACCAGCATCTCCAGCGGTGGTGCAGATGCTTCTGTCAGTTCCGTCAGCTCAGCCAGATTTCCGTAAAAATATCGGGTTCCCAGTTCCTTCAGATTATCCTTTGCATCTTCGCGAAGAGCTTTTACCAGATTTTTCAGCTGCTCCGATACCCCCTCCATTTTTTTTGAGGAAAGTCTTGCAAACTTCAGGTCCCGGAGATTCTGCGCCATCTCATCATAATCCCTTTTAACGGACAGTTGTTTTAACTGCCGGATCAGCATCATATCCTTTTCCAGAGCCTCCAGATAAAGCTCCGGTCCATCCTGGAGCTGACAGGTCTTCATTGCGGTTTCTGTAAGCTCTTCCGCTTCTTTCAGTGCGCAGTCTGCAGCCTCCCACAGATATCGGAACCATCGCGTTCCCTCAAGACCTTTTTCCGGATCCAGATGATAATTCTCCACACAGCTGTCCAGCCATTTTTCGGGCCATGGATTACTCATCGCAGCATTATAAAGCTCCAGCACATGTTCCTTCAGTCCTTCATCCGTTTTTCCTGGCGCATAGCATTCCACAAATGCAGTAAAATCTGCCTTTCTTTCTGCATAATGATCTTCAAAAAGCTCCTTCAGCACATCTTCCTGCAAAAGCTTCAGTTCACCCTCATCTGCAGTCCGGTAACCCGGATCCAGTCCGATCAGATGAAAATAATTTCGGATCACATAGGCGCAAAAGCCGTCAATGGTAGTGATCTGTGCCGTATGGATCAACGTCATCTGTCTCTGCAGATGCTCATTATCCGGATCTTCAGCCAGTGCCTGATCCAGTCCA
>ERZ827197.2881-NODE-2881-length-10625-cov-345.418732_pt1 | contig 10625 bp, 9 predicted proteins | sample MGYA00519867_ERZ827197 | MGnify/ENA primary metagenome ERZ827197 (study PRJEB31778, sample SAMEA3449278) | human gut metagenome | biome: human gut; feature: human-associated habitat; material: faeces | place: United Kingdom | collected 2010/2012 ...
GCTTCTTGTACTACTTGTCTGTTTATGTAAAATCTTTCAAAGAACTCTTTCTTTAGTTGCTAAGAGAAGTTGTATTTCTCAAAAGCGAGTGCAAAAGTACAAACATTTTTCGAAACCACCAAATATTTTTCGAAAAAAGTTTTGAAATTAACAGTATTTTAACACTTTCGTCTTATTTTGCACTTATTTTGGTACCAAACACTTTATTATATACATACACGCGCTCATATCTGCGTGTGGGCACACATGCATGCGCATATACATAATGGTACCAGAAAACTATTCTGCCTCCAAATAGAGAACACGAGACGACCAGTCGTTCTTCTTACCCCAGTCTACCTCATGAACATACGGCATTTCCAAGCCATGTTCCATAAGATACTTACCAGAGTAAGATTTTCCCTCACAATCAAGAGGCTTGTTATCAATTACATCAAGTTCTTTTACCTTATACATCTTATTCTCATCCAGACCAGCCATCTTAACTCTTGGCAAATGAACATTATAGAAGTTTACCAATTTCCACCAATAGAAGACAGCCTTGTCTTTTGCTTCACTAACATACATAATAGAAGACAAACCCTGATTATCGTACGGAGAAACCAAACGATAAAGGTCGCCAAACTGAACAACAGGACGAATCTCCTTGTATTCAGAGATAGCCTTTCGGCAGAGAGCCTTCTCCTCATCCGTCATATTCTTTGGCTGGATTTCCATTCCAAGACGCCCGCTCATAGCTACATCAATACGATACTTCAAAGAAGTAGTGCGGAATACGGTATGGTTTGGCACAGCAGAGATATGACTTGCCATGGCGATGGCTGGGAAGAAATAGCTGGTTCCATACTGCATATAAATACGCTGCATGGCATCCGTATTATCACTTACCCAAAACTCATCAAAACCACGGAGCATGCCCCAATTGGCACGGCCACCGCCACTTGCGCAACATTGAATCACCACATCCTTATACTTAGCACGAATACGGTCGATAACCTTCGCAAATCCCTGATGATAAGCAATGTAGAGATGACTCTGTTCTGCTGCAGACAAGTATTGGCTGCCATGATTCATAATAGGCATATTGGCATCCCACTTAATGTAGGCTATATCTGGATATTTAGTAAGTAAATTGTCTACTACACCGAAAACAAAGTCTTGTACTTTTGGATTTGAGAGATCGAGCACCAGCTGGGTACCGCCACGGCCCAGAACAGCATCTCGCTTAGGAGCCTTGATAACCCAATCAGGATGCTTCTCATAGAGCATACTGGTAGTATTGGTCATTTCCGGTTCGATCCAGATACCAAACTTTACCTGGTTTTTCCTGGCATCGTTCAGCAAGCCTTCAATGCCATTAGGAAGTTTCTTGGTATCAACCACCCAGTCGCCGAGCGCACAGTTATCAGTAACACGAGGATATTTGGTTCCGAACCATCCATCATCCATCACGAAGAGTTCACCACCCATACTATGGATATCAGCCATCATCTGGTCCATTCCCTTTTGGTTGATGTCGAAATAAACACCTTCCCAAGAGTTGAGCAAGATATCACGCTCCTTATCTCCATGTGCCAAGATATATTTGCGTCCCCATTTATGGAAGTTTCTACTTGCACCGCTCAAGCCCTGTGTTGAATAGGTCAAAGCGAGTACTGGAGTTTTGAAAGTCTCACCTTTCTTAAGATGATATTCAGAGTTCTGTTCGTTAATACCGGCAAAAAAATAATGATATTCGGTATCATCGGTAACCGTCTTCAGCTTATAGTTTCCGCTATAAACCAAGGCTGCACCAATAACATTACCCGCATTTTCCTGTCCTTTACCATCGAGCGAGAACATGACTTCAGCATGATCGGTATGCGAATTGCGGGTACCATCATTGTTTCGGATTACAAATTCTCCTGGCTGCAGTTTTTCATGACTCAACTGTCCCTCAGCAGCCCAAGTACCGGAAAGATGACTCATCCAGACATCTCCGCGACGGATAGGAAGCATAGCCGATGCAAAGGTAGTCAGGGTAACAGTACCCTTTTCACCATTCAGAATCTCGGTCCATGCCTCAATCATATCAACATCATTGTATGCACGATACTTCAAATCTACCTTTATATTATATACAGGATCTTTCAGATGAACGGTCGTAACAGAAGCTTTTCCTTCGTTCTTCACATCACAGCCCGTAGCCACTAGTGCAGTTGAAAGATTGCCATCACTATGACGCATGGCAAGCGCTGCTTCAGCTGGAGTATTCAGTCCGTAAGCCGGATAAGCATCCATACGGCCATCAGTAGCGACCTTCAGATTCTGCAAATCGTTAGGATTCAACTTAGTACCGAAATAGAGATACTGGGCAGGCTTTCCATTCTCAACATCGAGAATGAGCGACATACCCTTTGTATTTACAGATACTTTTTCTGCCATCGCCGGAAGTGCGACAGTCATCAATATAAGTGCAATTGATTTTAACTTCATATTACCTTTCTAAGTTATTAGTTGCGTTTACAATTTCTATTTTGTGAGAGATGATTTCTCATTTTCACATCGCAAAAATATAAAAAAATCCAATACACTCCAATATTTTTTTGATTTATTTTTCGAAGAAAGCAGAAAAGGACAAACAATCAGCAAATAAAGCAAAGAAAACACTCCCGAAATCGAAAGAATTCCTAAAAGATAGTCCACTTTAAGAAATTCTTAGTATCTTTGCAATGTTATAGCTGATAACGATTTAGGTATAGTGGCTTGAATGTCCTATTTCTCAAAATCAGCAGAATGTGTAACGAAAAGATATATAGAGATATGAAACTAAAGATACATTTCAGCCATAAAGAAGAACTTTGGAACTCATGGTCGCATGCAGGAGGTATCCTGATGGGCTTTGTCGTGGGAGCCATCTTCTTATATTGGTGCTTTACGATGCATAACGGATGGGCTACGGCGGGAGTTATCCTCTATCTGTTCGGTATGCTGATGTCTTACATCGCCTCAACGGTTTACCATGCTGTTTCTGCCTGGAGCAAATGGAAGGAGCGACTGCGCAAATGGGACCATGCCGCCATCTACTGGCATATTGCCGGTTCTTACTCGCCAATCACGCTCATTGCGATGCGAGACCAGGGATATTGGGGATGGAGTCTTTTTATCTTTATCTGGGCTTGCGCCATTGCCGGAACCATCATGAGTTTTGCCAGACTCAAGGATCACAGCAACCTGGAGACCATCTGCTTTGTAGGCATGGGATTGTCGGTACTGGTTGCCTTTAAACCTTTGATAGACTCCGTATCCACCGCCACAGTCTGGTGGATTATTGCCGAAGGCGTCTGCTACATTACGGGCGCCGTATTCTACAGTATCAACAAGAAGAAATACATGCATTCCGTGTTCCATTTTTTCGTTTTAGCTGGTAGTATCTGCCACATCATTGCAGTTTGGGATATTCTCATGAAATATATCTAAACGACTTAATAAAAAGCATCAAGGCATCGGGAAGTTTTTGCTTTCCGATGCCTTTGTTTTTTATAAAGTTCTATATTACAAGACATTCATATCATACTCTTCTTATAATATAATAAGGTGGAATTGTTAACAATACGTTAAAGTATAAAAATAATTGCCCAAAAGTTTGGAAGTTATCGCAGAAAAGCATACCTTTGCAGTGTTCTATTGAAGTAGTACACTAAAACATTAAAGATTATGATACAGATTAAAGACATTGATTTCAGATACCCAGGTAGCAAGCACCTTGTATTTAGAGATTTCTCTTTGGAACTCAAGGAGAACAACATTTATGGCTTGCTCGGTAAGAATGGTACAGGCAAGAGCACCCTGCTCTACCTCATCAGCGGATTGCTCCGCCAGCAACAAGGTACCATTCTCGTGGATGGCATTTCGGCACAAGATCGCAGAGCCGAGATGCTGAAGGACATCTTCATGGTGCCCGAAGAGTTTGAACTGCCCAACGTTTCCCTCGCCACCTACGTGAAGATGAACCAGGGATTCTATCCAAACTTCTCGCAGGAAGTGCTGGACCGTTGCCTCAAGGATTTTGATTTACCACTCTCTCTCAAGTTGAACGAACTCTCGATGGGACAGAAGAAGAAGGTATTCATGAGTTTCGCACTCGCCACGGGTACCCGCTTTCTTCTGATGGACGAGCCAACCAATGGTCTCGACATCCCATCGAAGAGCCAGTTCCGTAAGGTCATCGCCAATAACATGACGGAAGACCGCACCCTCATCATCTCTACTCATCAGGTGCACGATGTAGAGTCGTTGCTCGACCACATCATCATCATGAACCAGAGCCAGCTTCTGCTCGACACTTCGGTTTCAGACATCTGCGAGAAATACACCTTCGAATACCGCAACCCACAGGAAATGGACGACACCGTGCTCTACGCCGAGCCAACCCTGCAGGGTAATGCCGCCATCTGCAAGCGACAGGAGGGTGAGCAGGAAACACAGATGAACCTGGAGTTGCTCTTCAATGCAGTAATTAATGGAAAATTAAACGATTAAAAATTAGACGATTATGAAAAAGAATCTCGATTTAAATAGATTAGGAATGGTTATCCGTTGGGATGTATTAAACAACTGGACCTATAATTTGGGAATCATTGCAGGACTCGCCATCTGTTTTTCAATTGCAAACATCATCCGGCTTTACAGAATTAGTGGCTTTATTGCAGCATCCCATGAACTAGATGCCATGACCGACAGTTATAAGGAATCCGCATATATGTTCTTTGGATTCATTTCTTTTATGGTCATTTACGTATTGGCATCTTGCATCTTCAGAAATATGAAGACCAAGTTACAGCGCGAAAGTTTCCTGATGATTCCTGCCACTAACCTGGAAAAATATGTGGCTCGATACCTGGTTGTTACCGTTGGTGGTCTTGTGACTTTGCTAGGAGCCTTGGTCATTTCAGATATTATCCAGCTCATCTTTAGCTTTTTCATCACTCCAGGCTTCCATATCAGCCTTACATGGCCAGTACTCAGCCACACCATTTTTGCCCTTTCACCAATAGACAATTCTTGGCAAACAATTCTGGCAGTCTACTCCTTCCTGATATTTGCCCATTCCTTCGCAACCCTGGGAGGAGCCTTCTACCGTAAGTTTCCTGTGCTTCTGACAGCATGTACGGGATTGGCACTTTGTCTGATTTTGGGTTATATTATCAACGAACTGGGTGAAGCCGGATGGCTTGATTTCGTAGGAACCTTGCACATCGAAGAGGGTTCTTCTGCTCAATATTGTGCTGTATTCACCTCGTCTGCAGTATTTCTTGCTTTGGCTGCCTTCAACTATTGGGCATCCTACAAGCTCTTCACCCGTATGCAGGTTATCTGCAACAAGTGGATCAACATCTAAGAATTAAAATTTGAAGATTATGAATTTCAGTAATGATAAAGCAATATACGTACAGATAGCCGAGCGATTGAGCGATGAGATTCTGGCGGGCAAGTACAAGGAAGACGAACGAATACCGAGCGTCAGGGAATACGCCGTGCTGCTGGAGGTGAACGCCAACACAACCGTGAAAGCATACGACCTGCTTGCCACCGACGAGATTATCTACAACAAGCGAGGCCTGGGCTATTTTGTTTCCGCAGGAGCCAAGAAGCAGATCAAGAAAACCCGCAAAAAGGAGTTTATGAAAGAAAGACTCCCGGAACTCGCCCGACAAATGCAGCTTCTCGACATCTCCATCGATGAAGTGAAGGAAGAGTTGGAGAAGAATCTCAAAAAGATAAAGATATGATGACACTATTCATCCTCAAATATATATTTATAGCTTCTGTCTTTGCCTTATATATAATAAGGTGTATGTAATAACGTTTTAAAAAAAGAGTTACGCTTGCAACTTTCTGAAAGTTGCAAGCGTCTAATGGTTTAAATTGATATCCATAAAACGAAAGTAATATGTCATTAATTCATCTAAAAGACGTCAATAAGACCTACCAGGGTGCTCAGCCACTCCATGTGCTAAAGGGCATCGACCTCGACATCGAACGTGGCGAGTTCGTCAGCATCATGGGTGCTTCCGGCTCGGGAAAATCCACCTTATTAAATATATTGGGTATTCTCGACAACTACGATACGGGCGAATACCGACTCAATGATGTGCTCATCAAAGACCTCTCGGAAACCCGTGCTGCCGAATACCGCAACAAGATGATAGGCTTCATCTTCCAGTCGTTCAACCTCATCTCGTTCAAGACAGCGGTGGAAAACGTGGAACTTCCACTCTTCTACCAGGGCGTGAGCCGCAAGAAGCGCCACGAACTGGCAATGGAATATCTCGAAAAACTGGGCTTGAAGCAATGGGCCAACCATTATCCTAACGAGATGTCGGGAGGACAGAAGCAGCGTGTAGCCATCGCCCGTGCCCTCATCACCAAACCCGAAATCATCCTTGCCGATGAGCCTACCGGAGCCCTCGACTCCAAAACGAGCGTGGAAGTGATGGACCTGTTGAAGGAACTGCACCAGAAAGAGGGAATGACCATCGTGGTGGTAACCCACGAAAGCGGTGTTGCCAACGAGACCGATAAGGTTATCCATATCAAGGACGGACTCATCGGAAGCATCGAAGACAACAGAGACCATCATCTCGTATCGAAAGACTACGTGAAATAACTTTGAACTTGGAACATGAGAGAATTAATCAAAGAAATATGGAGCACGTCGAAGCGCAACAAGCTCCGCACTTCGCTCACGGGATTTGCCGTTGCCTGGGGAATCTTCATGCTGATATTCCTGCTGGGCGCCGGCAACGGACTGATTAATGCCCAGTTGCAGCAAAGCACCCGATTCCTTGCCAACTCCATGCGAGTATTCCCGGGCGAAACCTCCAAGGCTTACAAGGGACTGAAGGAAGGCAGAAGCATCACGCTCAACGACAAGGACATCCTCATCAGCAACAAGACCTACGGCCAGTATGTAGATGATGTGGGCGGAAGACTGGAACAGTATAACGTGAACATCAACTATGGCGATAATTATGTGGCAAGCCAGTCATTGGTGGGTGTGGCTCCTACGCATCCCAAAATCGACAAGACGGAGCTGATAGCCGGACGATTCATCAACGAAATCGATATGAAGGAGCAGCGCAAGAATGTGGTGCTGAGCCGAAGCCAGGCCAAGGAACTCAGCAAAGACTACCGTTCGCTGGTGAGCAAGAACGTAAAGATCAGCAACCTCAACTTCCAGGTGGTGGGAATCTACAAGGATGATGAATCGCGCAATAATACCGAAGCCTTCATCGCCTACTCCACCATCAAGACCATCTACGCCAAGGGCGATGATGCGGGAAGTCTGGAGTTTACCATCAAGAACCTGAAGACCCAGGAGGATAACGAGCAGTTTGAGAAGAACTATCGTGCCAGCATCAACAACAACCATCAGGCAGCACCTGATGACGAGCGAACCATCTGGCTCTGGAACCGATACATGGACAATATCCAGATGAACCAAGGAATCGCCATCATGCAGACGGCACTCTGGATAGTAGGTCTGTTCACCCTGCTGAGCGGAATCGTGGGCGTAAGCAACATCATGCTCATCACCGTGAAGGAGCGAACCCGAGAGTTTGGCGTAAGAAAAGCCATCGGCGCCAAGCCTTGGTCGATACTGAAGCTCATCATTACCGAGAGCATCATCATCACCTCGTTCTTCGGCTACATCGGAATGGTATGTGGCGTGGCGGCAAACGAAATCATGGATGCAACCATCGGCCACACCACCATAGATACCGGACTGTTTAAAGCCGCCATGTTTGTGAACCCTACGGTGGGCATCGGCACCTGTATCGGCGCCACCATCACCATCGTCATCGCAGGCACCATCGCCGGACTCATCCCAGCCATCAAGGCTGCAAGAATCCGACCGATAGAGGCGCTGAGAGCGGAGTAAACTATAAATTATTATTATGCGATTAGATTTAGATACATATAAAGAGATTCTCGACACCATCACGAGGAACAAGAGCCGCAGTCTGCTTACGGGCTTCGGCGTGTTCTGGGGCGTGTTTATGCTCATCGCCCTGATGGGTGGCGGACAGGGACTGAAGGAGATGCTGCAAAACAACTTCACAGGCTTTGCCACCAACACCGCCATCATCTGGGCGCAGAACACCACCAAACCCTACAAGGGATTCAACAAGGGGCGCTCCTGGCAGATGGAAGAGAAAGACCTGGACAGATTGCGCCACCAGGTGCCCGAACTCGATGTCATTACCCCGCTGCTCTTCGGCGGCAACAAGTCGGTTGTGTTTGGCGACAAGAAATTCAGCGGCAGCACCCAGGGCGTAAATCCCGATTACGCCCTGGTTTCTGCGCCACAGATGTTTTACGGCAGATACATCAACGAGATGGATGTGCGCCAGCAGCGCAAGGTTTGCGTCATCGGCAAGCAGATTTACAAGAATCTCTTTCCTGGCGGCGGTGATCCGTGCGGCAAGAGTGTAAGAGTTGACTCTACCTATTATATGGTGATAGGGGTAGATTACCGTTCGGGCAACGGCATCAATTTCGGCGGTCGTGCCGATGAAACCATCACTCTGCCCCAATCGGTTTTGCGCAGCGCTTATAACCGGGGTAAGGCGGTTGACATCATAGCCACCACCGGCAAACCGGGCGTAGTAATGAGCAGCATTGCCCAACGGATGAGAGAAACCGTAGCAAGAGCCCACAGCATAGACCCTACGGACGAAAAGGGCATTATGGTGTTCAATACCGAAGTTCTCTTCCAAATGCTCGACAACCTGTTCAAGGGCGTCAACTTCCTCATCTGGCTGGTAGGCATCGGTACCCTTCTCGCCGGCGCCATCGGAGTTTCCAATATCATGATGGTAACGGTAAAGGAGCGAACCACCGAGATAGGCATCCGCCGAGCCATCGGAGCCACACCTAAGATGATACTTTCACAAATCATCTCCGAGAGTATTCTCCTCACCCTGGTAGCCGGCATGAGCGGCATTCTCTTCGGTGTTGCCATCCTGCAGATGCTAGAGATGGCGAACACCACGGATGGCATTCTTACCGCCCACTTCCAGGTAGATTTCTGGACGGCCATCTCTTCTGCCATCCTCATCTGCATTCTCGGCGGCCTAGCCGGACTCGCCCCTGCATGGCGAGCCATGAGCATCAAACCGGTAGATGCGATGAGAGACGAATAAAAGAAAATATAAGATATAAAAGATATGAAAAAGTATTCAAAGTTGATTGTTGCGGCGATTGTCGCCTTGATCTTCATCGGAACCTTCGTGTTCCTTTATGAGAAATCGCAGCCTAAGCCTGTGGAGTATACTGAGTTTACTCCTAAGATGGCTGATGTTTTGAAAACTACCGTCATCACGGGCAAGATTGAGCCTCGCAACGAGGTGAGCGTAAAGCCTCAGATTAGCGGTATCATCACCGAGATTTGCAAAGAAGCGGGTGATTATGTTCAGGCGGGCGAGGTTATCGCCAAGGTAAAGGTGATTCCGGATATGGGACAGCTCAGTTCGGCTCAGGCACGTGTGCGCCTTGCAGAAATCAACCTGAAACAGGCACAGGTGGATTACGGCCGCGAGGAACAGCTCTTCAAGAAACAGCTGGTCAGCGCCGATGAGTTTGATAAGGTAAAGCAGGCGATGAAACAGGCACGCGAGGAGGTTACCGCTGCCGAAGATGCTCTCCAGGTGGTGCGCGATGGTGTAAGCAAGAGCAATGCCAGCGCTTCTTCCACCCTCATCCGTTCTACCATCTCGGGCATTATCCTCGATATTCCGGTCAAGGTGGGTAACTCGGTGATTCTTGCCAATACTTTCAACGATGGTACTACCATCGCCAGTGTGGCAAACATGAACGACCTCATCTTCCGTGGCAATATCGATGAAACCGAAGTGGGAAGTCTCGTTACAGGAATGCCGATGAAGATTACCATCGGAGCCTTGCAGAACCTCAACTTCGAGGCTAACCTGGAATATATCTCTCCTAAGGCTGTAGAAAACAATGGTGCCAACCAGTTTGAGGTAAAGGCAGCCATCCGTTCTACCAAGGGCGGCAAGATCCGTTCTGGTTACAGCGCCAATGCCGAGATTGTACTGGCAAAGGCTACCCATGTACTCACCGTTCCGGAGAGTGCCATCGAGTTTAGCGGCGATTCTACCTTTGTATATATCATAAAAGGTAGCGACAAGAAGAAGACTTATGAGCGCAAACAGGTAACTACCGGTTTGAGCGATGGAGTAAATATAGAAATCAAGAAAGGTCTGGGACTCAAGGACAAGGTTCGCGGTCCTCAGGTAATAGCAGAAAATAAGGATGATGACGAATAGTCATCATCCTTATTCTTTTTTATAGGCATCAGATAACTTAGATGTTATCCTTTTCGATATCCTTGAAGTAGCGGTAAGTACCCACCTTCAGTTCATCGCAGGCAATCTCATCACAAACGATGATGCCATGCTGGTGCTGCTGCAGAGCACTGATGGTCCAAGCCTGGGTAACAGGACCTTCGATGGCAGCCTGCAGGGCGCGGGCCTTGTTATGACCGTTGCAGAGAATCATTACCTCCCGGGCAGCCATCACGGTACCCACACCTACGGTCAGAGCCAGACTAGGTACCTTCT
>ERZ827197.2887-NODE-2887-length-10614-cov-6.225305_pt1 | contig 10614 bp, 9 predicted proteins | sample MGYA00519867_ERZ827197 | MGnify/ENA primary metagenome ERZ827197 (study PRJEB31778, sample SAMEA3449278) | human gut metagenome | biome: human gut; feature: human-associated habitat; material: faeces | place: United Kingdom | collected 2010/2012 ...
TCTCCCGATCCAGTTGCATCTACTACCTGTTCCACTTGACAAATTCCAATCTCTTCTTTCCGTATTTTTCCGTCTTCCCGCACATAACAAATGCTTCCGTCTTTTCCCAGAGTTGTCACAATAATATCTGCTTTTCCAATTTTAAACAGCTCTGTAATCGTATTTAGTCCGAAAAGCTTTTCAATAATTTCACATTCTACTTCATTTGTGAAAATGATTTTGCTTTCTGTTAACAACTGTTTCAAAAATGGTTCTGGAAATGCATCAAAATCATCTTTCATTCCAAAAACTACCGGTACATGATGCTTTTTACATTTTGCAAAAAACTCTTCATTGTCTGGTCTTGATGCAACGGTTATCACTCCCAGCTTTGCCGTTTCAAACAAGCTGTCTTTCATTTTCTGTGCATATCTTCCATCCATTGCTCCAGGATAAAATATGGTAATATGATCGTTATTATTATCCTGTAACAAATAACATACACTGGTTGCTTCCTCTGCTATTTGTGTAATCCCATCCTGTGGTACATTTCCTTCTTCCAGAAACTTTTTAAAACCATTACTTTCATAATCTCCGCCTACTCTTAAAACTGGCATTGCCTTCATTCCAAGCCGGCAAAGTGCATAGGCAATATTTACAGAACAGCCTCCGTAAAAAATTTTTGAATTGGATTTATTTGTAACCAGTGATGTAAATCCCACTTTGGCAGGTGTTGCTATTTTTATAATGTGATCCATACTTACATAGCCGCTTGTCAGAACATCTACTTTCATTATCCGTGCCTCCTACAACTGTCCCTCTTCCAGCATCTTGCTGAATGTATTCATATCGATGACTTTTCCCAGATACTTATCAATATCTGTCAGATGAACTTCATTAACTGTTTCTGAATTCGTTGCCACACATTCCCGGATAACATATGGGTTGTAATTCAGATAAAATGCATCTGTCACCGTTGCCCGAATGCAGCAGTTTGTTTTCGTTCCAACAACGACTACATTTTCCACTTCATTTTCCCGCAATACCAGATCCAGGTCTGTGCCGAAGAATCCACTGTACCTTCTCTTTCGGATGACATAATCTTTCTTTTCATCAACTTCCAACATTGGATCAATTTCAATTCCAAAAGTCCCTTCTATACAATTTGGTCTCATGGACTGTGCTTTTTTATCTACTTTATCTTTTCTGTTACAGTGCTGTAAAAAAACAATCAGCAGTTCATGTTTCCGGCTTTCATCCAGAACCTTTTTAATCCGTGGAAGAATCTTTTGATTCTCAGGATAAAATACCAGACCTTCCGGATCCGTAAAATCGCGAACCATGTCCACAATAATCAATGCTGTCTTTGCCATTTTCCTCCCCCTTAGTCGAACTTGTATCCTCTTACCTTAACATCCTTAAATTTCATAAATGAAACAACTGCAAGCACCGCTACCATAATGATATATGGAATTGTATCGAACATTCCTGCTGCCGGTCCTGCATATACACTTAAATTGACTGCAAGTGATCTTGCAACACCGAATAAGATTGCATAGAGTGAAGACTGTACCGGTTTCCCCTGTCCACAATAAATTGCTGCAATTGCAATAAAGCCTCGTCCTGCTGTCATATCACTTGTAAACATTGCCATTCTCTCCATTGATAAATTGATTCCGGCTAATGCACAGCAAAATGCTCCAATCAGAACAGCAATATATTTGTATTTCTGTGTTTTCAGTCCAAGACTGATCGCTGAATCTTCATTTTCACCAACAACTCTGACATAGATTCCAAATTTTGTTTTGTACATCAGAATAGCTGCTACCGCTACAAGTAATTCCTAAAAATGAAAATACAAGTCCCCACAATAAAGTCGTTACGATTGCGGCAATCACTGCCAGAGCCACACTTCCTGTCAGATACTCGACTAACACTGAAATAAATGCTCCATTCAGCATCATTCCTTCCAGTGCGATATTCAATACATTTGCTTTATATGCAAATATTCCACCGATCACGCATAGAATAATAGGAGCACTATGGTATACTGTGTCATACAAAATACTATTTAATAATTCCATTATGCATCCTCCTTTTTCGCCTTTTTAAAACGACTAAATACGCTTGTTTTATCACCAATAAACTTAACTGCCAGGAACAGAATGATCATTCCCTGAATAATTGCAACGATTTCTTTCGGAACTGCAGTATACATATTGATGCTGTCACTACCGGTTTTTAATGCAGCATAAAAGATTGCCGCGATCAAAATTCCAATTGGCGAATGTCCACCGAGCAGAGCAATCAGCATACCATCCCATCCAAGACCAGGGTTTGCAGAAAATGTCAGTGTATATTTAAACTGATCACTTAACATCCATCCTGCTCCAGCCACACCGGAAAGTGCACCACTTATCAACATCATAATAATGATTTTCTTTCCGACATTCATACCTGTTGCTTCTGCAAATTCCGGATTTTTTCCAATAGCTGTAATTTCATATCCCAGTTTTGATTTCTTCATAACAAAATACATAATTACCAGAATAATCATTGCAATCACAAAAAACATGGTCATTCTTGATGCTCCAAATCTTTTGAACATCACATTCTCTTTAATCGTAGGTGTAGCCACATAACCTGCACTCTTATCTTTGAATACACCAGTTGTTAAAAATTCCAGAGTCTTTGAAACTGCATAGTTTAACATCAAAGTCACAACCATCTCATTTACATTACATTTCGCTTTTAAAATTGCCGGAATCAGCGCAAATAACATTCCACAGACAATTGCAACTAAAAAGCAGATCAGTTTGCTTATAAATGGATTGGAAATATTAAGATATGCTCCAGTGATTCCTGCAAAGAATCCTCCTAAAAGCATCTGGCCTTCCACACCCATGTTATACAGATTTGCTTTGAATGTAATTGCAATTGCAAGCCCTGTCAGAATGAGAGGTGATGCATAATGCAATGTATTCATAAATCCTTTCTCTGTTAAAAGTGATTTTCTGATCAGTACCCCGTATGTTTCCAGCGGACTTTCCCCGATCGCCGCAATAATAATTGCTCCAAATGCAAATGCAAGAATTACCGGAAGTACAGAATTGACGATTCCTTTTATAATACTATCTTTCTTTTTCATGATCCTGTTCCTCCTTTCCAATTCCAGCCATCAAAAGTCCCATGGCAGCCATAGACACTTCTTTCGGTGATACTTCACCTGAAATCTTACCTTTATACATAACAATTACCCGATCAGATAAACTCATAATTTCTGAAAGCTCACTTGAAATCAGGATAACAGTATTTCCTGCATCCCTGAATTTCAGAATCTGTTTATGTATGAATTCAATAGATCCGATATCAACGCCTCGCGTTGGCTGGCAGGCAATCAGAAGTTTGGGATTTGCAGAAAGCTCTCTTGCAATGATAACTTTCTGTGCATTTCCTCCTGACAAATTGCCTATATTGCCATTCACATCACCAAGACGGATATCAAATTCTTTAATATATTTATCTCTTTTGGCATTGATTATTTTCTTATTAAAAAGTCCGCGTTTACAAACATCTTTTTCTCCGTGATATCCTGCTATACAGTTATCGGAAACCGTCATTTCCCGGCACAATCCCTGTGCATATCTGTCCTCAGGAATAATTCCAATTCCTGCTTTTCTTAATTTTTCCGGCCACCAGTTTGTAATATCTTTACCGTCAAAAAATACTGTTCCTCTCGTCGATTCCATCAAACCAGTCATAAGCTTTACAAGCTCTGACTGTCCGTTTCCTTCAACACCGGCTATTCCAAGGATCTCACCTTTATGCACTTCAAATGACATATCTGATACAACTTCTTTTCCATAGTCATTCACCGTCGTAAGATTTTCTGCTTTGTACATAATCTCTGATTCAACTTGTTGTTTTCGTGCATTATTTACAGTAAGAACAACATCTCTTCCGACCATCATCTGTGCCAGTTCTCGTTCACTTGTGTCCTTCTTTAATACATTTCCAACAACTTTTCCCTGTTTTATTACAGTAATACTGTCTGCCAGTTCCATTACTTCCCTTAATTTGTGTGTAATAACAATGATTGTTTTTCCTTGCTCTTTTAGATTTTTGAGCGTTGCAATCAATTCATCAACTTCCTGTGGTGTAAGTACGGCTGTCGGCTCATCCAGAATCAATATGTCTACATTTCTGTATAACATCTTCAGAATTTCTACTCTCTGACGTCCACCGACAGATATATCTTCAATCTTATCTGTTGCATTTAATTCCAGATGATTTTCCTGAATCAGTTTCTCAACTCTTTTAATTTCCTCTTTCTGATCGATAAACGGAGTTTTCATTCCGCCTTTTTTCTGTGTAATTTCCGCACCCAACAGTATATTTTCATATACGGTAAGAGACGGCACCAGCTTAAAATGCTGGTGCACCATCCCTATCCCGTTTGCAATCGCATCAACCGGGCTGTTCAGTGTAACTTCTTTCCCCCGGATCAGGATTTTTCCGCTTGTTGGCTGCAGCAATCCGTAGAGCATATTCATCATTGTAGATTTTCCTGCACCGTTTTCACCTACAATACATTTAATCTCCTGTTCTTTTACATCCAGATTAATATGATCATTTGCGACAAAATCGTTAAACTTTTTGGTCAGATCAACCGTCTGTATCATGCTGTTCATATTGCTGCTTCCTTTCTGTCAAAACAACTATTTTACTGTAACATTCGGGCATTTAGAAGCATCGAATTCTTCTCCACTCTGCGCATCCGTTACTACAATTGTTCCATCTGAAATCTTGTCTTCTACATCTTTGATTTCAGTTTTGATTTCTTCCCATTTGTCTTTTCCGCTATCCTGTATATGTTTGCTGATTTCTGAAAGATCTGTAATAGAAGCTGCGCCTGATGCTAATGAATATGTCTGTGCACGATCCATCTTATCAATCTTTCCATTTACTGCTTCTTTTACAATGTCATATACAGGTACTTCTGTATTTTTAATAACACTTGTCAGAACATATCCTGGCTGCTGATCATCTTTGTTAGCATCTACCTGAATTGCAAGCTTTCCTTCTTCTTTTGCCTTTGATGCAACACCATCACCTACAGAACCAGCTACTGAGAATACAATATTTGCTCCCTGATTATAATATGTTCCTGCTACTGTACTTCCTGTTGCAGAATCAGCAAATCCTGCATCATATTTTGCATAGTAATCATAATTTACACCCAGCTTTTCAGCTTCATAGTTGATACCTTCGATATATCCATAAGAGAATACCGTGATACCATTTGAATTAGTTCCTCCGATAAATCCTACGGATCGTCCGCCATTATCTGCAGGTGTGAAATTATAACCATCTGTACCAAATAAAGTTTCTGCATTTTCATTTACCAATGTAGTAAGTGCACCTGCTACGAAAGATGCCTGATGTACGTCAAACAGAACACTGATTACATTATCATGAATTGTATTTCCGTCTTCATCCTGATTCGGATTATCATTTACACATACAAATGTTGTATCTGGATACATTTCTGCAATTGGTTGCGCTCCACCGGTTCCCTGGATCAAAGCTTCAAAGTCATATTCCAGATTGAAAATTACATTGTATCCATCATCAGCTAATGATTCCAGTGCCTGTGGTACACCTGTTGTCGGCTCAACAACCTTATATTCAATACCAAATTCGTCAGCAGCTTTTTTTGCGCCTTCTACTGCGGATTGATTATATCCATTATCATTCTGTCCAGCAGCTGAACATATAATTGCGACCTTTACATCGCTTCCTGCTTTTTTTTCTGCTTTTTTCTCAGATTTTCCTCCGCATGCTGTCAGACTTCCTACTACCATCGTCATTGCAAGTATACATCCCAATGCCTGTACTACTCTTTTTTTCATTTTTCTTCCTCCTTTGTTATGATGTCATGTCGTCATGACCAGTTCCTTTTCCTATAATATACAACCTGGTTTTTAAAATGTAAATACCATTATTTATTTTTGTCATATTTAGCAATTTAACACTGTATTTTTTGTATGTTTTTAACAATTTCATTCTTTTTTATCACTTTTCCTTTTAAATTATCTATGTAACATTTTCCTTAGTTTTTATTTATATCCATATAATTCTTTCCTAAAACCAACTATTTTTAGGTATAAAAAAAGAACATCCCCATCCCCAGGAACATTCTTTCTCATCTCTACTACTATATATTTATGCTTAATTCCTTTACATCACCATCTGGAACACCAGTACCATCAAAGGCATCGTCACAATCGCTCCAAGTGTAGTCAGCACACTGATCGTACTGGCATATCTGGAATCATTGTCATATACCTGGCACATCTGTGTAACAGTTGAAGCAACCGGCGAAATTACCGCCATAAATACGATCAAAAGGATTTCTTCTCCTTCTTTATTCCATCCCACAAGACCACTTACCTTCAGGATAAGCAACGCAATAAGCGGAATCACGATCAGTCGCATAAACGAAATGAAATATGCTTTCTTATTCGTCAATACTTTCTTTAAATCCATTCCACCGATCAGCATCCCAATTACAAACATACTTGCCGGTCCAATCATTGCTCCGACTGAACTAAGTGTTCCTGTAATGATTTCCGGCAGACGTATTTTTGCAAAAAACAAAGTAATCGCAATGATAATCGTAATGATATTGATATTAAAGAATATTTTCTTCAGATTAAATCCTTTTTCATGACTAAGTACTTTTTTACAGTGTGTCCAGAAAAAGATAGTCTGAAGTCCCATAAATACACACGCATAAAATACCCATTTATCTCCAAGCATAAATGCAACAAGTGGTACGATCAGATTTCCAGAATTGGAATAGTAAATGGACATCGTTTCCACTTCATTCAGATGAAGAACCTTTCCAATCAGGTTGACGATTGGAAGTAATATAAAAAGAAGCAATAACGATGCAATGCAAGCCAGCTCCAGTCCACTTACTTTTTCCGGCGTATAGTCTACCTGAAATGCATTCAGAATCACACATGGTACAATCAAATAGAGCACCAATGTTGACAGTACTTTACTGTCTTCATCTTTCAACAATCCCATTTTGACTACCGCATATCCCATAAAGATCATAATAAACAATTTTGCAATCTGTTCCATCAGAAGTATACTCAGTTCCATTTTTGCCCTCTTTTCCTTTTCGTTAAAATCTAAAAGCATAGCTACGTTACACTCGCTACGCCACTGTCCAACTTCCAATTTTAAAAGAAGCGGATTGCCAGACGCAACCCGCTTCCTATTATTTCATTTCTTTTCTATCGGTTTATTTCTCGTCTGTCAGATTTTTCCATCTTTTAAACAATACCAAATCCCCTGTTCTCTGTCAAGAAATCTCATTTTTTAGACTTTTCTCTTGCTACACCTGTCCCAGAAGCTCTCTGCACTTCTGGTTCATCTCACCCAGTTCCTGCACAACCGGTAACAGATCCTCTTTACTCATTCCATAACTGATCATGCAGAGTGCCTTGTAGAAAAATTCGTTCACTTCTGCATCCATTTTCCCCATAACGACCGCCGGGTAAATAATGGCTGCCATCTCCCGGATTCCGAAAAGGATTGCAGTCTCCACGCCGCGCACATCTGTTTCGTGTTTCCAGATATTGCTCACATCATATTCGGAGGTATTGCCACACGGTGCTGCACAGACTGCGCAATCCGGTGCGACGGTATTTTTTTCTTCTCTTACTTTTTCGATCATCGCTTTTAAAGCTGCTGCCCCGGTGTTGCTGTTCGTAATCGTATGCACAAGACCTTCGATGATAATCTCATCTGTGTTTTCTGTCTTTGGATTGTTACCACAGGATCTGGCAAGACCGATCAGCGCACCGGTCAGTTCATCCTGGAGTGCTAAAATCTCCTGTCCCTGCGAAATCGTCGCTGTATTACTCATATTTTCATTCCTCATACCGTTACTGAAAACTTATAAAAAGTTACAAACTTCTATGTTTCATTCCTACTTCAACGAGTATGCTTTTGATGATATAAATATCTATCTACTCACAAGTTCTTGTACTCTCCATAGGCGTAAATTCCGGACTAACGTATCCGTACATATTTGCATTAACGTTTCAGTGTCAGCTTGCAAATTTTTCTCCATAAGTCTTGAGATTTATAGATGCCTGGAAATCTCTGTCAATCATATTCCCACACTCACATCTATAAACTCTGTCAGATAACTTCAGATCTTTTTTGATGTTTCCACAACAGCTGCAAAGCTTTGATGATGGATAAAACCGATCAGCCACAATAAGCTGGATCCCTTTATCACTGCATTTGTATTCAAGCTGTTTTCTAAACCAAAAAAATCCTTGTTCCTGAACTGCTTTGGATAAATGTCTATTTTTCATCATTCCGCTGACATTCAGATCTTCAATACAGATAAATCTTGGTTTTCGATTTACGATCTCAGATATGGTCTGATTCAAATAGTTTTTACGGATGTTTGTTAATCTGTGATTTCGTTTTAATAAAAGTTTTTCCTTTTTGATTACATTATTTGTTTTACAGTAACTTTCCCCTTTCTTATTTTTCTCGTAAGAACGAGAGATACTACGCTGTAATCTGCGTTTCTGTTTTTCTAGTTTCTTTACTTTCTGACTCTTATTAATGTTCTTATATTTAACAGCATCAGAGCAGACAGCCAAATCTTTGATTCCTAAGTCTATACCAACTCCATCATCATTAAGTGTTTCCTTGCAATCAGGAAATTCCACACATACACTGATCCACCAGTTCAATCCGTCAAAGGATATTCTCGGATTCATATATTTAACATCTGTTGGAATACGTCCATGTTCTGCAAGTCTTACCCAATTCATTTTCTGCTTATTTGCTTTCCTGCTGGAAGAAAAGCCTTCAAACTTAACGTGGGTATTACTGAATTGTATCTTAACATTGTCCTGATAGAACTTCGGCATTGATCTCTTTTTAGACTTGAATCTTGGGAATTTTTGCAAACCCTTGAAAAAGTTCTTATACGCAGTACAGGCATCTTTGATTGCCTGTTTGGTTACATTATTTGAAATATTCAGCAGCCATGCGTATTCATCAGAATGTCTGAGCTTTGTAAATTCTTTTCTGAGTTCTGAATCTGAAATGAATTTGCCACCTTTTTCATAATTTTCTTTTTCCCTGGCCAAAGCCCAGTTATAAGCAAATCTTGAAGCACCTGCGTACTGAAACATCTTAGTTTTCTGTACATTGTTTGGTATCAGCATTACTTTTATGGCTTTTACCATCTGTTTCCTCCTGTATCAGTTCACGGATAAGTTTCTTAGCTTTATTCGCTCGTTTTCCTTGTAATTTACAACTGAATACTGTGATTATCTGAACCAGATCTTCAACAAGTTCCTGCTGTTCGGATTTTTCAGTATTATCAATAATCTCAATCTCACAATTATAAAGTGAAGCGATATATTCTATCAACTCAAAACCAAATCGCAATAGCCTGTCTTTATATAAAACAACAACCTTTTCAACTTGATTTTGAGAGATTCGTCTAATCAATTCCTGAAGTCCTTTTTTCTTATAATTAATCCCAGAACCGATATCGCTTATTATCTCAAACGGCTGTCCTTTTGCCAAAAGATATGTCTTAACATTATCAATCTGTCGTTCCAAATCATCTTTTTGTTTATGGCTGGAAACGCGACAATATCCAATTGTAATGCGATTTTTAGGCTTTACATTTATTACCTGGTTGAGTTGCTCATCAGAATAATATCTATAGCCACTTACTGTAGTATGATGCGGATGAAGTTTTCCATTGGCATCCCAATTTCGTAATGTCTGGGCAGATACGCCTATAATTTTTGAAAATTCATGTATAGAATAATATTTACTCAAAGCATCAACTCCTTTCAATAATATTCTACTCTAATATCTTATAAAACTCAACATGTGCTTATATGATTTTATAATTTATATTTAACTGTTGATAACCTCCTTATTCCGGGAATTTCTATTCCGATTTTCTGCCATTTTTGTATGTTTTCGATAATTTTATAGTAAAAGATCGCAATTTAATTGTCAATCTGTTCTTTAGGATTTTATAGAATATTTTATTTTTTTATGAACCACAACCTTTTCATTTTCAACTGCGCCTTTTTCCTGTTCCAGCTGCCTCGTTTTGCGTACAACCGGAAAAACACCGATCCTTCCAGTGATGAATAAAAAACAATAAAAAACAAAAAAAGCGGCCGCACATTACCGCACAGCCGCCTTTCATTTCTCTTCTTTTCGTATTTCCTGTCCGTCAGATCGTCACGATAACGCCGCCGTCATTGGCATACATGCTGCTGACGCCCGCAGTATCCATAATCACAACATCCTTTACAGAAACCTTAGAGGTCACCATCCGCTTCACACTTTCTGCACGCTCCGGGCAATTACAATGGGTGATCATCAGGGTCTTTTCCTCCGGTCTTGCCACATTGCGCACCACTGCGTCTGCCATCTTCTGCAGACCCTTACGGATGCCGATGCCCTGCCCGATCTGCTCGATCCTGCCGTCCATCGTGCCTGCCATAACGGGCTTGATGCTCAGAGTAGATGCAACCAGTGCCTTGATACCGCTGAGTCTGC
>ERZ827197.2894-NODE-2894-length-10584-cov-3.662741_pt1 | contig 10584 bp, 12 predicted proteins | sample MGYA00519867_ERZ827197 | MGnify/ENA primary metagenome ERZ827197 (study PRJEB31778, sample SAMEA3449278) | human gut metagenome | biome: human gut; feature: human-associated habitat; material: faeces | place: United Kingdom | collected 2010/2012 ...
CGATCTCGCCAAGCCTCGTAATATCTGCCATATAAAATCTCCTTCCTCTAAGCAGAGCTCCCCCTTCGGGGGAGCTGCAAGCAACTGCACCGCAGGTGCATTGCGCGCTGAGAGGGTTACAACGTAATAACTTCACCCCGCATGACCCGCTTCTCCATCTCTTCCATTTCCTTGCGGCTCATGTGGGATACGTCGATCTTGGTCTGCACCGCGCCGCCGGGGCGGGTGCCATTCTCGCCGGGCCGGGCGTTGCGCTGCTGCAGCCTGTTCACCACACCCTGCTCCACCTGCCGGGCCGTGGCGGCCTGCTGCTGTTTCAGGATGTGATCAAAGTAGGCGCTGCGGTAGGCGTTTGTCATAGAAACGCCCGACCGCATCATCTTCTCCACCTCCGGGTTCGCCAGCACCTCAGCCATGTTGAAGTCGGGATACTGGGCTTTCAGCTGCTCCGCTTCCCGGTCCCATCCGGCCTGCAGCTCGGCAATGCGGGCCTGCTGGGCACGCTGGCGTTCCATCTGCTGGATCATCTGCTGCTGTTCGGTCAAGTGCTTGTTCTGGCTTTCCAGCTTGTCCAGCTCCCGGGCCGTCCTGGTGGAAACACCCTTCTCCATGGCCAGCTTCTCGTAGTAGGCATCGTCCTTCACCGCGCCGTTCCGCACAGCCTCGGTCAGGGCCACCAGGTCGTTGGCATCCGTGCCGTACTTTTCCTGCAGTGCCTGCATCAGACCCTTCATGGCCGGGCTTGCTTCCAGCCGCCGGGTCGCTTCGGTCACGGCGTTCTGCATCAGCTCCTCGGTCAGGTCGGCATACTCTCCGCGCAGCAGCTCACCAAAGGCTTTCCGCCGCTCCTCCGGGCTCTTGGTCTTGCCTTCGCCCTTCTCCTCGCCGTCCTTGCCCTCGACTTCGTTCTGGTTCTCTGCCGCTTCCTCGTCCAGCTCAGACTTTTCCTCACTGCCAAGGGCTCCCCCCTCGGGGGAGCTGGCGGCGCTCTGCGCCGACTGAGAGGGTGAGCCCTCTTCCCGGCTGCTCCGCTTCAGCACCCCGCTCCGCCGTGCCAGCCGCTCTTCTGCCGGCCGCAGAGCAGGCAGCTCAATGGCATTGCCTTCCCCGTTCGCTGCCCCTGCCCCTGCAGATGCGTTGGCTCTCCCGTTGGGAGAGCTGTCCGCGCCAGCGGACTGAGAGGTTCCGTCCCCGCCCGCAGCACCACCGTCTGCAAACATCTGCAGATCAATGGCATCTGCCTTGTCTGCGTGCATGTTGATGTACCGCACATGCTCCGGGTAGGCATCCGCCAGCAGGATCAGACCGTCTGTCACCAGCTCAAATTTTGCCAGGCTGTCAGTGCCCTGCTTTGCCTGTACCACTATCAGATTCCGGTCATCGGCACAGGTCACGGTCCCGCTGTCCAGACTGTAGGCCAGCGTCTGCATCAGCGCGCTCACGGCAGCACATACAATGTCCTGCCCCTTGGGTGCAAACTCCGCGTGCCCCTCGGCCCGCAGGAACATCATGTCTCCCATCTCGTTGTAAGTGATCTGGATCATTCTATCGCTCCTTCCAAAATTTCCTCTAAGCAGGGCTCCCCTTTCGGTGGAGCTGCAAGCAACTGCGTCGTCAGACGCATTGCGCGCTGAGAGGGTCATTTATTCGGATTATTCACGTTCATGGCCCGCTGTGCCGCCTGGGTGGCCAGGCTGTTGCCTCCGCCGCCCACCACAGCCCCCAGGCCGTTGGTCGCCGTCTTTGCGGTGGTCTGTCCGCCGCTGCCGCCGCCCGTGGTTCCGGCCGCCTGTGCAGCGGCCCCGGCCATGGCGCTCATGTTAGTGCCGTTCTGCTGGTCAATGATGGCGCTCAGCTTCTGCAGCTGCTCCATGGCCTGCTGCAGCTGGGTGTACAGGGTACCGTTCTGCTGCACCCGTTCCCGCACCTTTTCGATGCCCTCAAAGTCCATCATGTCCAGCACCGCCAGCGCCGCGTCAGCGTTGGCCGGGGCAAACAGCCCCATCTGGTAGCACTCCTTTGCCGTCTCGTTCTGGGAAAGGCGGCTGAAGGTGCTCTTCTTGGCAGCCGATACCGTGATGTCGAACACCGGCTCGTGGCTGCCCAGCTCCACCCCGCCGATCATGTCAACCGGCTGGGGCTGCAGCATTGCCCCGGAGAACTGCACATACTCCGGCTGGCCGCTGTCGCCGGTAATGCGGTAGACCCGGCTCTCGTCGTAGAACTGCCGCATCAGGTCGATGATGAAATAGCACTCCTTTGCAAAGGCCCGGTAAGCGCTTTTCAGCATATCACGGGAGAGCTTCGAGCCAGCCTCCTGCAGCGCCGCAATGGCAGAAGCCGCAGTCAGGCCGCTGGTGGTGCCGCCCTGGGAAACATCCCGGTTGCCGCTGATCTCCTTCAGCTCCGCCACTCTCGCGTCCCGGTAGGTGATCAGGTTGCCCGCCAGCCCCGCTGTCTGTAAGGGCCGCAGGGTCTCGTCCGTCACCCGCCCTGCCGCGTGGACGATGTCCTTGCCGAAATCGGCCAGCTCCTTCTCGTTGATGCCCGCCCCGTCCTGGATGATATACCGCGCCTTGGCCGAAAGCTTCACGTTCTCGTCCATGGCTGCGTTCATCTCGTCAATTGCGGTCTGGGTGTCCTTCATCACGTCGATGTACCCAAAGCCCGCCGGGCTGTCCTCTTCCACAAACAGGGTGTCGAACACAAAGGGGTACTTGCCGTGGTCGTAGAATCCCCGGTCAGCAAGGGCCGGGTCGTTCTCGCTGGCGTAGAGCACCACGCCGTTGCAGAACTTGCAGTAGTGCAGCAGAGGCGGGCCATTCTCCCGGGCCTTTTTGTAGTACCAGTCCACCACCACGCTCTTGTCCGAGGTGTCAATGCTCTGGTCGTGAATGTACTTTGCCACTTCCAGCGTGCTGCCGGTGTGGCCTTCCAGCTGTGGGTACTGGGCCTTCAGCTGTTCGTTGTCGGCCACCGCCAGGCTGAACAGGTGGGGGCTGTCCTGGATGTCCATCACACCGGGCTCCCAGTACATCATCAGCAGATCCATGCTCTTGATGGAGATGTCTCCCACGCCGTTCCGTAACCCCGGGTCCCAGAAGATGCCCTTCACGCCAGTGCCCTGCTTGAGCTTGCGCCACCAGGTGTCGCTGTACACCTGCTCGTATTCTGCCTGTTCCAGCAGCACCGGCAGGATCTTGGAAAGCACCTTGGCGGTCTGCTCGTCGTCCGCTGCCCGGGGCAGCACGTTGGGTTCCGGGTAGTTGTCCATGGCATCCGCGTGCTTGTTGGCAATGCTGTTGAACAGCCACCCGCTGGAAGGTTTGGGCTTGCCCTCCATCATCTCGTTTTGGTAGTTGGCCCAGTGCTGCATCCGGAACCACAGCTCGTTATCCACGACCCGCTTGTCCAGCGCCGCCTTGCCGGTCTTGTATCTCTGTAACAGCGCCGTGGCCTTCGCCACCTGCTCTGTGCCGATCACGTCGGTCATACTCTAAAAAACCTCGCTTTCTTCCCCAGCTCCAGCGGGTCATCCGGCATGGGCTGCACCGGCTCTGTCCGGGGCGGGCTGAGGGGATTCTCCATCAGCACATACCGGCACTCGTCGTAGATGTGATCCTCCTGGTCGGTGTCAATGTCCTCCACGTTGCTCTCGCTGTATACCAGGTTCGGGATGGTGCGGATAAAGTGCTTGCAGGTGTTGAACACCTGCAGCATGGGCCGCCCATCCGCCTGGAACGCCAGCCGGTAGTGGAACTGCATCTTGCCCGCCAGCCGGGTGTGGTCGCCTGGAGCCCAGTGCAGAAAGTTCGGGCTCTTTTCCTGCATGGCAGCAATGCTCTCGCCCTGGCTCTCGTTGAAGATGGCCGGGTCGGCCACGCCCAGAATGGTGCGGCCCCGGAGCATGGGGTCGTTCTCTTCTGCTTCCCGGATCATCCTCGCCTGCTTCACAGGGTCAGCCTTGATGCCCTCGTTGGGGGTCCCGGTGCAGCCGTACAGCTCCCGGATGCGGTAAAGCCTGCCCTCTTCGTCCGCCGCATACCATCCCACGGAAAAGGGCTTCGAGTAGCCGAAATCGTACCCCCGCCAGATCTTCCAGTGTCCCGGGATGCGGAACGGGCGGATCACATGTGTCCACCGCTGGTCGTCGTAGTGGGCCGGGTCGTTCTTCCACTCGGTGAACACCTGCCCGGTAAAGCTGTCCCAGTCGCCGTAGAGCAGGGCTTTCTTCTCCGCTTCCGGCAATGCAGCCAGCGTGCCCAGGTAGCCCGGGTCATTTTCCAGCAGGGCCGCGTTGTCAAACACGGTGCTTGGGATAAAGATGCGGGTCCGCCGCTGCATGATCTCCCTGCCGTCCGGGGCCCTGGCCTTTACCATCTGCACCATCCGGGTGCCGGGCGGGGCCGGGCTGACGAACCTTGCCTTCACCCATCCGTGGCCGATGCCGCCGGGGTTGGCCGTGGCCCGGGTGTAGACCCGGGTATCGGGGCCGTTGGGTCGGTTTCGGCTCAACAGGTAGCTGTACTCTTCCCAGGTGAAATGGGTCAGCTCGTCAAAGCCGATAAAGTCGTAGGCCTGGCCCTGGTAGTTGTACCTGTCCTGGGCGTGGTTCATGCTGCCAAAATAGATCTTTGCCCCGCTGGGGAAGGTCCAGCAGTGTGTGCTGCTGTTGTACCGGGCTTTTGGGAAAACCGGCTTGTAATACCGCATGGTCTTGTCAATGAGCTCCCGCAGCTGGGGAAACGTCTTTCGGATGATGAGCCCCCGGTAGTGTGGGATCTCCACCTGCCGCAGGGCCTCGATCACCAGCGCGTCGCTCTTTCCGCCGCCTGCGGCCCCGCCATAAAGCGCTTCGTTCTCGGTGCGCTGCATGAACCGTGCCTGGGCGGGCTGTGGTGACCAGATCACCGGTCTGCCGTCACGCATCCTCTGTGCCGCCATCCACTTCCACCTCCTGCTGGCCGTCCGTCTCACTGGCTGCCGCGATCTCTACCATCGGCGGACCGCTCTCGCTGTCGGTGTTCTCCGCCGGGGCCATGGCAGCAGCCTTTTCAGCCACTTCCATCAGCACCTTGGCCACACCGGCCGCGTTCTTGTCGCTCATCACCCGGCCCTCGTACCGTTCTAGCTCGGCATTTAACAGGTCCCGCTCGTCCTCGTAGAGCCGCAAGTTCCGGGTTCCGGCCCTTCCATACACCACAAGCCCGGTCTCGGTGGCATCCGCCAGCTCCTCCGGGTCGTCCTTCAGTAGGGTGCCCACGGCAAAGGCCCGGGCCCGGGTGTCCTCGTCCAAACGCCGGTGCAGCCTCTCCGTGATCTGCGCCGCCCGCTGGCTCTCAGCGGCCCGGCCCTGCAAAAAGGTCACCTGTGCCCGTACCCCCAGGCTTGCCCGGATGGCTATCTCCCGCGCGGCTTCCTGCCGGGCCTTTGCAAAGGCATCACTGCGGCCTGCCTCCTCGCTCATCCAGCTGCGAATGGTCGATTCCGGCACGCCGTACTTCTTCGCCACAGCGCAGATGGAGTTGGAGCCCAGCATGGCCATTACCACCTCGGCCCGGAACGCCGCCGGGTATTTCTTTCCCCGCTGTTTTCCCTTCACGGTATTCCTGCAGTACGCCCGCTTCTTCGCCAACTCTCTCACCTGCCTTTGCAAATATCCTATCACGCCCCGCCGGGTGCAACTACCCCGGACATTTGCCCGCCGGGCAGCAGCCCTGCATCCGCTGCACACACTGCCACGGTGCTCAGGGCTTCCAGCTCTTTGGTGTAGTAGGTCGTCCGCCCCACATACAGCCGAGCGATCACCTTTTCCTCGGGCAGACCTTGCAGGTAGCGCAGCCGCAGCAGCTGGGCGCATACCGGGTCATTGCGGTCGTACCAGGCCAGCACCGCCCCGATCACCTGCGCCCAGGCAGCACAAACAGACCCCTCGCCATATCGGCGCAGAGCCTGCCGGGTCGCTTTCTTCTGCTCTTTTGTCACCGCTCCACCCTCTTTTCGCATGGGTATAACGCGCAAAATACCGGTGTTTTATCTGTCAGGTGCGAGGTTTCGCAAGGCTCTGTCCCCTGCCTCCGCGCAGTGCGTTTCCATCGTACAGCTTCCACGTCCGTCTGCACTCACTCAGCCGGATAGTTTCCCCTGCGGGGAACGCCCGCTGCGCGGGCACAAGCATCCGGCTTCACTCGCTCCGACTGCGTATGGACCCCGCAAGCGGGGCCCGAACTTTCGCAGCCTCCCGCCGACGCAGGATCACATAGCATTGCGGTTCCAGCCGTTCCCAGCCGGTTCCTTCCCGCTTCGGGCTCTCATGCAGCCCGCCGGGCTCCAGCACGATGCACTTTTCCATCTTCCAGCCAGGAAACCGCTGCTCCCACCACTTTGCATCGTTCTGCTTTTCCCCGCAGGCGGCCCGCAGCTGTTTCCGGCTCCATCTGCCATCGTTGGGGGCCTGCTCAATGGCCGGGCGCAGGTTGGCCGTTTCCACCCACAGCCGCTCCTTGTGGCCGTAGAGGTAGCCCACCGTGCCGTATTCGCCCTGCCCACTCTTGCCCAGCAGCTTTTTCATATCGATTCTGTCCACGTTCATGGTTCCCAGCGGCTCAAACTCGTTTGAGCCGGGGATACGCCGCCGCCACAGATCCTCCAGCAGCTCCCGCCACTCCCGGCGCTGGGCCGCGGTCAGGCCCGGGCATTCCGCAAAACCGTGCATGTGCAGCCGTCCTGCTTCTCCCTTTCGCACCGCCACCAGCATCAGGCGGATGTCCTCCCGCCTTGCCCCGAACCGCTTGCAGGTGGCCGCCATCACCCGCCGCTTGTAGTTCTCCACGTCTCTCCGGCAGGCCAGAATGTCCTCCGGCAGAAATGGATCCTCGTATGTACCGGTCAGGAACATTCCCGCCGGACTGAAATTGGTCAGCGCCTTTCTCTGGCGCTTGCGCAGGGAATCCATTTTGTTCTTCGCCTTCTGCCCCTCGCTGGATTCCTTCCGCTTCTTGCCCCGGCCCCGGTGTTCCTGGGGGATGATGGAGAACACTCCGACTGCCATGTAGTCATCCCCGCACTGGTATTTTTTCTCTCGGATGTAGTTACAGCGCATCCCGGTGCCCTCCTGCTGGCTTTCACTTTCTGCTGATATTCTCTTTCCCGTGACCCCACCGTCACAGAAATAACGGGTATACTAGCTCCCAAAGAGGGCCCTTCCCCCTCTTTCTTTATAAAGGTATTATGAAACGTAACGGATACGGTGGCGTGTCAGTCCATCGTATCCGTTGCTCTTCATAATAAATTCATGTGTTTAAGGCGTGGCGGGCTTTCCTTTTTCCGCCCAGTATCCGTAGGTCAGTTCCGGCTTTCCAATTTTCCGGGCCTTCTCGTTGTAGATCATCAGGTCGTGCACGTCGTAGGCCAGGGCGCTGGGGTCGATCACGCCGCCAATGGGCTTGCGCTTCACCTTTGCCGGCTGATCCGGCAGCTTCATGGGGTGCCGGATCCGTTTCTGGCACAGCTCCATCTCCATCCGCGTAACGCCGCCGGGCTTGTACACGCCGCCCCGCTTGCGGTAGCACTCGTGCACCGTGCCCTCGCTGCCAAACAATCCCTTGTCCTTCAGCTCTGCCGCCGTGCCCTTGCCCAGCAGGGTGCCGTCCGCACCGTAACAGCTGTACACCCGCACCATCCGGGTCTCGGCCCGCTCGTCCGCACTCAGGCCTTCTGCCCGGGCCCTCTCCACCCGGTCGTCTTTGGTGCTCTTCCGCTCCATCTTCCACCGGTAGTTCTTCGGGCTGGGGTTCTTGCATTTTTCCAGATTATTCCAAATGCTGCTCAGCTTGTTCACATCGGGAAAATATCCCTGCTCCACCAGCTCCACGCTGGTGCCCTTGGCCACCACCTCGCCGGTGTCCCAGTCCATCAGGGTGTATACCCATCTGCATCCACTCTTCATCTTATCGTCCTCCTTGATCCTTGGCTCCCATATCAGGGGAGCTCTGCAAGGCGCTGGCATAGCCAGACCGCAGCGGTGAGAGGTTGCTTCCGGTAGCCGCTGCCATGGCATCTGCACATTTCTGCCGAACACTCTCTTCGTTCAACACATTCAGGCTCTGGCGGCAGGCCTTGCGGCCCGCTGCCATCATCACGGCCCGCTTCAGAAACTCCGCTTCCTGCTCCTTGTAGCTTCGGCTCAGGGTCTGCACTGTCTTTTCATCGTCCACGTTCTCCACTACGATGTCCTCAGTCTGCAAGGCATCGCAGGCGCAGCGCCGCAGCTTTTCCATGGCCACGTCCAGCCCGTCCGTCTTTCCCCACTCATTCAACTGCTCATAGTTGTGGCGCATCTCTGCATACAGCCGGTTCAGCCGGTCTGCTCCAAACCCCAACTCCTGCACACAGGCCAGCGCCATCAGCTGCCAGGCCATGGTCGCTGCCCGGTCGCCCACCATTTTCAGCTGCTGCTCCCGCCGGGTGCGGGGTGTCCGCAACGCAGGCACCCGGAATTCCGTCGGCACGCCCTTGGGGATCGCCTCCGCCCGCAGCCGCCGGGCCTTCTCCGTCTGGGGCATCCCGTTCTTGTCCGGCTGCATCACCACAGCCAGGCTTTGGCTGCCCAGCAGCTCCTTCCGTCTGGTGATTCGGTCAAGCCGGGTGCGGCCCAGCCCCCACAGCTCATGTAAGGCGATCTGCCCGCACCAGCAGGTCAGCTGCACCACGCTGTCCTGGGTCAGGTCCATCTCCGCCGAAAGGCTCATCTTTGTTTTCATGGTAACTTCTCCGTTCTTCATATTCCCCGCACGCCCGGTTCCGGCCCCCACAGCTCAGGCACCGGCTCCGGGTGATCTCAAACACATGTACACACTGGGTGCCGTCCATCTCACGGCTCCCCGGTCTCTGCCATCATGGCGGTCAGGTCGCCCAGCATCCCGCTCACCGTGCGGGAAAGAACGTTGATCGCATCCTCCTGCAGGTCGCCGGGCAGGGCCCGCACCGCAAAGCCCGCGTTCACCATCTCGTCCTTCAACCGGGTGTTGATCCGGCTCACCTCGGCCCAGAGCTTTGCCTCGTCCGGGGTCATCTTCCGCCGCCCGGGCCGCACAACGCCCTTGATCATGGCCGTCAGCTCGTGGAACTCCTCGTCGGTCAGGCTCCTGTCGTTCCCGGCCTCGGCAATTGCCCGCGCCCGGTCACTCGGTGTCCCGGTAATCAAAATGTTCTTGTACTCTTCCAGCGTCATTTCTGCTTGGCCTCCATCGCCCGTTTCATCAGCTCTTCCATAAAAGCAGCTTCTTTATCCTCAAAGCGGCCTGTCACCTGGTTACGGCTCAGTGCCAACCGCATTTCCAGTTCAGCGGCCTTTGCAAAGTTCCGAACAATCTCCTCTTTCTGGGTGTTGTTCAGGTCACTGGGCACGCTGCTGACAACAAAACTTACTGCCGACTGCATTATCACCCGTGTAACATCCGCTTCACTCTCACCATCCTCAATGCTCAGACCGCCATCGTTTCCATTTCTGTAAATCGTGATTTTCATCCTTACCCCACCTTTCTGCCGCAGACGGCTTTCTTCACCGTGTTCTCCGGCACCTTGTGGATTTTCTGCGGCTCCTTCCGCTGCTCTGCCACCAGGCCCAGCCCGGCCAGCGCCAGGGCTGCACAGCCCAGCACGATGGCCAGCAGCGTGTAGCCCAGCATTTCCCAGCCGTTGGCCGCGTTCTCAATGGCCCCGCCGCAGCCTGCTGCAGCCAGTCCCAGCACAATGGCACCGGCGCTCAGCACGCCGCCCGTTATTTTCTTTTTCATTTGCAAATCCTCCCACTCTGTGTTAAACTTCTGGTGATGGGCAGTCAAAAACCATCACCCTGGTTGGCTCGTCGGTGTTCCAGCACCGGCGGGCCTTTTTCTTCTTTCTTCCTTCCAGCGTTCATAATCCTCCCGGACTTCCGGCCGCTGGAACTCACGTTGCACCGCGTCAAAAACGATCTGCGCTACGTTCTGCCGCTCGTACTGTGGTATCGTCCGCACGTCCAGCGCAGGTATTCCGCAGCCTGTCAGCTCTGCTCTCCGTCTCTTCATCTTCTCTTCTCCGGCTCACAGCCACTCGGCACAGATGGTCTCCGCCACAGGCTTTGCAAAGCCGATGATCTCCTCGCCCCGGCCTGCGGCCACAATGGCCGGACCCACCAGTTTGGCATGGGCCGGGGCCGCATAGCTGACCATCTCCTCTGCCCTGGGGTTCTCCGGCAGCCCTTTCAGGCGGCCCTCCTCGTTCACCAACAGCAGAATGCCGTCCACGTCCTTCTCCCGTGCCCACCCCGGCTCCAGCAGCGTGTGTACCGGCTCGATTGGCCCGCCTACCAGCTTCTGCAGGGTCTCCAGCTTCATGCTGTCACCATCATCACACCTTATGTTGAATGCCCGGTTCTTCGCCGGGATCACGATCATATAACGGTCCATCTTAGCCCTCCCTCCCTGCTTCTTCTACGCTGACTGTGTCCATGCAAAAATGCAGCTCCCGCAGCACATCGTTCTGGGTTTTCTCGTCTACGCCTGCACTTTTCATCGCCATCCGGCAGTAGCCCATACAGGC
>ERZ827197.2901-NODE-2901-length-10548-cov-3.952444_pt1 | contig 10548 bp, 8 predicted proteins | sample MGYA00519867_ERZ827197 | MGnify/ENA primary metagenome ERZ827197 (study PRJEB31778, sample SAMEA3449278) | human gut metagenome | biome: human gut; feature: human-associated habitat; material: faeces | place: United Kingdom | collected 2010/2012 ...
CATATGTTGTCAGAATATGTTCCGGATAATGGCATTACACCAGTGGCATATCCGGTTATGATAGCAGTTTATGTAATTGTATGCGTAGTTTTATTTATTGTAAGCATAGTATTTGTGATATTATATTTTAGAAGAAGCACGTTAAAAGATGAGGGCTATCTTACCCACACACTTCCAGTTCCTGTATGGCTTATATATGTATGCAAGCTTATATCAGGATATATTATATATCTTGTTAATTTTGTAGTGATTGTTGTTTCTGTATGTATATCAATTGCAAGGGTGGACTGGATATGGAGAGTGCCAGAGAGTATTAATGAGCAGTTAAATGTGTTAGGATATAAAGGCAGTTTCTGCACATTAATAATTATATTGATTATATTGTCAGGGATATATATGTATGCAATGTTCTTTTTCTGTATGTGTATGGGATATACAGCCAATGGCAACAGGGATGCATTCTCATTTGTAACATATATTGCAGTGTATATTGTTGGACAGATATTGAATGTTATTGTGCTTTTACTTACGCCAATAAAGGGGAATGGTAATATGTTTGAAGAGATGATTAAGGAATCTGTAACGGGAAGTGATGTGGCATTTACGTTTGAAGAATTCGGACATATTATGACAGGTTCGGTTGTGGTGTCAGTAGTTATGTTTATTGCGTTTGTGGTTGCCTCAATATATATACTTGATAAGAAATTAAATTTAGAATAGTGATTTAAGGGCTTGGATTTCGGGTAACTATTAATTGCTTAGGGAGCAGTATTATGGCAAGAAGTACGGATTTGACAAAAGGAAATATAACGAGAGGCTTATGGGGATTTGCACTTCCTCTTATGTTAGGAAATGTATTACAGCAGCTTTACAATCTTGTAGATACGTGGGTTGTTGGACGATATGTAGGTGATAATGCACTGGCGGCAGTAGGTTCGTCATATACGCTTATGACATTTCTTACATCAGTAATTATAGGCTTGTGTCTTGGCAGCAGTTCATTTGTGTCTATGGCATATGGCAGAAAAGATGTTAAGGCTATCCGTAATGGAATATTCTTATCATCATCTATGATAGGTGCAATTGCTGTTGTGATTATGGCATTGTTCTATATATTAGTTGATAAGATTATATTACTTTTGCAGGTTCCGTATGAAATTGCCGGAGATATGAAAGAATATCTTATATATGTGTTTATAGGTTTTATTGCAATATACATATATAATTATGTGTCTAATATATTAAGGGGAATTGGCAATTCGGTAGTTCCCCTTGTATTTCTATCAGTGTCTGTTGTGCTTAATATATTTTTAGATATATTGTTTGTGGCAGGTTTTAATATGGGAATTAAGGGTGCGGCAGCAGCAACAGTGATAGCACAGTATATATCTGGAATAGGAATATTTATATATATGATTGCGGCTTATCCTGAATACAGGATACATAAAGATGATATGCAGTTTAATAAAGAGAATATAACGAATATATTTTCTTTATCAGGCTTTACCTGTCTTCAGCAGTCAGTTATGAATTTTGGAATATTATGCGTACAGGGAATAGTAAACAGTTTTGGTACAGTGATTATGGCAGCATTTGCAGTGGCTGTAAAGATAGATACCATAGCATATATGCCGGTACAGGATTTTGGAAATGCGTTTTCAGTATTTGTTGCACAGAATTACGGGGCAGGGCAGAGACAGCGTATTAAGAAAGGGATAAAGCAGTCAGTAGTAAGCGTTATTATATTCTGCGTGTGCATAAGTGCGGTTGTATGTGGATTTGCAGGCACATTTATGGGCATATTTGTTGATAATTCCAGCGTGGACGTAATTAATGCGGGAGCTGTGTATCTTAGAATAGAGGGAACATTTTATATAGGAATTGGAATATTATTTATGCTGTATGGCTATTACAGGGCAATCAATAAGCCGATGATGTCAGTTGTGCTTACAGTGATATCACTTGGAACAAGAGTTGTGCTTGCATACACTTTATCTGGAATATCAGCAATCGGGGTTATTGGAATTTGGGTGGCTATTCCTATCGGCTGGTTCTTAGCAGATGCGGCAGGGATTATTTATTACATTTTTAAAGCAGGTAAAAGCCACATATAAGTGTGACATAAGCGTGGCAGAAATGTGAGCGGAAATGGAGAAGAATAATGAGCAGGATATTAGTTGTTGAGGATGATGAGGTATTACGAAATGAGCTTATTGAACTTTTGCGTAATGAAGGATATGAGGCAGAATATATAAGTACATTTTCAGATACGGCAGGACAGATTATAAAATCAAAGCCAGATCTTGTGCTTCTGGATATTAACATTCCAGAGCTTAATGGAGAGCTTGTATTAAGAAAGTTAAGAAAAGAGGCGGATATACCGGTAATTATGGTGACGAGTAGAACATCAGAGAGTGATGAGGTGCTGTCAATGAGCTATGGGGCAGATGATTATATAACCAAGCCATATAACCCGACAATACTTATGCTTAGAATATCTGCTGTAATAAAGAGGACAAGAAAGCAGGACAGCAGTGAGGCAGATACAGGTGAGAAGGGAATATATCAGTATAGGCAAGCAGCTGTTAATACTGCGAAAGGAACATTAAGCCGTGGGGAGAAAGAGCTCGTGCTTACCAAGAATGAGATGATAATATTCTTAAGTCTGCTTAACAATATAGGAAAGATTGTATCAAGAGATGAACTTATGACGGCACTGTGGGATAACGAGGAATATATTAATGATAATGCACTCACTGTTAATATAAGCAGGTTAAGAGCGAAGCTTTCGGATTTCGGATACGAAGATGCGATAGAAACAAGAAAGAAACAGGGGTATTGTCTTGTATGAAATTAAAAGAATATATAAAAGATGAGTTGTTTAAAATTATACTTATTATTGTATATATAATACTTATATGTGGGTTTCTGTGTGCATTTAACTTCGGAGTACAGATGGCGGCACTTATGGCTGTACTTGCAGCCATATTTTTTATTATAATGTTCATATGGGATTTTTGCAGAAAACGGAATTTCTATAACAGTCTTATTGATAATACACAGAGGATTGATAAGAAATATCTTGTTATTGAAACACTGGACGAGCCGGAATTCTATGAGGGAAACCTTGTGTATACAGCGATGTATGACATTAATAAATCTATGATTGAGCATATTAACCAGTACGAGAGGGGACAGCAGGATTTTAAAGATTTCATAGAAATGTGGGTTCACGAGATAAAGCTTCCAATAGCAAGCCTTACGCTTATGTGCCACAATGACAAAGAGCATATAGATAAGAAATTTATTACACAGCTTAACAGGCTTGATGATTATGCAGACAAGGTACTTTATTATGTGAGGTCAGAAAATGCAGAGAAAGACTACTCATTTGGAAAAGTTAATCTCAAAACAATTATTAACAAGACGGCAGTTAAGAATAAAGACATAATATTAAGCAACAACATAAGTCTTAATGTCCACGACATAGATACTTATGTTAATACTGATGCCAAATGGCTTGAATTCATAGTCAACCAGATTATAAGCAACAGTATTAAATACAAAAAGACATCAGGAGAGGCTTATATCGAAGTATATTCAGAGCAAAGACAGGACAGTGGCACAGACAAAGTGGGGTATGCTGTGCTTCATATAAAGGATAACGGAATTGGAATACCAGCTAAAGATATAGATAAGGTATTCATTAAATCTTATACAGGTTCTAACGGAAGAAATAACGCCAAATCAACAGGAATGGGCTTGTATATTGCTAAAAATATGTGTGGCAAGCTTGGACATAATATAGAGATAAAGTCAATTGAGGGAGAATATACAGAGGTTGAAATAACATTTTACGGGGACAGCTATTACAACCCGGTTAATATTGAAAAGTCCGATATTATAAAGAATTAATATTACAGAAAGTTAATATTATACAAAGCCAATATTACAAAAATGTAACATTGCGTAATATTAGAATTACGACAGATAACAAAATCCTTATTACAATGTAGAGGAAGTCAAGTGATTGGCAGATATGAGCCTTAGAGGTTTCGTATACAGAAATGGAGGATTTTATATGAGTGAGAATATTTTGAGAATTCAAAATGTAGAGAAATATTATGGCAGCAGGAATAACCTGACTAAAGCGATAGATGATATATCGTTTGATGTAAACAAGGGTGAATTCGTTGCTATTATGGGTGCTTCGGGAAGCGGTAAGACAACACTTCTTAACTGCATATCTACAATTGATAAGGTTACAAGTGGCAATATATATGTAGACGGCAATAATATCACACAGCTTAAAGGAAGTGCTCTTAACAGATTCAGAAGAGATAAGCTGGGATTTATATTTCAGGATTTTAATCTTCTGGACACACTTACAGCATATGAGAATATTGCACTTGCATTGTCAATCAGAAATGATTCTCCTGAGGTAATTGACAGGGCAGTAAAAAATGTAGCAGAACAGCTTGATATAACAGAGATATTAAATAAATATCCCTACCAGATGTCAGGTGGACAGAAACAGAGAGTTGCTTCTGCAAGGGCAATTATAACAAGTCCAAGTCTGGTGCTTGCTGATGAGCCGACAGGAGCTCTTGACTCAAGAGCTGCTAAGCTTCTTCTTGAAAGGTTTAATATGCTTAACAGGGAATTGCAGGCGACAATACTTATGGTAACACACGACTCATTTACTGCAAGTTATGCAAGCAGAATTATATTTATCAAGGATGGTAAGATATTCCACGAGCTTAACCGTGGCGCTGATGACAGGAAGACCTTATTTAACAAGATAATAGATGTTGTTTCATTATTGGGAGGTGACGCGGGCGATGCTCTTTAAACTATCATTTTCTAATATGAAAAAAAGCCTGAAGGATTATGCAGTATATTTCTTCACGTTAATACTCGGTGTTGCGATATTTTATCTTTTTAATGCAATCGAAACACAGACAACTATGCTTAAAATATCAGAAGACACAAGAGAGATAGTAAAGCTTATTAATACAACACTTTCGGGAGTAAGTGTATTTGTTGCATTTATACTTGGATTTCTTGTTATATATGCAAGTAATTTCCTTATGAAGAAGAGAAAAAAGGAATTTGCATTATACATTCTTCTTGGAATGGGAAAAAGGAAAATATCACTTATACTGTTTCTTGAAACACTGATTATAGGTGTTATATCGTTAGGAATAGGACTTGTGGCAGGAATAGGACTTTCACAGGTTACAAGTATATTTGTTGCCAATATGTTTGGGGTTAACATTGAGAAATACAGATTTGTATTTTCTCAGCAGGCATTTGTAAAGACATTGATATATTTTGCAATTATATATGTTATCGTAATACTCTTTAATATGTTCTGCATTAACAAATATAAGCTTATAGACCTTCTTACAGGAAGCAGAAAGGCAGAAAAAGCAACTAACAAAAATCCATATATATGTGCAGTTGTATGGATAATATCAGTTGTACTGCTTGCATTTGCCTACTATAAGGTATCAGATAGCAGGAATCTTGAGTTAGTTACTGACCTTGCCAAATATATAGTAATGGGCTGTGTTGGAACATTTTTATTCTTCTGGTCATTATCAGGAATTATGTTCTCAGCAGTACATTCTATGAAAAAGGTGTACTATAAGGGGCTTAACAGCTTTGTGTTCCGTCAGATGAGCAGCCGTATGAACAGCAACGTGTTCGCAATGACAGTTATATGCCTTATGATGTTTATAACAATATGCGTATTATCAAGCGGACTTACAGTGCGTAATTCACTTGTACACAATATTGATATGCTATCACCAGCAGATGTGCAGATAGAGAAGGAACTTTATTCAGATGATGAGGCAGAATTGATTAAAGATTATTATAAGAGAAAAGATATTGACCTTGAAGATATTCTTAAAGATATAGTAGATGTGTATGTATACAATACAAGTGAACTTACAATTAATGATACTTTAGGAAATACAGAAGCAGCGAAGGCTAATAATCCGGATATCGCAGATAATATTGATTCATCATATTTTGATGCATATTATTCTGAAGATATTATGAAACTTAGTGATTATAACAAGGTGGCAGCTCTGTATGGTAATGAACAATACAGTCTTAGTTCTGATGAATATATAATTGTTGCAGACTTTAAGTCGATGGCAGAAGTGCGAAACAAAGCCTTAGATAAGGGAGTAAAGATTGCTTTAAATGGGGAATTGTTAAAGCCAAAATATAATCGTTGTTCGGATGGTTTTGTCCAGATGTCATCTAACCATATAAATATAGGAATTGTGGTTGTGCCAGACGAAGTACTTGAAACAATGCTTCCAACAGGTGAATATTATATTGGTAATTATAATATACCAGAGGGTGATGAACGTGAGGCAGTTGATAAAAAGATTGTAAAGATAGCGAATGGTGCTGGTAAAGAAGGTATTATAATGGATATTAATACGCTTATTTCAGTAAAAGAGAATTCAATGGGACTTGGTGCTATGATAGCATTTATAGCATTGTACATTGGACTTATATTCCTTATATCAGGAGCGGCAATACTTGCATTAAAAGAACTGTCAGAAAGTGCCGACAATCTTGGCAGATATAAGATACTTAAAAATCTTGGAACAGACAATAGCAAAATCAATCACGCAGTATTAAAGCAGACAGCGATATTCTTTGGAATACCAATGTCACTTGCAATAATACACTCAATATTCGGAATGAGGGTAAGCTATATGGTGATGGAACTGCTTGGTACGGAATATATGGTACAGTCAATAATAATGACCGGAGTGTTTATACTTTTGATATATGGAGGGTATTTTGTTATAACTTATAATAGTTGTAAGAATATGATAAAGAATATTTGATTGGGCAATTGGGAGAGAGGAATGTAGGTTGTGAGGGATTGGGGAGAGCTGGCACAGGCAACGGCGACACGCTTGCGCTTAAGTGTCGGCGGCTCCCCATCCTAATCTACATTATTGGCAGGAATGAGAGAGTTTACTTCTTTGCCAGTAAATATTGTTAAATAAATATAAACATATTGACAGAACTATAGTTAAATGATAATATGCGAAATGCAAATGATTTGCAAATTTAATGCAAATTACAATGCATTTCGCATTTTTTATAAAAAGGGAAGCCATTAAAGTAAATTAGCAATTAATGCCCTCCCTCACAAGAAAGGAGCCGTACACAATGCCTAAAACATACCACACCAAAGCTACCCAGGAAATCGAACAATATCTTTCACTCCAGAAAGACAAGAGCTTCTGCGTGGCTGACGTATATCATTACCTTGAAAGCAACAATGTAGATGTAAACCAGTCAACAGTGTACCGTACGCTCGACAGAATGACAGATAATGGAGTGCTTGTGCGTTTTAAGACAGCAAGCAGTGGTAATTATTATTATAGAATATCAGATGAACATAATAATTGTGATGCACATCTTCATATGCAGTGCCGTAAGTGTGGAAAGGTTATGCACCTTGACTGTGCATTTATGGACGAAATAAGAAAAAATCTTATGAAACAATATGGATTTACACTTGAATGTAATGGCTCAACTTTAAGCGGTCTTTGCAGGAATTGCAAAGAGGAGCAGGGTTAGAATGGAGTAAAGATAATATGCAGAATAAGCATTTTAATATAGATATAAAAATGGCAGGAAAAAGAATAAAAGCATTATTTATGAGTACTGTTCTTCTGATTGGTACATTTTCAATGCTGTTATTAACAGGCTGTTCATCAGATACAGGGTATGATGATGACAGGATAAGTATTGTGTGTACAACATTCCCACAGTACGACTGGCTAAGTCAGATAATAGGTGATAATTCCGATAAATTCAGACTGACACTTCTTATTAATGGTGGAGTGGATTTACACAGTTACCAGCCTTCAGCTAAGGATATGACTAAGATTTCATCAGCAGACGTGTTTGTGTATGTCGGAGGTGAGTCTGATGCGTGGGTTCTTGATGCGGTAAGGGAAACTAAGAACAATGATATGATAAAAGTCAATATGATGGAGCTTATAAGCGACAGGACTAAAGAGGAAGAGGTAATAGAAGGTATGCAGGAGAGCCGTTTCCAGTTCAGGCATACACACACACATTCCCATAGTGCAGACGACCACAGTGATGACCACGCAGATGAGCACAGCGATGACCATACAGCAGATGACAACGCAGATGAATATACGGCAGGTGACCACAGCGGTGACCATAGCGAAGATAATCACGCAGACGACCACAGTTTGGAGGCAGGGCACAGTCACACAGACGAGGATATTGAATATGACGAGCATATATGGCTTTCATTAAAAAATGCGGCTGTATTAACACAGTATCTTGCGGATATAGTCAAGGATTTGGATAAAGATAATTCGCAGTTATACCAGGATAACGCTGATGCGTATATAAATAAGCTTGCTGGACTTGACAGTGATTATGAAAATGTATGTGAGAATTCAAGGCTTAAGACAGTTATATTTGGCGACAGATTTCCATTCAGGTATCTTGTTGATGATTACGGAATTGATTATTATGCCGCATTTGCAGGCTGTTCAGCAGAAACAGAGGCAAGTTTTAAGACAGTTACATTCCTTTCTGGCAAGATAGACGAGATAGGAACAGGAAGCATACTTGTAATTGATGGTTCCGATAAAAGAATAGCTAACACTATTAAGGGCAATACAAGCCAGAAGAATCAGCAGATACTTACTATGGATTCAATGCAGTCGGCAGGGATAGATGATGCAGATTATACATATCTGAATGTTATGAGTAATAACCTTGTCGTATTAAAACAGGCTTTACAATAGATTTTAATGTCAGACGTGAACGATAATTTTTGTGTTTATTATGCTTATAAGAGAATGTTTATCAATAACAATTGATAAATAGGAATTGAGAAAGGAAAAGAAAATGTCATATATAGAATGTGAGAATTTGGCTTTGGGATATGAGGGCAAGGCAGTTGTATCAGGTCTTAATTTCAAGGTCAATAAAGGCGATTATTTATGTGTGCTTGGTGAAAATGGAGCTGGAAAAAGTACACTTATAAAGACACTGCTTAACCTTATAGATAAAGTATCAGGAAGGATAGAATATGGTGATGGCCTTAAGGATTATGAGATAGGTTATCTTCCACAGCAGACAGTTGTACAGAAGGATTTTCCAGCTACTGTATGGGAAGTTGTTCTGTCAGGAACACTTGCAGGAAGCGGATTTAAGCCATTTTACGGAAAGAAAGAGAAAAGTCTTGCAATTGAGAAGATGAGAGAGCTTGATATTACAGACCTTAAGAAAAAATGTTACCGCAATCTTTCAGGCGGACAACAGCAGAGGGTCTTACTTGCAAGAGCACTCTGTGCAACTTCCAAGGTAATACTTTTAGATGAGCCTGTTACAGGTTTGGACCCTAAGGTGACAGCAGAATTTTACGAGCTATTAAAGGAGCTTAACGATAAAGGAATAACAGTAATTATGGTGTCCCACGACCTTCAGTCGGTATCATATGCGACACATATTCTTTATCTTGACAGTAAAGACAGCTTTTATGGTACTAAGAAAGAATTTATGCAAAGCGACAAAGCCAATGTATTTGGACAGATGGAAGGAGATGAGGAGTAATGAGTGGCTTTATACAGGAATTTCAGTTTTATATGTCATATCCATTTGTAAGATATGCGCTTATCGTAGGCGTGCTTATCTCTTTATGCTCATCACTTCTTGGCGTGACACTTGTGTTAAAGAGATTTTCCTTCATAGGAGATGGCTTGTCACACGTTGCATTTGGTGCACTTGCAATAGCTACAGTGTTAAAGATTGCTAATGTAAATATATTCATTATGCCTGTAACAATAGTGTGTGCGATATTGCTTCTTAGAACAGGAACTAACACGAAATTAAAGGGTGATGCAGCAATAGCTATGCTTTCAGTAGGCTCAATGGCAGTTGGTTACCTTATATTAAATGTGTTCTCAGTATCCTCAAATGTATCAGGAGATGTGTGTTCCACACTTTTTGGTTCGACATCAATCCTTACACTTACAGGCTCAGAAGTTATTATGTGTGTAATAGCCTCACTTGTAGTCGTTGCATTTTTTATAATATTTTATAACAGAATATTCTCAGTGACATTTGATGAGAATTTTACACGCTCAATGGGCAAAAATACTAATGTATACAATCTTATGATAGCAGTTATAACAGCAGTAATAATCGTGCTTGCAATGAACCTCGTAGGCTCACTGCTTATAACAGCCCTCTTAGTATTTCCGGCCTTGTCAGCGATGAGAGTAATGACAAGCTTCAAATCAGTTATAATATACTCAGCAATCCTTTCAGTATTTGGGGCAGTATTTGGAATAATAATATCAATATTTACCTCAACTCCAGTAGGTTCGACAATCGTAACGATATATATTCTCATTTTCATAATTAACTGCATAATTGGAAGAATTCTGAGAATATGATATAATGAGCACAAAAGTGCTCATCTTAAAAGTTCCTTACGGAACTTTATATGTG
>ERZ827197.2903-NODE-2903-length-10541-cov-3.127217_pt1 | contig 10541 bp, 9 predicted proteins | sample MGYA00519867_ERZ827197 | MGnify/ENA primary metagenome ERZ827197 (study PRJEB31778, sample SAMEA3449278) | human gut metagenome | biome: human gut; feature: human-associated habitat; material: faeces | place: United Kingdom | collected 2010/2012 ...
GAAGGAATCACGAAATTGAGTGTATATCCGAAGTACAATCCACGCATTAAGCAGACCTTTATGCTGCGTGTCGGTGGCGAAGGAAGTCAGGACATTTCGGATATGGATGTCAGCTTGTCAAAAGACGCCTTTATCTATGATGGAAATGCCTGTAAGCCGGAAGTGACAGTATCTTACCGAAAAGACACGGTGCTGGAGCAGGGTATTGATTATACGATTTCCTATGAAAAGAATGTCAATGTCGGAACGGCGACAGCGGTAATTTCCGGTAAGGGGCTTTTCCATGGTACGATTCGAAAAGATTTTACGATTCAGAAAACAGGAGAAGTATCGCATATTCACGAGGTGGTCATTGATGAAGCAGTTGCAGCTACTTGTACCAGAGACGGTGTGACAGAGGGAAGGCATTGCTCGAAGTGTGGTGAGGTGCTGGAGGAACAGACAGTCATTCCGGCGCTGGGACATAAGTATGCCGGAGGAACGTGCGAAAGGTGCGGAGACATTCTTTATATCGAAATAGATGGAGTGCGTTATACAAAGGAAGAAGACCTTTCCGGCAATGTGACGATACATGTTTGTGCGAAACCGGGGGAGAAGATTTCCGGTAAAGTGAACATTCCGGCAGAGGTTGCGATGGGAGATATGGCTTATACAGTTACGGTTATTGACGCCAATGCATTTGCTGCTCAGACAGAACTTACCTATGTGACATTGCCAAAAACAATTACCAATATTGGAAACAAAGCATTTGCCGGCTGTACCGCCCTGGAAGGAATGAAATTTAAGGCAAAGATAGCACCAGAGGCAGCAGAGGACGCTTGGAAAGGAGCTGGAACCGAAGATTTTACGATACTAACTCCGAAAAATGCGAGGGATTATTACAACATTGAAAAAATATCCGGAGCGACAGTTCGTCCGGAAACGGATGCAGAACATGAACACGATATGCAGAAATTTGAAGCAAAGGCACCGACATGTACTCAGCCGGGAAATATCGAATATTATATTTGCCGGGACTGCGACAAGGTGTATGCAGACGCAGTTGGGAAGAGAGGCATTTTGCTCATAGATACCTATTTGCAGCCACTGGGACATGATTGGGAGTCGGATTTCACGATTGATATCCCGGCGACGGCGACGACGCAGGGCGAAAAGTCCATTCACTGCCGTCGGTGTGGAGAACGTTCCCACATCGTAAAATATTCGCTGGAAGATGAAAAGAATAGTTCCAATGACAATAGCAGCAGTGCCGGTAAATCGGAACAGAAGAATCTTTATTATGAAGGTTCCAATGAGAATGAGGACACAGAATATGGTAGAAAGATAACGTATTCGTATCTGTTAAAAGGTTCTTTATTTAAGGCAAAAGGACTTCGTTACCGGGTCAATGCCGTCAATGCGAAAAAGGGTATCTTTGATGTCACCTGCATGGGCAGCAACTCAAAGAAGATCAAAAAAATAACAGTGCCAAATTATGTAAAATACAAAGGAATCCATTATCGTGTCACGGGAATCGGCAAGAACGCGTTTGCCGGCTGCCGCAAAGTAAAAACGGTAAAGATTCAGAGTATGTATCTCAAGAAAAAGAATATTGGGAAGAATGCTTTTCGTGGAATTCCGAGAAAAGCATCGGTTTATGTGCCGGCCGGAAAAATGAAAAGCTATCGAAAATGGCTGAAAAAAGCGGGATTGAAATGCTAAGGAGGAAAAAAATGGAAAAGATAAGATGGGGAGTTTTAGGAACAGCAGGAATTGCCAGAGATTGCAGCATACCGGGAATGCAGAAGGCAGAAAATTGTGAACGGTATGGAATTGCAGGGCGCAGCTTGAAAAAAGCAGAAGATTATAAAGATATGTTTGGGTTTGAAAAAGCATACGAAGGGTATGAAGCACTTTTGTCAGACCCCAAAGTGCAGGCAGTTTATATTCCGCTTCCAAATAATCTTCATTATGAATGGGTAAAAAAAGCTATTGCAGCAGGAAAGCATGTGCTGTGCGAAAAACCATTGGCGCCGACACCCAAACAAACAGCAGAACTTTTTGAGGCAGCAAAAGAGAAGGGGGTATTTTTAATGGAAGCATATGCCTACCTTCACAGTCCTTTTGTTACAGCACTTAAAAAAGAAATTGAAGAAGGAACAATTGGAGAAATCCGTTATATTGAATCTCAGTTTTTGACTTCATATTATGATAAGAGCAACATTCGTCTGCACAAAGAAAATTATGGGGGTGCAGTTTATGATCTTGGCTGTTATAATACAAGTATGCTGTTAAAACTTTTGGAAGATATGCCATCCCGGGTAAAAGCAATGGCACAGTATGATGAAAATGGCGTTGATGTATATACAGCTGCATTGTTAAATTATGAAAATGATGTACGTGCATCGATAACATGCGGGATGATTTTTGAAAAAGATAAGCCGCATCGTTATGATAGATTGTATATTCACGGAACAAAAGGCGACATCAAATCCGATACGGAATTTAACCAAGAGGGAAATGCTTCCTATACGTTGATTATTGAAGGAAAAGAGCAGATTCGAAATGTATACTGCCCACATAATTATCAATTAGAAATAGAGCAGTTGGGAAGATGCATAATCGAAGGCGAGACCCCTGTTGTGACAGCTGATTTTTCGATTAAAAATGCAAAAATACTAGATGCTATATTGCAAGAGATCGGTTACTTTGAAAGTAATGTAATGTGAACATAACGAAATTTCGGCATTTATAGAAGGACACAAAAAAAACACAAAAAAATTAGCACTCACCTCTTGACAGTGCTAACAATTAGTGGTATAACATAGTTAACGATAAGGAAAGGGGTTACGAAAAGGAACCCGGATCCGAATCGAAATTTAACAATCGACACTTCAGATTTCTCTGATGGTGCTAATAATACAAAAGTCTAAGTGCCTATGGTGTTTTGCAGGAACCCATATTTCCGACACTTGTTACAAGAAGGAAAGGAGAAATGACTTATGTTAAGACCTAGTATTTTTGGAGAGAGTTTGTTTGATGATTGGATGGATGATTTTCCATTTGGTAAGGAATTTGAGAAGGCTATGTTTCCGGCGAAAGATCCTCTTTATGGAAAACATGCAAAGAACATGATGAAGACAGATGTCCGCGAGACAGATGATGCGTATGAGGTTGACATTGATCTGCCTGGCTTCAAGAAAGATGAAGTAACCGCTGAACTGAATGATGGTTATATCACCATTTCGGCAGCAAAAGGTTTGGACAAAGATGAAAAAGATAAAAAGACCGGTAAGTACATTCGTAAAGAACGTTATGCCGGCAGCATGAGCCGAAGCTTTTACGTCGGTGAGGGAATTACCCAGGATGAGATTTCGGCGAAGTATGAAAATGGTATCTTGCAATTGAAGATTCCGAAAAAGACAGATAAAGCAGTTGCTGGTAAAAATTATATCGCAATTGAAGGATAATCATTCAACAAGTCCCCTTCAGAGATCGAGCCCTCTGAAGGGGACTTGTTTTTTAGCAAAAACCATTGTAAGATTTGAAACGTACTTTATATTCTTTCATTTGCTGCCCTTCACGGCTTTCTATTTTCGTAGAGTTTCCTGTAAGAACATCATAGAGATAATAGTCACTTTTGTACCGTTTATCCTCTTCTTGAAACTGTGTAGGAAATTCGATGATCCATTGGCTTTTCCCAACCGGACACAGTGGGGTACCGGTATCGACGGTCCAATAATTAAGCCGCTCGTAGTCGGTGCATTCATAAGGTTTGGCTAATTTTTCCTGAAGAAACGTATTCATTTGTGTTTCGTAGCGTAGATCGTTTCCATCAGAGGCACGAAAACTTACGACAGATAATTTATAGTCATAGGTTTTGTAATCCTCATCAAAATCATCATCATAGACATAATTTTCGTCATCTCTGGACGAATAAGTGAGTTGATTTGCGTTAAGTATCGCATAAATGCGGCCTTTCAATGCAAAGAATTGATAAACATTCCAAGTTTCGATGATGTCTTTTTGGAAGCCGTTTCGCTTTCCCGATAAAAGGGTTTCAATGGCTGTCACGGAAACAATTTGTGCTGTTTTTTCTGTTTTCATATTGTAACCGTAAATTCCATCTTTTTTTAGAAAATACAATGTGTTTTTGTGAACAGTAGTCGGAAAAAGGGAGACAGGAACCTCTTCTTCCGGCGCATAATAAAAGAGGCGGGTTACTTTTTTACAGACTTTTTTTACAGAAAAGTCATTTACCGACATACGATAAAGGTCTTTGTTGCAAAGAAGAAAAATTGTGTCGTCATATTTTCGCGGCACACCATATTCGTCTACAACAATGTAAGAACCGACGTCCTTGAAAGGTCTCGAAATTTTTCCGGAGTCCAAGTTGATTGCATAAATGCAATTGTTTTCAGAGGAAAATATTATTTTATCATCTTCGGCATAAAGAAAATCTTCCCAGTCAATGCCGGGTGAATCTTTTTTATTAATATCCTCCAATTTGCATACTTTCTCGCGGTCTTCCCAGCGCAATGTTTCCTTTGTACCGGACCGGCGAAAAGGAATGCGCCAAAGATTGGTGTAGTCGGTATCGTATTCGACAAGGTATAGGTAAGAGTCTGTGACATACATGTCGGAAACGGTAAAATCGTTGTCCGTGTCTGGCTTTATCACATAGTGAGTTCCTTTCTTAGGATAAGAAAAAGCGCCTGTTTTTGATTTTACGATAGGTGCCTGAAGAATGCCTTCTCCATCGGTAGAATATACATAATTTTTTGTGGTAAAAATAGTATTCTCATAACCATTTTTTGTATGGGTTTTGCTTGTTGATACAGTTGGATTCACAGTATTTTGTGGAAGGGCTGCTGGACCTGTGGCGGTAACTGCTTCCGGGGTGACGGCAGCACCCGACACAATGGCAGAAGGCGAAGCGGTGTCTGTTAAATTGGTTGTTGATGCTTGCTGAGCCCCGCATCCGGTACAGAAAATGAGTACGAGTGCGAGAAGTCGAAAGTATTGTTTCATAAAGTTCCCTCCTAATATTATGTGTTTGGGTTATTATACTATGTCACCAAGTGAAGCCGGATGGCTGCACAGGTATCAGCATGCTTCATTTTATCATAATTCAATAGCTATTACAATAATTTACAGCAAAAAAAATGGATATCAACAAAAATGTCTGCATCTGGCAGAAAAAAAGAAATTTAAAAGTGTAGCATTTCCACTTATTTCAACCGGATTCTATGGTTTTCCAAAACAGATTGGAGTACAGACGGCGATAAAAGTATTGAGCAGCTTTTTGCTTCACAGTGAAATGATGGTATATTTAGTGGTGTATGACGAAGAAAGAACTACGATGTGCTGGGAGAAACGATAACGAGAGCGCGCGGAGCAGAACTTCCCTGTATGATGGCACAGGCAATTGGAACAGGCTGGTCGGAGGAGATTGAGCAGGATTACAAAAAAAAACATAAATAGAAAAATGCATTTGCAAATAAGCGTGAAAACCGCTATACTAAACGTATAGAAAGGCGGTGGAAAGGAATGGACGAAATGACAGAAAAAGAAATGAAATCGATAAAGATGTCAACTTTATATGAATTGCGTCTGCTTTTTACACAAGGAGAAAAGACAAATTATACGAAAGAGGAAATTGTAGAATTGCTTGATAAAATAGCAAGTGCAAAAGAACAAGAATAGAAAGACAAACATAAAATAAAAGGCTTGAATTTTCATCCCAACTATAGTACAATAGTCTCCTAAAACTTATGTGAATTTTTCTAAACAAACATGTTTACTTTTCGTCACATCATCAGGAGTCTATCCGGATGGTGTGATTTTTTTTCGTGAAACAACGAGACACGCAATCGCCAAACCTGTCGTGGGTTGTGCTTGCACAAAACCCACAGCAGGTTTGGGCGATTATGTGACGACTGTCACGATGATGAGCACCGAAGGCGCGAAGAATGCGTGTCTCGTTGATTGAGCAGTAGATCACTCGTTGTTTCACAAGATTCACGAAACGAAGGAATCAGGAGGATTTGTACGATGGAACAAACATTTATGAAAGAGAAGAAAATTATTCCGCTGGTATTGTCGATGTCATTGCCGATGATGTTGTCGATGCTAGTCAATTCTCTTTACAATATTGTTGACAGTTATTTTGTTGCACAGATCAGTGAACAGGCGATGACAGCATTGTCGCTGGTATATCCGCTTCAGTTATTGGAAACGGCGATTGCCGTAGGATTTGGTATCGGAATCAATGCGACAGCCGCATTTTACTTGGGAGCCGGGGAACGAAAAAATGCCAATGATGTGGTGACTTCCGGAACACTGCTCAGCATCGTGCATGGAATCGTGCTTACCTTGTTTAGTATCGGATTTGCCCGTTATTTTGTAGGGATGTTTACGGACCAGCAACCGATATTGGAAGATGCTGTAAAATATGCATGGATCGTCTTTGCGTTTACCATTCCGAATGTAGTGGCGATTACATTTGAAAAGATTTTTCAGGCAGAGGGAAGAATGAAAGTATCTATGATCAGTATGCTTTGCGGATGTGTTGTCAATATTATTCTGGATCCGATGCTGATCTTTGGAATTTGGTTTTTCCCGAAAATGGGTATCGCGGGAGCGGCATTGGCAACCGGGATCGGACAGGTAATACCTCTTGTAGTATATATTATTATATTTGTCAAGAGACCGATGGCTTTCCACATGACCTGGCATAAAAATCTGATACGGAAACGGTTATGCAAGCAGATGTACGGAGTAGGGATTCCGGCGACATTAAATCTTGCTTTGCCATCTTTTATGATTACGGCATTGAATGGAATCCTTGCCGTTTACTCCGAAACGTATGTGCTGGTACTTGGAATTTATTATAAATTGCAGACGTTCATTTATCTGTCTGCCAATGGAATCGTTCAGGGGATCCGACCGATCATCAGTTACAATTATGGTGCCGGTGAGTCGGCAAGAGTGAAACGTATTTTCCGTACGGCATTAATTATGATTGCTGCAATTATGGCAGCCGGAATGGGAATCTGCCTTGTGTTTTCCGAAAATCTGATGGGACTGTTTACAGAAAGTGTACAGACAATTGCCGAGGGAGCTGCGGCAATCCGTATCATTTGTATGGGATTTATTATTTCGTCTCTTTCGGTTACGGTAAGTGGAATGCTGGAAGCACTGGGAAAAGGAGCACAATCCCTTGTGATTTCGTTGATTCGTTATATTATTGGTATTATTCCGGCAGCGTATCTGCTGGGAATCATGCTGGGCGGCCCGGCTGTCTGGAACTGTTTTTGGATTGCGGAAACGACCGCAAGTGCAGTGGCATTTGTTTCCGATTGGAGACGGTGTTACCATTAGCATTAAGAAATAGATGATACAGATTGAAATATTAGGAGAAAAGCATGAAAACAAGAGAGGAAGCATTGAATTACGCCCTGTCTTTTGCGGAGACTTATCAGGATGCCCCATTCCGGGATCAGAACTGGCAGTTAGTGCGAGTAAAAAAGTCAAAAAAGGCGTTTTTGTGGACATATGAAAAAGAGGGAAAAATCTGGCTTAATGTGAAGGTGAATCCGGAGACGAGAGATTTTTGGTGGGCAGCTTATGTCGCCGTCATATCGGGCTGGCATCAAAACAAAGAACATTGGAATACAATTATTTTGGATGGAACGATACCGGAAAAAGAAGTCCGGCAGATGATCGCAGAAAGTTATGACCTTGTTACCGATAGTCCGACAAAACGGATTTACGAGGCAGTAAAAAAGATTCCGAAAGGGCATGTGGCAACTTATGGACAGGTTGCGCAGATGGCAGGAAATCCGAAGATGGCACGTGCGGTCGGAAATGCTCTCCACAAAAATCCGGATCCCGAGCACATTCCCTGCTTCCGGGTAGTCAACGGGAAAGGAGAACTCGCCGGCGAATTTGCTTTTGGCGGGGAAGGCGGGCAGACCAGACTGTTGGAAGAAGACGGTATACCCGTCGAAAATGGACGGGTGGATTTGGAAAAATATGGGATTACCTTAAGAGAGTAGTTTCTTTGAAGGCCGGTAAACGATCAATGCGATAAAGATCAGGACTGCCGTAACGGAAAGACTGATCGGATAAGCCATCATAAGAGTGTGGAAGGTGCGGCTGGATGGAAATACACCATATACCCATGCGATTCGAACTCCGCATACACCGAGGATCGTAAGCAGGGCAGGAACCAGTGAAATACCAAAACCACGGAGATAACCGGACATCAACTCATACATCATACTGAAAATGTAGGCAGTAAATACAAGAAGAAGTCTTGTGTAGCCGAGTTCGATGACTTGTGGATCGTGATTGAAAATGGCAAGGAGCTGTCTGCCCACAAATAGGATTATGAGGATGGCAGCAGCGGAAGCAATGACATCTTCAATCAGACATAAGGCAAGGGTTTTTTTGCAGCGTTTCATCTGTCTTGCACCGTAATTTTGTCCGACAAAAGTGGTACATGCCTGACTGAAAGAATTCATGATGTAATAGGCAAAGATTTCAATATTAAAGGCTGCGCTCGATGCAGCAATTACGATGGTTCCAAGACTGTTAATAGCAGCCTGGATCACGATGTTTGCGATGGCAAAAACGGCACTCTGGATGCCGGCAGGAAGTCCTATTTTTAAGATTTTCCTGAAGGTAGCCATTTCAATTCGCAGATCTTTGATATCGACATGGATAAATTTATCTGTTTTCAGCAGTTTATAAAATAGAAAACAGGAACTCACCACATTGGAAATTACGGTAGCAATAGCGACGCCATCTACATTTCTGTGACACACGATTACAAAAAACAGATTTAACAATACATTTAATACACCGGAAAAAGCCAAGGCAATCAGAGGCATTTTGGTTTCTCCGACACTTCGGAAGACCGCTGATTCAAAGTTGTATAAAAGGATGGCGGGCATTCCGATCAGGTAGATGCGCATGTAACGAAGTGCCAAAGGAAATACTTCAGCAGGTACATTGAGCTGCTGTAAAATAGTGGAAACCAGTAATTCTCCCAGGATAGCAAGCAGTACACCTCCGAGAAGCGCAGCTACGATCGAAGTATGTACCGCATCATGAATTTGCTTTTTATCTTTTCTGCCGACTGCATTGGCGATGACGACATTGGCACCAAGGGCGATGCCGATAAACAGATTCAGGATCAGACCGATGAGCGGGCTGTTTGCTCCGACGGCAGCAACAGAGGCGGTACTCTGGGAACCGGTAAAATTACCTACGATAGCAATATCGGAGGCATTAAATAATTGTTCTAATATTCCGGTTGCGGCAACCGGAAGTGCATATTGTGGGATTTTATTCCAGATACTTCCATTTAACATATCTAATTTAGGACGTTTTTCGGTATTGTTCATAAAAAGTTCCTCTTTTTCTCTTAGTTTTTCATTGATAATCTATTATAAAACACAATATACTGCATAGCAAATAGATATAAATTATTATAAACCATAGCTTTGGGAATGATAAACTTAGCAGCCGGTTTCGTATTCGCAGTAGGTCCGGTATGTTCTTCCGTACTGTTTTCTGCCATTAACATAGCGGAAAGGACGGATGGAAATAGAACCATAATAATCCGCATCTTCGTTCGCTGCTCTTTTAGAGGGAATGTGGAGTTTACCATGGTTTTTTCCGTTTTCCACATTTTGGGTGATCCCTTCGGTTTTTATTTCATAGCCATCAGCACCTTTTACATGAGCCCATTCAACATCAAAACGGTATTCCGGATTTTTTTTCGAACCGGAAGGGGTGACGTCTGCATAACAGAGGGTAAAACTTTCGGAAAAATCATTGGGAAATTCCAACGTGGTATCGTCATCAAAATCCTCGGAAAAAAGTTCGTCAAATCCATTTTTCAGGATCTTGTCGGTTTTTCCCTGAAAGATCAGTGTGTCGATGGTGTCACAGAGAGAACATTCTTCTATTTTCCGGATGCCCTTTCCCAAAATCATGGTTTTGACACGGCGTCCCGAAAAGGCAAAAGATTTGATTTCTTTTACCGAATCCGGAATGACAATACGATTTAGTCGTGTTGCTACAATCATCGAGTAATAACGAAAATACGTTATTTCAGAGATATTGTAATTGGATTTTGCAACAAAATTGCAACAAATTTGTTTGTAATAATGCGTGATAATGCTGAAATATGCATGTTTCACAGCATATGGTGAGTTCAATTTCATAAGATTTTGTACCTTAGGGCACTTTCCTAGTAGTTTAGGAAAGTGCCTTTTTTGTGTTATGGAAATCAGGCAAAGATTGGAGGTGAAATATATGTTAAAAGTAAGATTATCTGGTACCAAAAAGGAACTTCGCTGGTTTTTAAAGAAAATGCAGCGAGATTGCCGGTGGCAGGTAAGAAATATTTCAAATTTTAGTTCTATAGAAAGAACGAATGGAAAGTATAAACGCTTATATGTAGATGTTTATCGAAATGAAAAATAACCAAAAAAATACGGAGGGTCAGAATTATGTGTAAAGTAATCGCCATATGCAATCAAAAAGGT
>ERZ827197.2927-NODE-2927-length-10465-cov-3.499424_pt1 | contig 10465 bp, 9 predicted proteins | sample MGYA00519867_ERZ827197 | MGnify/ENA primary metagenome ERZ827197 (study PRJEB31778, sample SAMEA3449278) | human gut metagenome | biome: human gut; feature: human-associated habitat; material: faeces | place: United Kingdom | collected 2010/2012 ...
GCCACGGTCCGCACCCCTGCGGCGAGCGCGGCCCGGTGGGCCGCCGCGTCGATGCCGAAGGCCAGCCCGCTGACGATGCAGAGTCCCGGAACCCGTTCGGCCAGCCCTTCGATCAGCCTGTTGCACATGTGCTGGCCGTAGGGCGTCGCGTCGCGCGTCCCGACGACCGCAATGCAGCGGGCCGTCAGGGCTTCCGCATCGCCCTTGATGTACAGGACATGGGGGTAGTCGGGCGTCTCCCGCAGCAGGGCGGGGTATTGCGGGTCGGTCGATGCGACGGCTGTCAGGCCGTTGCGGCGGCAGTGCTCCAACTCCCGCTCCGCGGCCGGAAACCCCTTGCGGCGCACGATCTGCCGGGCCGCTTCGGGCCGGAGCGCCGCCCGGCCGGTCAGTTCCTCCTCGGTCGCGGCGAAGATCCGCGCGGCGCTGCCGAAACACTCCAGGAGGTGCACGGCGCTCTTCACGCCGATTCCCGGGGTCATCTGCAATGCTATATCTTCGGGGGACATGGCTCGCTGGATTCTTTTGACGAAGTAAAGGTACTGATTTTTGCGAAATAACATGAATCCTCGCACGAAATAACGTAAAGTTCGGCGGAAGTTTTGCAGATTCTGGAAATGTTTGTATATTTGCACTCCCGATGCGCCGAAGCGTCCGGCCGTCCGAGTTCCGGAGGAGCGGTTTTTGCCGGTCCGGGAAGGGCGGATCCGAAGAAAATAGGTTGGGTTTGTGTTGTAATTGTAATCGGCCGCACGGGATGGAACGAGTTGGTCTGATGGCCGAGTGGCTAGGCAAAGGTCTGCAAAACCTTGTACAGCGGTTCGAATCCGCTTCAGACCTCAAAGAAGGCTTCTAAGTAATGCTAAATTAGCGACTTAGGGGCCTTCTCCCTTTTGGAGGGGCGGATATAGGGGCGCAAAAATTGACTATAAAGTCAAGACTTGCGTAAACTCATTATTCTTTTGAAATTCATCGTCCCATGTATATTTCACTTTTATAGTATCTGGGCATCCCACAGTTAGATGAAATATTGCTTCGGTTGAATCTTGGGGGTTAAGTAATTCATAAGGGAACGGATTTCTACTGCCTAATAGACCGTCAGTATTACTAAGATATTCGAGTCGAATATTAGCTGCACTTGCTTTCCCTGCATTATAAACTTTCAGCGTTCTACGTCCTTTTTCTCCTTTTACAATATTGCCTCTTATTTGAGCTTTTTTGAATTCAACTTCTTCTGCTTCATTCTTTTTTAGTTGATATTCGTTTAGTTTTCGTTCTTGTTTCTTTAATTTATTATCATAAAAAAGGAACGTGAAGACACTAAAAGCAAATGCAGTACAAGCAATTATAAAACTGGCCAATTCCATGATTTACTTGATTTTTATAAATTTATTTCCACTGAATGCCTTTTTAAACATATCGGTAATGTCTTTCTCAATATCTGATGTAACTTCTGCTTTAAATGCCTCTACACCTTCTGTAATTGATTCTTCATTTAGCTCAATCAATTCATCGTACCCTCCAAAGTATTCTCTATTGCACAAATTACATTTAATATAGCTTTTATCTTCGTTAAATTCAAAATCTTCTCCACCGCATGTAATACACCTTAGAGTAATTGATTTAGAATAATCATTTTTCATACGTTATTATTTTTTTGCTTTACAACATTTATGGTCTTAGGATAACTTTTTCTATCCGAGTTGATTTAATGTTAAATTTAACACTAAAAACGCGAACAATCAAATATACTTCGATTTACTTCGCTTCGGCTGAAAACCTTTCACCACTCCAAGCCCTAAAATTCGTGCCCCGTTTATAAAAATCCTATCTGACGAAAGCCAGAAAAGATATACATATCATACAACCATATTTGCGCTTTCACTGCAACAATGGAATATTATGTTTGTACTTTCCCTATACCCGATAGTGATTCGGTTGTATATTCCATCATTTACAGGCGAAGCGCAATAACCACCGCCATAATACTGGGTAATGCATTGGGTTTTACGATTAAGCTATTAATGGTTAGTGATTCGACTCCCACTATATAGCACCAAAGACTATATATAGCTATTCTATATTACTTACTTTTTCTATTTATTATTACAAGGGGAAACGCCCCACAAATTCCGTAGTAACAGAGGTAAATCCATCTCTTCCGACTTACTTTTTCTAATCAGGTATTTTGCGATGTCGGCTCTGAGGTTGTACATATTGTATGCTTTGCGGTCATAGTATTGATCCAATACCTTGCAGATGGCTCGGTACGCTTCACTTCGTGCAGATTTGATGCTATTAGCCGTTTTCGCATTTATCTTGCATAGTTTCTGATATTCTTCTGCAAACCATTCGAACCCGTATTGCTCCAGACCGTGCGCGATATATGCCTCTTTGCCGTTCAACTTCGCGTTGCTATAATCCAACTGATTAAAGAATATTAAACGAGCAACCTCCCTTGTCCAAAAAGCATATAAATCGTAATAGTGTTCGATTAGGTCTCCAACCGTTTTTATATGCGCCATCCCGTGATGGTTGAATGATCGCTGATATTTAAGGGTAAACTCGATTCGCAGCATATGATTACCACACTCCTTCAATCGTGCAAAAGCCCTCTTCCGGCTCTCTTGCTTTTTAGGAGACGATTTCGCGGCAATTTCATCATCTTTCACATACAGTTTCAAATCCTTGTCAGCTCCCTCGAAATATAGCGTTCCGTCCTCTATCCGTTCATCATTCCTTTTGAGTCTGGAATAGGCTACGATCATGTAAAGAACCTCCTTTGTGGGGTATCGGATATTTATATTCGCCCCGATTTCGCAATCGGTAAAACGGGCTTGCTTCAATTCTGCAAAAGGGATATTCAGGTCTTTGGCCAACCCTCGCAAGGATTGCACAAACTTGTTTTTATTGAGGTCTAAAAGAGTCGATTTATGATAGGCGCGTTTGCGGAGACTGCCGACGACGTTCACAGTTCCCGTTTTGAGGGCACGATGAACCTTCATCGAATGCCGGTCAAACTTCGTATGATTGGGCAACAGATAGTTTTCGTACTCCTTTTCGTCTGGGTGCTTGAATACCTTTCGGGAAGGTTTGAGCCTGCAACTATCGAAATTGCCCGAAAAGTTCTTCAATATGATTTTGATGCTATCTATCATCTGTCAACCTTAACAGGTTCAAAGATAACACATATTACAATCAGAATTTTACTTTTAGGGATTCTTCTTTCGGTTGGCGCTGCACGGCTCTGATTGTCCGTTTTACCCAAGCACCTTTCTCCGCACTATATACGATACCATTCTTTTCAAGCACTTTGTTAAATGCCTTTTGGGATTCTTCATCGTCTATGGAGGTGGTATTCCAGTCCACATTATCGTCCCAGCCCGTACTGGAATTGAAATAGTCGTTCAAATCAACCACTATGTCAACAGCTTCTTTGGGTTGAACTTCTACCGCTGATTCTTTTTCGATGATAGCGGGTGCTTGCAACTCTATGCTGGTTTTAATTCGTTGAGTTCTCTTATTCGAGTAGGAATAGAAAAAGTAAATGACGGTTCCGATTATTAAAACCGACACGATAAACGGAGACATACACCCCCACTTTTTTTCGGTTCTTCCATATTCATCAGGTTGCAATCTATCAGACAGAAGAACGGCTATCAAGCTGACAATCGGAGTCAGCCAAACACCCAAGAATAGCGACCATCCGAAACCGATTTGCCGTTTTGCTCCGGCATTGGCGATGATGAATGATAGGACTAAAGAACAAACAATGCCGAATAATCCGATTAATTCCATTATATTTTTCTCTTGTGCCTGATGCAACCTTCGAGGCATTATGCAAAAAGAAGCGGGTTGCAGCCCACTTCTCGTAAGGTATCGCCAAACACCTGCACACGAATAGACGAACAACCCGCCCTATGGCGAGGTATTCGTACCAAAGTGTGCTCATTTTGTTTCAATTGGCGATTTCTACGAGAATGGCACTTCTTAATATGTCTTGTCCCGAAAGACGCTACAAAGATAGCGATTTCACAGGAACTATTTCTTTTTCAATAATTCTTTCAAATCAAATAGCTTGACCTTCTTTGCCGACTGTTCAGCAAGTGTCAGACTCCATTTGATATAACGTTCGGTGGTTTTGCTGCTACTATGTCCCATATATTGCTTCAAGTCTTGCAGAGGTACGCCCTTTGCACTCGCAAGAGTGGCGAACGTTCTGCGTGACGAATGATAAGTTAGACGCTTGTCTATCTCGGCCATTCTTGCAAGTTCCCGTAAGGTCTCATTTATAGCTTGTTTACCATAGTGATAAAAGATATGGTTCCCTTTTTCTACGTTGTTTAAATTGCCTTCTGGTGCAAATTCCAACATCTCTTCGGCCAATGGCGGCAATGGAACATATAGCATTTTTTTGACCTTTTGCATCTTTATTCCCAAAACAATGGGGTTGCGGTTTACATCCAAATCTCCCCATTTGACTGCCAATGCATCGCCGATTCTTAATGCCGTAGCACAAGAAAAGAGATACATCACTAATACACGATATTGCTTGCCCCCAACTTCAACCTTATTCAACAAGAGATAGAGTCGTTTTACCTCCTCTTCTTCCAGAAACACATCGTTGATAATATCTTCAGGCGAAGTCAAATCTCCCGTGCGATAAGGATTCTTGATAGGGATATTCTGAGCTTCGATATATTTAATTATGGCTTTGATATGCTTTATACGATTATACCGACTGCCTTTTACATCACCTTTGCCACTCTCTTCGCCACGTTTGATAAGAAACTTCTCAAAGTCTGAAAGTAGTTTCGCACTCACGTCCTTAATCCGTATCTCTGCACGGAACTCCCGCAATGATTTAAGCGTGGTTTCATACCCTTTTAACGTGCTTTCTCCGATTTTGCCGGTCTTCGTCCGTTTCGAAATATAATCATTAAAATAGGCATAAAAAGATTGGTTTTCGGGTCGCTCCGCTTTGGCCTGTTTTTGAGAGACGATTTCCCGCAATATCTCTTTGGTTATTTCGATGCCTTCCAATTCGAGTTTACGGACTTCTTGTCGGATGCGAGTTATCTCTTTTTGAAGAATCAGATCAATGTCGGGGTCAGATGCGTTTTGTCTTTCGCTATCCCATTCTTCGGACAGCAAATCAATCCCTATTGGAAATTTAGGCTCTTCACCGTCAATCCTACGGAAACGGACATACAAAGGCATTCTGCCGTCTCTCTTTTTCTTATCGACACGCAGATATAACGTCGCCCGTTGCAGTCTGATCGCCATATTTGTATATTTTCGTCACGCTAAGATAATCAATATTATCCGTTATCGCCTGAAAATGTGCTAATGTCTTTTGCTGACTCCTTGGCGATTGAGAGGTCGTATTTCAGATAGCGTTGAGTCATATTGACCGACTTATGCCCTAAATACTTCGAGATTTTATATATATCGACACCATCCATGACGAGCAGGGTAGCGAAAGTATGACGGCTTGAATGATAGGTTATATGCTTGTCGATTCCCGCCAGTCTGGTCTGCTTTCGGAGGGTTTGGTTTACCGTTGGTTCGGCGTATTGGTAAAATATCTTGTCGGTATCTTTGATTGCTTTGTGCCGTATCTTTTCCAATAGAATCTCACAAGCCATCGGGAACAGCGGAGTGATAACCTCGGTTTTGGTCTTAATCATTATTTTGCGGATCAGATTATTTTGAAAGTCGATATGACGCCACTCCAGATCCATTGCATCCGAAAATCGAAGGCCGCAAAAGCAGGAGAATTGGTACATCTTCAAAATTTGGTATTCTTTGGAGGCCGGAGTAAAGCGTTTGGTATATTCTATTAGCGTATGAAGTTCCGATTTGTCAAGGTAAATTTCCTTGACCTCTGAATTGGGCATCTTGAAGAACCGATACGGATTCTCAATCGGGATATTATGTTTCTGAATATCGAGAATAACCGTCCGTAGGTTTTTGTGCTTGGGGTTACGACCGCCAGAAGAGTTGCCGTTTACCTCCCGCATATGGTCGTCAAACTTCTCGATAAGCGACAACGAGACATCGCAGATTCGGAACTCTTTGCGAAATTCTTTCATCACGTTGTAGGTCGTCATATATACTCGTATGGTTTCAGGATTGATGCCCTCTTTGCGTTTCCTTTCTACAAAATCAAGGTAGTAGTCGTAGAACGAACCGAATTCGGGTTTTACTTTTCGCTTTCCAGAATAGAAATCTCGAATCAAATCCAACGTCAATTCCTGCCCGTCTGCCAAACATCGGTTTATATGGAGGTCTAACTCTAATACCTTCTTGTTTAACTGGATTAGCAATGCCTTATTTCGTGGTTCGTTCTTTCGTTTGTCCCATTGATCGGGGAAGGCATCGAGGTTGGTAGGTATCTTGGTATCACGAAACCCAACTCGAACACGTAGGTAGATTGGGTATTTCCCGTTTCGCTTCAACGGCTTATCGGTTCGGATACATTTACAAATAGAATATTCTGCCATATAACAACTTAACTCGCATGAGCTAAGTTAGTTGGCAGTTTGGAGACGGCAAAATATTTATTGGGAAATTTAAAAAATAAACCTCAAATTGATAGTAAATGAAGAGTAATTTTTATATCTTTGAAACTCAACTAAATAATTTAATATTATGGCAGATATTCCATACATGGCAGCAGCTGGTTCTATCACCAAGATTTTAGAAAAGATCAAAGAGGCAGCAACTCCTGATGTTTTTAGTCAAGATTTTTTAAAAACTAAGTTAGGATTTAAAGGAGGTAATTATTTGTCGTTTATCCCGTGGGCTAAAAAAGCAGGTTTACTGCAAAATGATGGCGTACCAACACAACTTTATAAAAGTTTCAGAAATCCAGCTTCATCTGGAGCAGCTTTAGCGAAAGCAATTAAATCGGCATATAGTGAACTATATACTAGAAATGAGTATTGCCATGAATTAGATAAAAAGGATTTTAAAGGTCTTGTAATGGAAGCTACTGGGGATTCTCATGATTCTACTAAAGTTGATAAGATAGTAAATACCTTTTTTAATGCTAAAACCTTGGCGAATTTTGAAACTAATGGCGAAACTCATGTGCCCGAGGCTATTAAAGCAGTTGTCGCACCTCAGAAAGAAGATGATATTCAAATAAAACAACCGTCTAAGAAAGTAAATTTAGGATTAAGTTATACAATTAATTTAGTTCTTCCTAAAACGGACGATCCTGCAATATTTAATGCTATATTTAAATCGCTAAAAGAGAATTTACTTGATAGCTAATGGAAGATAAGATTAAACTTTTTGTACTGGCAAACTCTATAACTGAAAATGAATTAGATAAAATAGAACAAGAGTTTGACTATAATTTAGGTCGTAACACTGACGAAAACCCTCCCGAGAAAGATTACTATCTACAATTTGATACTTCATTTAGAAAAGAAGCTAAAGAAATGTCAAAACATTATGAGGTGTTTTATTGTCTTGAAAAATCAATTCGTAGTTTAGTTGTTCAGTTAATGAACGAAAAATATGGAAATAAATGGTGGGAGGAAAAAGTTTCTGATGAAATAAAGAAAAATGTAGATTTGAACATTAAAAGGGAAGAAGAATCTGGATTCACACAACGGTCAGAATCAAAAATTGATTATACTACTTTTGGAGAGTTAGGTAATATAGTAAGTAGTAATTGGGAAGCGTTCTCAGATTTATTCAGAAATGATAGAGCATTTAAAAAAATAATGGTAAGTCTTAATCTCCTTCGTGGCCCAATAGCACACTGCTGCCCTTTAGCTCCAGACGAGGTGGTTCGATTAGAAATCACGGTAAAAGATTGGTTTCGGTTAATGGGATAGACCTACTATTGACAGGGGCGCAAAAAGGGGCTTGTATTTTTCGCTGCCGAGCAAATGACTACAAACACTGGGTTATCGAGGAAAATTTAGCCATCTCAAAGCCAAAGGTTAAAAACACAACTGTCAGATAATCAAACATACAAGCCTTTCGCTTCAGACCTCGCATAACCCCCTCAGCATTGCAGAGGGGGTTTTCATTTTCCCCCCCCCCCGCATTTTTCCGGAGCCGTGCTTTTTCGGGATTCCGCCTTTTCCGTGTTTTCAGGGGACGGGAAGCTCTTCCGGAACCGTTCGGGCGGGGATGGCTGCCGGTCTTCTGCTCTCCGCGTGCGGTTCCGCGGATGCGATTTCGGGCGAAACGGGTCGAAGGATGCCGTTCGGCGTCGTCCGGTCCCGGCGGGGGCGGAGCGGGATGTGTCCGGCCCCGCCGGCCGTATTGCGCGGCGGCGGGAAAATCGAATGCCCCGGGCCTGCAAGGCCCGGGGCATCGGAATTCGGGGAGAGCGGGTCGTCAGTGCGCCTCAAGGAGGAAAACGGCGCTGTCGTAGATCCTGGAGAGTTTGGGGTTGAGGCCCATGCGGGAGAGCAGTTCGCCGCTGAACGTGCCGCCGTCGAACCAGAAGCGGGGTTCCTCCGTATTCATTTCGCGCACGGTGTACCGGGTGTCGGGATCGAGTCCCCGGATGCGGAACTGCGGGACGGTGCGGCTCTGGTAGAGCAGGCAGTAGGTGAACACCACGGCCCGGCGCTTGTCTTTCGAGACATAGGCCAGTCCGTAACAGCCGTTCTCGTCGTAGGGCGAACCGATCCGGTAGAGGTCGCCCTGCATGACGATGTCGCGGTACTCCTTGTAGTCGGCGATGGCGCGGCGGGCCTCGGCGCGCTCCTCTTCGGTCATGTGCTTGGGCTGCAGCTCCATGCCGAGGCGTCCGGCGCACGCGATGTCGAACCGGAACTTGAGCGGCGTGGAGTTGCCCGTCTGGAGGTTGGGCGTCACGGAGACGTGCGAACCCATGACGAGCGCGGGGAAGAAGAGGCTCGTGCCGTACTGGATGCGGGTGCGCGAGAGCGCTTCGGTGTTGTCGCTCGTCCACACCTCGTCGAAGTACCGGAGCGCGCCGTACTCCACGCGCCCTCCGCCCGAGGCGCAGGACTGGATGAGCACGTCGGGGTATTTGGCGCGGATGCGCTCCATCACCTTGTAGAGTCCCTGCGTGTATTCGATCCAGAAGTGCGACTGTTCGTCGGGCCGCTGGAATGCGGAGCCGATGCTGTTCGCGCAGCGGTTGGCGTCCCACTTGATGTAGTCGATGTGTTCCGAGAGCCGCATCGTGTTGTCGAATACCCCGAAGACGAAGTCCTGCACCTCGGGGTTCGAGAGGTCCAGCAGCCATTGGCTGCGCGTCAGGGGCGCTTCGCGGCCGGGCGTGCGGACGATCCATTCGGGGTGCTTCTCGGCCAGCTCGCTGCGGGGGCTGACCATCTCGGGTTCGATCCAGATGCCGAATTTCAGCCCCTTGTCGTGGGCGTAGGAGGCGATGTGGTCGATGCCTTCGGGCAGCTTCTCGCGGTTCACCTCCCAGTCGCCCAGCCCCGCCTTGTCGTTGTTGCGCGGGTATTTGTTGCCGAACCAGCCGTCGTCGAGCACGAACATTTCGAGCCCCATGGCCGCCGCGTCGTCGATCATGTCGGTCAGCGTCTTCGCGTCGAACGAGAAGGCCGCGCCCTCCCAACTGTTGAGCAGCGTGGGTGCGGGGACGTGGCCGTGCCATACGCCGTAGTTGCGGGCCCAGTCGTGGAGGTTGCGGCTCGCGCCGCCCGCGCCGCGGAACGAGTGGGTGTAGATCATCTCGGGGGTCGTGAACGACTCTCCGGGGCGGAGCCGGTATTCGGAGGCGTCGGGGTTGGCGCCCGCCAGCACGGTGAGCGTCTGACACTCGTCGAGTTCGAAGTTGAGGCGGAAATTTCCGCTCCAGGCCAGCGAGCCGGCGACGACCTCGCCGCAGTTCTCGTCGAAGCGGTCGTTGCCGAGCGTCAGCATGAAGGAGGGGTTTTCGGCGTGGGTCGTGCGCAGGCCGCGTGTCGAGGCGATGCTCTTCGATCCGTGGGTCAGCAGCGTGTGCTCCACCTGCGCTTCGCGCGTCCAGGCGCCGTGGAGGTGGGTCAGCAGGTATTTCTCGGCCCGCAGAGGCATCGCCGACGAGTAGAAGCTGTGCAGCGTCACGGGACCCTTCTCGCGGTTGCGGATGACGGCGCGGGTCGTGATGACGTTTTCGCGGGCGTAGGCCGTATAGACCAGTTCGACGTCCAGCGGCTGCACGGCGTCGGTCATGCGGACGACGGTTTCGGTCACGTTGTCGTCGGCCAGTTTTCGCGTCCGGTGCGAGACGTAGCGCAGTTCGGTGTTCAGGTCGCCGTCGGCGTGGGTCACGCGCAGGGCCGGTTCGTGGTAGTTGCGGCCGCCGAAGGCGGGGTAGGCCACGTCCTCGGTGTTGTGGTCGGGGTGGCGGTAGCTTCGGTATCCGGCCAGCGGGGCGGGGTCGTCGATGCGGCCTCCGAAGTGGAGGAAGCGGATCTCCTCTCCGGGGGCTGCGCTCAGGATGAGCGAAATG